>TARA_R110002033_G_scaffold41347_12_pt1 | contig 20918 bp, 19 predicted proteins | sample TARA_R110002033 | Tara Oceans TARA_R110002033 (sample SAMEA4397051) | marine metagenome | biome: Polar Biome; feature: [SRF] surface water layer (ENVO:00010504); material: water (ENVO:00002006), including particulate matter (ENVO:01000060) such as... | depth 5 m
CTTGGAATACAGCATTAGCGTGGATTTGTGGTGATGTTTGCGTTTGGAAACCCTCTGAAAAAACACCTTTATGTGGAATTGCATGTCAAAATATAATTGCTGAAGTAATTAAAGAAAATAACTTGCCGGAAGGAATTTCTTGTTTAATTAACGGAGATTACAAAGTAGGAGAGATGATGACTGCTGACAAACGCATTCCCTTAATTTCGGCTACTGGTTCTACTCGAATGGGGAAAATTGTAGCGCAAACAGTAGCGGGACGATTAGGTAAATCACTATTAGAGTTAGGTGGGAACAATGCCATCATCGTTACTCCAGATGCTGATATTAAAATGACCGTTATTGGAGCTGTTTTTGGAGCAGTAGGAACAGCAGGACAACGCTGTACGTCAACACGTCGTTTAATTATTCATGAAAGTATTTATGATAAGGTAAGAGATGCAATAGTTGCTGCTTACCAACAATTAAAAATAGGAAATCCATTAGATGAAAATAATCACGTAGGGCCGCTTATCGATAAAGACGCTGTTGCAATGTATAGCAAAGCACTTGAAGATGTTATAGCACAAGGCGGGAAAATTCTTGTTGAAGGTGGTGTACTCGCAGGGGAAGGTTATGAAAGTGGTTGTTATGTGGAACCTGCAATCGCAGAAGCAGATAATACTTTCAAAATAGTACAACATGAAACGTTTGCACCCGTTCTATACTTATTAAAATATACCGGATCTGTGGAGGATGCGCTTGATATTCAAAATGGTGTTGCTCAGGGATTGTCTTCAGCAATTATGACAAACAATTTAAGAGAAGCAGAACACTTTTTATCAGTAGCTGGTTCTGATTGTGGTATTGCCAATGTTAATATTGGAACTTCTGGTGCAGAAATTGGTGGTGCTTTTGGAGGTGAAAAAGAAACAGGTGGTGGTAGAGAGTCAGGATCTGATGCTTGGAAAGTGTACATGAGACGCCAGACAAATACAATCAATTATGGTAGCAGTTTACCACTAGCACAAGGAATTAAATTTGATTTATAAATTTATAAGCATGATAATTACAGCATAAAAAAAACGGCAATTTGATCAAATTGCCGTTTTTTATTTATTTAAATTTATTTTATTCGAACAAATTATAAGTTGAAAGAAGCTCCAACATTAAAAGTAAACTGATTATTTAAATCATGTCCAAAGTCAGTGTCATTAGTATTGTATTTAGCAAGTGGTACGCCAGCTTCAGCAAATAAACCAAAACCATCAGTAAAGAAATAACGGAAACCTAAATGTGCTCCAAAATTCTTTAAACCCAAATCTAAACCAGGGTAAACATCCATATTTGGCTCTAATTGTAATACGCTGCCTAAGTTTGCATTAAATCGAGCTTTTAAATCAAATCGATCTCCAAAAGAAGGGTTGTTACCATTGATGTCATTATCAACAGATAATAAATAATTTGTAGTTAATCCTAATGACATGTTTTCTCCAATTCCAAAATCTGAAGAGATAAATATACCTGTTCCTCCATCTTGAGCAGAAAAACCAACTTGTCCTTTTACATCTCCTTTACCACTGAATGCTTGTGCATTAATTAAACCAACAGTGCATAGTAACACTAATATAAATACCTTTTTCATAATTTTTAATTTTAATAAAACCGGCACAAAACTACTCATTTATAATTTAATTTCTACCCTTCTCGTCAAAATAGAGTTGGTTAAGCGGGTCACTCTGCCAGAATTCTTTACTATCAATATCCATAATGGTAAGGGGACCTTTGAATGCTGCCCCAGTATCTACGTTCCATATACATGCTTTATTAACTGGAGTTGATTCAGCAATGCGGTTAACGGGAGTGTGCCCAATATAAACTTCATTATATAATGTAAAACGCTTTGGATAAAACGGACTTTCTTTTCTAATCGCTGGGTCTAATGCAAGCGCAGTTTCCCATAAGGTGCGATCCCAGTAAAATAGTTTTGGATAAAATTCATGTTTCACACCATTCATATTTGTGAACCCTGCATGAACAAATAATCTGTTTTTATCGTCTAAATGATAATCCTGAAGTGAGAGTAAAAATTCTACATGCAATTGTTTTGTAATTGTATCTACCTTTTCATAAGCGGTAACTGTGGCTTCACCTCCATGTTTGTACCACATTAAGTTATCACGACTTTCTTTTAACCAATGTAATAACAATTCATCATGATTTCCCCTGATGAAAATACAATCATTAGTAGTTTTTAAATTTATCAAATAATCAAGTACCTGCGGTGATTGGCTCCATCCATCAACGTAATCACCTAAAAAAATTAAATTATCTTGTGGAGTAACTTTGGCTCTTTCCATAATTTGGTGAAGTGCACGCAAGCCTCCATGTATATCACCTATAACTAATGTTCTCATTTTATTTTGGGTCAATCGGGATTATAATTAACAGTTTGGTTGCTGTTTTTCCAATCTATAAAATTAAGGAAAAGAGTTGGGAAGGAGGTTTATTTATTTATTTTTTTACGCTAAAACTTCATAATTTGACTATTTCTATAATCTATATCGATTGCATTTTAAATTAGAATTCAATGACATGTAATAATTATTACTTTAAATTTTAATCATTGGAAAAAATATTTCAAAAATTTTATTAATAAATGAGTTATAAAATTTCAATTAAAGATTACAAATAAAAACCACAATTTACCAGTGATAACAGCACATTGCACTCAATATTTGAAAGCTAATAATGGTAAGAAAAAAGCCAATAATTCAACAAGTGATGAAAATCACTGAATTAGGTGATTGTTTATTGTATTAATTTTATTTAGTTTTACGGAAATATATAAAACTTTTAAAAATGAATACACTCATCGCTTTATCTCTGTTGATTATCAGAACGATATGTAGTTTTTTAAATGATCTTGTATCCTTTTTCAATCTTCATTTTTAGTATCGTATTTCATTTTTCTTAAAATGCGTAATGCCTCTTTAAATAAAAGGTAAACGGCAGGGTACGCTTTTAATAATGGTTTAGAATGAACCAATTTCTCTTTTGCTTCAGCAAATCCATTCAAGTAACAAATCATAAAAGTAGACGGAAGATTTTCTAAATCTTGATATTCTCTAGCCGTTAATGTATAGCTTTTTTCTAACTTTTGTAATAAAGCAATATTTGAATTATAAATGTGAAATAGCATTTTTCTACTGTATCTAGGTGGTTCAAACAACATTTCATTCTCTATTTTATAATAGCCATTCTCATAAAAATAAATTGTTTGCTTCTCTAACGGATAGTAGGTTGTTTTGTCGTTTAATCCCAGTGGAACATATTCAGTTATTGTAAACGTATTTTCATCATAAGTAATAGTCACAACATCTAGTGCAGAATAAAACAATTTTACTTGCTCATTTATTAATTCGATATCGACTCTTGATAAATAAGTTTTGTGATGCACATTTTTAGGAATTCCAGCCCAGCAAATAATAAAAAGTTCTTTAAAAACATGGTATTTGGGAGACATGTCCTTATGTCTAAAATTTATAAAATCAAATACGCTATCTAATGTGTGCTGAATACTATTGCGTGCACTATTTTCAATAGATGTAACGGTGCTAAGATTGTGATTGCTCTTTGAAACCTTCTCTATAGTAGGGGTAGTATTCGAACCAATTCTAATATAAACACTTTGAGACGGGATGGTGTAAATAGGCTTTTTAAAATAGGAGGTATGCTTTTTCGGTTTTATAGTAACAAGCCCTACAACCTTATGTTTAGGTAAGTTGGGAAAAGGAACATTTTCATACTGAATTTTTGGCGGATTTTCTAAATAGGCATTTACAAGATTTTGTATGCGACTGTCGTCAAAAAAATCATCACCAACAATTTCGTTTTCGTGATCTTCGACACCTACAACTATAAAAGAATTATTGAAAGGATTAGAGTTAGATAAAGCGCAAATGTGCTTTAGAAATTTTGCTTTACCCTCTTTAGTATGCAGATTTAGCTGTCGTTTTTTATCATAAAAACTATTCTCATCATTGTGAGCAAGTAAGTTTTTTATGAGAAGCCGTTTATTAATCATTGCAATTTATGATAGAAATTCATAAACATAAATATAAGCAAATCGATAGAGGTAAAGGCAGAATAAAAGGTTTTAAATGTTATCAATGAGTTATTTAAATCTCGATTTCTAACTTTTAGAATACTAATAATTTTGGGGTTATCGCATTAACGATAACCCCAAAAAAAGGTATTTAAGACTTGTTTACAATAGTCGATGATGCTTGTGCAGTACTCATTACTACAAGATCAGCGATGTTTACATGATAAGGGCGAGAAACAACAAAATGGATAATATCTGCGATATCTTCTGCTTGAAGAGGTGTGAAACCTTTGTATACATTTTCGGCTTTCTCAGTGTCGCCTTTAAAACGAACAGCGCTAAATTCTGTTTCTACCATTCCAGGATGAATTGCCCCTACGCGAATCCCGAAAGGATTTAAATCGATTCGCATCCCTTGATTCAAAGCATCCACCGCATGTTTTGTAGCGCAGTACACGTTTCCATTAGGGTAAACCTCTTTTGCGGCAGTGGAGCCAATATTAATAATGTGGCCTGATTTTCGGTCTTTCATTTGCGGAATTATTGCTTTAGAAACATATAGCAATCCCTTTAAGTTGATGTCAATCATAGCATCCCAATCGTCAGTATTTCCGTTTTGAATAGGGTCTAATCCATGTGCATTACCTGCGTTATTTATTAGAACGTCAATAGTTGAAAAGGCTTCTGGTAAAGAAGCAATAGCTGTAAAAACAGCTTCTTTATCTCTAACGTCAAACTGTAATGTATGAACATCTGTATAAGCAGAAAGTTCTTTTTTTAAAATATCTAGGCGTTCTTTTCTTCTTCCGCACAGAATTATTTTATAGTTATTTTGTGCTAGAATTTTTGCGGTAGCTTCACCTATTCCGCTAGTAGCGCCGGTGATAAAAGCTGTTTTAGTCATGTTGTGGTGTGATTATTCGAAAATTAAAATAAATTCATCTTTAAAAAATGATTGTTTAGGGAACTTCATTTCCCATACTTTCGCTCCATATTGCAAACCAGTCTTCTTTATCTAACTTTAATTCAACCGCTTTATGGAGTGATTGTATGCGGGCAATATTTACAGTACCGGCAATAGGAATAACATTTGCAGGATGTTGTAGAACCCAAGAAAGGAAAATAGTGTCTGAGCCTAAATGGTATTTAGAAACTAAATTGGCAAGGAGGTTTTTAAGACGACGTGTTTGGGGAACATCAGCTCTAAATACAGACCCCAAGGGATTCCAAGACATAGGACGAATATTATGCAATTGCATGTAATCAAAACTGCCGTCCATCATGGGTTCGAAATATGTTGCCGAAAACTGTACTTGATTATAGCTAACTGTTGTTTTTTGTCGAATCAATTCTGTTTGACTTGTCGTGAAATTTGAAAGACCAAAATCGATTATTTTCCCTTCAGATTTTAATTGAGTAACAGCCTCTGCAATTTCGTCGGCTTGCATCAATGGGCTAGGTCTGTGTAGTAAAAAAACATCTAAATAATCAGTGTGCAAATTTTTTAATGATTGCTCTACTGACTCAATAATGTGCTTTTTTGAATAATCGTAATGCTTTATTGTATTGTTTCTGTTTTCAGAAATCATTTGGATTCCACATTTCGAAATTAACTGGATATTTTCTCTAGCTATTTTACTCGAATTATAGGCTTTCCCAAAATCGGTTTCTGTAGTGTATGATCCGTAAATATCGGCATGATCAAAAGTTGTTATTTTATTCTCATAACATACGTGAATCATATTTTCCATCTCCTTCTGGTTGAGGTTTTTATCCCATACACCCCAATTCATAGTACCAGCAATTATGGGAGATAATGTTGTTTTTGTCATGTTTTTAGTTTTTTATATGAGATGGTTTTTTTACTTTTCCAAAGTATATTTTTCAAAGTTCTTAAAAATATAAAAATAGTATCATAATTCATGCTTAAAATTAGATTATTGCGAGAAGTTTTAACCATTTTTTAACATCTTTCCTCTAAAAAAAAATTCAATTTGCACTACCAAAAGTGGGGCATTAAAATAAAGGTAATAAATACATCAATATGGAAGAGAATACATCGACTTTAGACATTAGAGCAATCAATGAAAAAATAGAAAGAGAAAGTGCATTTATAGATTTGCTTTCAATGGAAATGAACAAAGTGATTGTAGGTCAGAAGCATATGGTTGAGCGATTATTAATTGGTTTATTAGGTCAAGGACATATTCTATTAGAAGGAGTTCCTGGGCTGGCAAAAACATTAGCGATTAATACATTGTCTCAAGCTATTCACGGTTCCTTCAGCCGAATTCAATTTACACCAGATTTATTGCCTGCCGATGTTGTAGGAACGATGATATACAATATTAAGGCAAATGAGTTTTCGATAAAAAAAGGACCAATTTTTGCCAATTTTGTTCTTGCAGATGAGATTAACCGTGCTCCCGCAAAGGTGCAATCAGCACTTTTAGAGGCGATGCAGGAAAAGCAAGTGACTATTGGGGATACTACTTTTAAATTAGAAAGGCCATTCCTTGTACTAGCAACTCAAAACCCAGTTGAGCAAGAAGGTACTTATCAATTACCAGAAGCACAGGTTGACCGTTTTATGTTAAAAACAGTTATCGACTACCCTAAAATGGATGAAGAGCGTTTAGTAATTCGTCAAAATTTAAAAGGAAGCTACGAGAAAGTGAATCAAGTGGTTTCTGTGGAGCAAATTTTGCGTGCTCAAGAAGCGGTTCGTGAAGTGTATATGGACGAAAAAATAGAGAAATACATCTTAGATATTATTTTTGCTACTCGTTATCCTGAGAAATATAAATTAGCGGAGTTAAAACCATTAATCAGCTTTGGATCTTCACCTCGTGGAAGTATCAACTTAGCTGTAGCGGCAAAATGTTACGCTTTTATAAAACGTCGTGGTTATGTTATTCCTGAGGATGTACGTGCCGTTGTTCATGATGTGTTGCGTCATAGAATAGGAATTACATATGAAGCTGAAGCAGAGAATGTAACTTCTGTAGATATTATCAATAAAATTGTAAACGAAGTAGAAGTACCTTAAAATTTGTTTAAGGTTTAAGTTTTCAAGTTGCTCTAGCAAAATATGAAAATCTTAAACTTTTTTAAACTTTAAACAAATTAAATAAATGGATACAAAAGATCTTTTAAAAAAAGTACGTAAAATAGAAATTAAGACCCGAAGATTGAGCGATCATATTTTTTCGGGAGAATATCATACGTCTTTTAAAGGGCGCGGGATGACCTTTAGTGAAGTGCGTCAATATCAATATGGAGATGATATTCGAAATATAGATTGGAATGTAACCGCGAGATACAACGAAGCCCACGTAAAAGTATTTGAAGAAGAGCGTGAATTGACCATGATGTTAATGGTTGATATTTCGGGTTCTGAAAGTTTTGGATCAAAAAATCAGTTTAAAAAAGATATCGTTACTGAAATTGCTGCAACAATGGCTTTTTCGGCTACACAGAACAACGACAAAATTGGACTCATATTATTCTCAGATCAGATAGAATTGTATATTCCACCTAAAAAAGGACGTTCTCATGTGTTGCGTATCATTAGGGAATTAATCGAATTTGAACCTAAAAGTCGCAAGACAGATTTAGGACAAGCGTTGAAATTTCTATCGAGCACGCAAAAGAAAAAAGCGATTGTATTTGTAATCTCTGATTTTATGTGCGAAGGATATGATCAAACATTGAAAATCGCTGCAAAAAAGCATGATATCACAGGAATACGTGTATACGATATTAGAGAACAGAGCATACCAAATATTGGAATGGTGCCTATGCGAGATGCGGAGTCTGGTGAAGTTGCTTTAATCGATACAGGTTCTAAAACCGTGCGTTTTAATTATGAGAAACATTATAACGAGAGACTAAATTACTTTAAAGAAACCTTTAGTAAGTCGGGATCTGGAGTAGTAAATACACGAGTAGATGAAAGTTATGTAACAAAATTGTTGGGTTATTTTAAATCAAGATAACGATGAGTAATTACAATTTTTACAACTAAAATGAATTGGAAATAATTAAAATTTTAGAGATTTATAAAAGCACAACTGCAGAGGGAACTCAAATCAGTTAAACGCTAATCAAGGATCTAAAGTTTCATTAATTAAATATGAAAAGAGCTATATACCTACTTTTAATTCTGTTTTGTTCTACTGTTTTTGCGCAACAAAAGCGAGTAGTAACTGCAATAGATACCACAAAAAACAAAATTGGAGCCGAATTTAAGCTCACCGTAAGAACAGATGTAGACACCTTGTCTAAAGTCGTTTTTCCAGGTTTAAAAAATATTGGAGCGTTAGAAGTTATTAAGTCGTATCCTATTGATACTGTTAGAAAGAACGATCGATACGAACTAATAAAAAAGTACGGTTTAACTCAATTTGATTCTGGGAGTTACACCATTCCAAGTATCAAAATCATGATTAATAGCAAGCCGTATTACTCAGATTCAATACGTGTTGATGTTGCTAATGTGCAAGTAGATACATTAAAGCAAAAAATGTATGACATTAAAGATATTACAGCTGCCGAAAGCCCAATGGGTAACTGGTGGAAATATCTCTTAGTGTTTTTATTGCTTGTAGGAATAGGAGCATTAGTTTACTATATCGTTAAAAAACGCCAACAGAAAAAAATAGAAGAAGAGGTTTATAAAACTCCTATCGAAAAAGCGACAAGCTTACTAAATAACTTAGAGCAAAAAGAATTATGGCAAAAAGGAGAGGTGAAATCGTATTACTCTGAACTTACTGATATTGCCAGAAATTATATCGAAGAAGCTATAGAAATTCCAGCAATGGAAAGTACAACGGCCGAATTAATTGCAGGATTGCGCGCAGCATCATTAAAAAAGAAAATGACGCTGACTCCTGAAACAATCGAAAACTTAGAACGTGTCTTGAAACAAGCAGATTTAGTGAAATTTGCCAAATCAAAACCATTAGATTTCGAAATCACAGAAGACAAAAACAAAATCCAACGTGTTATTTTGACTTTGGACGACGCCATTCCAGTTGAGGTTGAAGTGGAAGAGGACACTATACTAAATGAAGCGCAAAGACAAAAACAAGTTGCATTTCAATTAAAGAAAAAAAGAACCAAACGTATTGCTACGGCAATAGCGTCTGTGCTACTATTGATCATCTTAGTGACTACTTATTTTATTGCAACTAGAGGATTTACCTATGTAAAAGATAATGTTTTAGGAAATGTTTCTAAGGAATTACTTGAAGGAGAATGGGTAAAAAGTGAATACGGAAATCCAGGCGTTATTATTGAAACGCCTAAGGTATTAAAACGTATTGATCTCACTAAGTCTCTTCCTAAAAACGGATTAGCTTTAATCAAGGAGATGAATTCATTTGCTTACGGTAGCGTTTCAGATAATTTCTATTTGATGGTTTCTACTTATAAATACAAGCAAGATACCACGACAGTAGACTTGAAAAAATCGATGGAGGTGAGTTTGCAAACGTTAGAATCGCAGGGCGCCTTGAATATGATTGTTAAACAAGAGGATTTTCAAACTCCAGAAGGCGTTAGCGGTTTAAAAGGATATGGAACATTCTCTAGAGTTAATCAATTAACAAGTAGTAGTGAGAAGTTGTACTATGAACTATTGCTATTTGGACAAGAAGGCGGTTTACAACAAATTATGATTTTTCATGAAGAGGGAGATGCCTATGCAAATCAAATTTCTGATAGAATATTGAGTTCTGTCGAATTAAAAAAAGTAAGTAAATAATGGGAAAGATAACTTTTTTAAATCCTGAATTTTTCTGGTTGTTTCTTTTAATTCCATTAGCAATAGTGTGGTTAATCTATACTAGAAAAGATCAGGCAGCAACTTTAAAAATCAGTTCGATTCAAGGTTTCAAAGCTAATGATACTTTCTGGGTTAAATTGAGACCTTATTTGAGTGCTTTTCGTTTATTGGCGTTAAGTTCTATGATTGTCGCTTTGGCTCGCCCAAGAACGGTAGATGTGAGCAATAAAACCAAAACTACAAAAGGAATTGATATTGTTATGGCGGTAGATGTTTCTGGAAGTATGCTCGCAAAAGATTTAAAGCCCAATCGTATGGAAGCTTTAAAGAGAGTAGCGGCAGATTTTGCTGGTGAACGTCCTAATGACCGTATAGGATTAGTTGTGTACGCATCTGAAGCTTATACAAAAACACCCGTAACTAGCGATAAAGCAGTTGTTCTTGAAGCAATTAAAAGCATTAAATATGATAATGTTTTACAAGATGGTACTGGAATTGGTATGGGTCTTGCAACAGCAGTAAATAGATTAAAAGATAGTCAAGCTAAGAGTAAAGTAATTATTTTACTTACAGATGGTGTAAACAATGCGGGTTTTATCGAACCTGAAACGGCAGCTGATATTGCTAGACAGTATGGTATCAAAGTGTATACCATAGGAATTGGTACAAATGGAATGGCTGAATTTCCTTATGCGATAGGCCCAAATGGACAGTTCTTGTTCCAAAGAATGAAAGTCGAAATCGACGAACGTTTAATGCAAAGTATCGCTAAAAAAACCGACGGAAAGTATTTTAGAGCAACTAGCAATAGCAAGTTGGCTGAGATCTATGGCGAAATAAATAAACTAGAAACTACCGAAATCGAAGAGCTTAAGTTCTATGACTATGATGAAAAATTCAGACCTTTTGTATTATTAGCCGGACTGCTTTTATTGATAGAAATAGGACTGCGAAATACAGTATATAGAAGTTTTATTTAGTATCCTAACTCTAGTCATTCCTTAAGGAAAAGGAGATTGGGAGTGAAAATTGGAATCTAAAATTTGTCTTGATAGTACGAGACTGATATTTAAAAATAATATGGAATTAGACGAATCAAAATATTTATACCTGCTTTTCTTATTACCAGTGGTGGTGGCTTTGTTTCTTTTCAATTTGTATTGGAAAAGAAAGAAACAACGCGAATTTGGAGATCTTGAATTAGTAAAAAAATTAAGTCCAGAGAGCTCTACATTCAAACCAGTTTTAAAATTGGTGGTTATTGTACTGGCGTTACTTGGATTAATTTTTGGATTAGTGAATCCTAAGATTGGAACTAAGATGGAAACGGTAAAGCGTGAAGGGATCGATATTGTCTTTGCAATGGACGTTTCTAAGAGTATGCTTGCTGAGGATATCGCCCCAAGCCGTCTTGAAAAAAGCAAACAAATAGTTTCTCAAATTATCAATCAACTAGGGAACGACCGCATAGGAATCGTAGCTTATGCAGGAAGTGCATTTCCTGTGCTACCTATTACAAGTGATTACAGCGTTGCTAAGATGTTCTTGCAGAGCATGAGTCCTGATATGGTTTCTTCTCAAGGAACTTCACTTGATGAAGCAATTCAATTATCGGGAACGTACTTTGATGATAAAAGCAAAACAAGCAAATTATTGATTTTAATTTCTGATGGTGAAGATCATTCAGAGGGTGCTCAAGTTGCAGCAGAGGAGGCAAACAAACAAGGAATGCGCATTGTTACCATTGGGCTAGGAACCGAAAAAGGAGGAACAATCCCGCTAAAAGTGAATGGTAAAGTACAAAGTTACCAACGCGATAATAACGATGAAGTAGTGGTAACCAAATTAAATCGTACTAGTTTACAGGCTATAGCCAAAGCGACTAAAGGTGGTTATGTTGATGGAAACAATACTAAGGAAGTTCTTGAATACATAAAAAATACGCTAAATACCATTCAAAAAACAGAATTTGAAGCCACGCAAATGGCCGACTTTCAATCGCAATTTCAATGGTTTTTAGGAATTGCTTTTGCTTTGTTATTCTTAGACCTTTTCTTCTTAGAAAGAAAAACCGAATGGGTAAAAAAATTGAATCTATTTAATGAAAAGTAATTGCAAGCTATAGCAAATGCAGTCTTTTTTTGATGAACAGAATAAATGAAAATGAGAAATATTAAAATATACATGTCCGCTTTTGTACTCTTCCTTTTTATAGGGATAGGTACTACATACGCTCAAGAAAAAGATAATATTTTACCAGAAGCTAATAAAGAATATACGGCTAAAAATTATGTTGATGCTGAGGCAAATTACAGAGTCTCAAATTCAAAATTTTCTAGTAAAACGAATTCTGCTTATAATTTAGGAAATGCAATCTACAGACAAAACCAAGCTTCAGAAGCGAAGTATGCTTATGCAAATGCTTTGAAAACGGCAAAGACGGCTAGTCAAAAACACAAAGCATTTCACAATTTAGGCAATGTGTTTATGAAGGAGAAAAATTATACTGAGGCGGTCGAGGCTTATAAAAATGCTTTGAGAAACAATCCTTCAGATGATGAAACAAGGTACAATTATGCTTTAGCTAAAAAAATGTTGAAAGAGAATCCGCCTAAAGACGATAAAGATAAAAAAGACGACAAAAAAGATAAGGATAAGGACAAAGACAAGAAGGATCAAGATAAAAAAGATCAAGACAAGAAGGACGATAAGAAAGACGGCGATAAGGATAAAAAGGACGACAAAAAAGACGGAGACAAAGACAAAAAGGACGGTAAAAATGATGACAATGGAGAACCTAAACAAGAACCTGGAGGAATGTCACCACAACGTTTAAAAAATCTTTTGAATGCTGTTAATAACGAAGAAAAGAAAGTTCAAGATAAGGTGAATGCCAACAAAGTAAAAGGTAAAGCAACTAAAACAGAGAAAGACTGGTAAGATTTAATTGGCTATTTGTGGATTTGTTTCTTTCGAAAACAAGCACTACTCAGAATCACATTCGCGAATAAACGAATAAACATTAATAATGAAGAAATTTTTATTTTTAATACTGTTAAGCTTTCAAGGACTTCTTGCTCAAGTGCAATTTGAAGCAAAAGTTAGCAAGACAACATTAGGCCTTAATGAGAGGCTACGTATTGATTTTGCCATGAATATTGATGGAGATAATTTTAACGAACCTTCTTTTGACGGTTTTAGGGTTATCGCTGGACCCAGTCAACAAGTGAGTCAGTCGTGGGTAAATGGTAAGAGCTCTTTCGAGAAAATCTACTCTTATTATTTGTTGCCTACCCAAAAGGGGACAATCACCATTAAATCGGCTACGATTGAATATAATGGACAAGTTTTTAAAACGAGTCCAGTAAAAGTAAACGTTACTAACGCAGTTGAACAACCTAAGGATCCTAATGACACTAGTATTTCTGCTGATGATAACTTATATCTTGTAGCAGATGTTTCTAAGACAAATCCTTATTTGAACGAGCCTATATCGGTGGTTTACAAATTGTATTTTAGTAACAACATTGGTATTTCTAATTTAGGAGAATTAAGTAAGCCTAAGTACAATGATTTTTGGAGTCAGAACATTGACATGAACCAACAGTTTACGGCGCAACAATCCATGTTCAAAGGACGTGAGTTTCGTTATATTGTTCTTAAAAAGGTGGTTCTATATCCTCAAAAATCAGGGAAACTAGCTATTGAGCCACTTGTGTTAGATGTAGAGGTGCAATTGCCAACAAATAGGCGTGATGTTTTTGGTAGAATGCAAATTCGAAACGAAAATAAAAGAATTTCGGCTGGTGCCAAAACGATTGCTGTAAGAGCACTCCCTGAAAAAGGAAAACCAGATGACTTCACAGGAGCTGTAGGTTCGTTTGACTTTAAAGTGACACCGTCTAAAACTAGTTTAAAAAATGGTGAAAGTTTAGATCTTACTATAAGCGTTACTGGAAAAGGAAACATGAAATTGTTTAGTTTGCCAGAGCCAGTAGTTCCAAACGCTCTTGAAAAATATGATCCTGTTCATGAGGAAGATGTAAAAACTTCTCTTGCTGGGATGTCAGGTAAAATATCAGATCGGTATACTATTGTGCCACAGTACAGAGGAAATTATCCTGTAAAACCTATTCGTTTTTCTTATTTTGATGTTACTTCAGGTACTTATAAAGTTGCTGTATCACCAGAGATTATGATCAATGTTTTAAGCGGTCCAACAGATACTCGCGCTAAGGATAGTTTGAAAGCAAACTCAGGTAAAAATGCCATTGATATTGAGCAATTTAAATACATCAAACTAGATACACAATTGCAAGCGACAAATGAGAAAGACTTCTTTGGTTCTAAATTGTACTTATTGCTACTGTTACTGCCGTTTTTATTAGTTCCAATTGTAATTTTAGCCAAGAATAAAAAAGATGCTCTTGATGGTGATGTAGTAGGAAACAGAATTAGAAGAAACAATAAGCTAGCTAGAAAATACTTATCACAAGCTAAAAAACAAATCAATAATAAAGAACCGTTTTATGTTGCTCTTGAAAAAGCAATGCATAATTTCTTGAAAGCGAAGTTGCATATTGAAACTTCAGAGATGAGTAAGGACAATATTAAAATTATCTTGCTAGATAAAAATGCAAATCCTACTACTGTAGATGATTTTATCACGCTTACTGAAAACTGTGAAGTGGCACGTTATGCTCCGGCATCTAGCGCTACAATTCAAAAAGATTATGATAAAGCGGTAGCAATCATATCAGAATTAGAGAAAGAACTTAAGTAATTACTACTACTGCTTCAGGAATAATAATTTCTTGTTGCCAAATCATAAATTATAAAAATGAAAAATATTCTATATCTATTTTTATTATTCACGCAGGTTTTCTTTGCTCAATCGGGTTTTGATGCAGGAAACGAATTGTATAAAAATGGAAAATATGAAGAAGCAGTCAACGCTTACAACGCTGTTTTAAAATCAAAAAAGCAATCTGCTGAGTTGTATTATAATTTAGGGAATTGCTATTATAAAATGAACAAGGTAGCGCCAGCTATATATAATTACGAAAAAGCATTGGTTTTAAAACCTAATGATGCCAATACAAAAAACAATTTACGATTTGCTCAAAAGAGAACTGTTGATGAAATAAAAGTGATTCCTAAGGTGGGATTTGCAAAGATACTTCGAGATTTTACAGCTTCGTACAATTACAATATTTGGGGTTATATTTCTGTTGGATTTTCAGCCTTGTTCCTAATAGCTTTTTTAGGATACTATTTTTCGAAAAACAGTGCAGTAAAACGTGTTTTCTTTTTTGGAATGTTTGTTATGGTTGTATTGATGGTAATTAGTATTCTTGCTGCAATATTTGAAATGGATCAATTTAAAAATGAGCGTCCAGCAATAGTATTTGCCGAAGCAGTAGATATTAAAAAAGAACCACAGAGTGCGAGTAAAACTATAATAGCGCTACATGAAGGCGCAAAAGTGTATGTGCAAGAAACAGTTAATAACTGGAAAAAAGTGCAATTAACGGATGGAACAGAAGGCTGGATAGAAAAAACTGCGATTGTAGAAGTAAAGTAACCGTTTACTTGATTGGTTCTTCTTCCGTTTTTTCCTCAGGCTTTGCTGTGTGTTTTTCTTTGAACTCCACATACCATTTCTCAAGCGTAGGGTAAAAAAATCGAGAGGTCTGTTGGATAGGATTGTATAAAACAGAATTGTCCATAGTCTCTTGTTTCATCAACATGTTATTGAAATTCACTTTTTCGAACAAATTAAAAAGCACACTCAGTAGTAAGACTGCTTTTAACACACTAAAGAATGCTCCTGCAAGTTTATTAATCCATCCTAGAAAGGCAAAATCCATTATTCCAGTTAGTATTTTTGCGAGTAGGTGAATCGTGACTACTACAGCGATAAATGTAAGTGCAAAGGCAAATATTTCAATATACTTAGGTGACCATGAAACGTGATTTGCCAAAGTTTCTCTCACAATATGAGAACATTTTATAGCTAGGTAAATACCTAAAAGCAACGATAAAAATGATGCTAATTCTACAAACAACCCATTTATAAGCCCTTTGTATAGCGCGTAGATTAAGATTGCTGATAAAAAAATGTCCAATAAGCTCATAGTAAGGTTCCTTAATTTAAGAGCAAATATAAAATAATTCAAACATCCATTGTCAATTTACAAGTCGTTATATTTGCAAAAATAATAGCTTAGTTGCAAGATATACCATGTTGTAACTGAAGCAAACCACAATAAATAAGATAATGTCAAGAGATATACAACTTAAAGAACGCTGGGAACAGCTTGTTGAAATGCTATCTAATCAATTTTCGCAAGGAGAAGATTTAGATTTAGATGCAATCATTTACCTAATAGGAGTTCAAGAATTAGGAAAAGTGCATCAAGAATATAAGAAAGATGAAAAATTAAATTTAATGCATATCGCCATTTGTAGATTATTAGAGCCTTATGGATTTTATGAATTTGAATTTTTTGATGAAGACGGTTGGCCTCACTATAAAGTGAAAGAAGAGTTACCGCCTTTAAAAGCTGGAGAACAGTCTGTTTTGATGAAAGAAGCAATCGTAAATTATTTTATCGAAAAAGACTTAATTTCGTAATTTACAAATACAGTAACAGTTTTGAGTGTGAATCTACTTTGAACTGAGACTGAAAACTGAAAACTTTTCCCTAAATTTGCCTTCTCAATTACCGGACGAAAATGATAGATAAGATAAAAGAATATATTGGCGAAGCACAAGCTTTTTCAACACAAGACAAAGCAGAATTAGAAATTTTTAGAATTAAATTCTTAGGAAGTAAAGGACTCCTTAAAGATTTTTTTGCGGAATTTAAAAATGTACCAAACGATCAAAAGAAAGAATTTGGACAAGTAATTAATTTGCTAAAATCTTCTGCTGAAGAAAAAGTAAAATCTATTCAAGAAGCATTAGAAAGCAAGGAAGAAACTAAGGGTTTTTACGGCGATTTAACACGTTCTGCAGAGCCAATCACTATAGGTTCTCGTCATCCTATTTCTATCGTTAAAAACCAAATTATTGATATTTTTGCTAATATTGGTTTCAACGTTTCGGAAGGACCAGAAATTGAAGACGACTGGCATAATTTCACAGCATTAAATTTGCCAGAATACCATCCGGCGAGAGACATGCAGGATACATTTTTTATACAAACAAATCCAGACACTCTTTTGCGTACACACACTTCGTCTGTGCAAGTGCGTTACATGGAGGAAAACAAACCACCTATAAGAACTATTTCTCCAGGTCGTGTTTTTCGTAATGAGGCAATTTCATCACGCTCACACTGTATTTTTCATCAGGTTGAAGGATTGTATATTGACAAAGAAGTATCATTTGCCGATTTAAAACAAACGCTTTTATATTTCACAAAGGAGATGTTTGGTAAATCAAAAATTCGTTTGCGTCCTTCGTATTTTCCTTTTACAGAGCCTAGTGCTGAGATTGATATTTATTGGGGATTAAAAACAGAGACAGATTACCGAATTACCAAGGGAACTGGTTGGTTAGAAATTGGTGGTTGTGGTATGGTAGATCCTAATGTTTTGAAAAATTGCGGAATCAATCCTGAAGAATTCAATGGTTTTGCATTTGGAATGGGAGTAGAGCGCATTGCAATGTTGTTATACCAAATTGGTGACATTCGTATGTTCTATGAAAATGACGTTCGTTTCTTAGAACAATTTAAAGCTTCGATTTAATACATAAAATAAGCGTTAAAATATAAGAACAATTTATTTGTAGACCTGTTCTTGTAATTACTGTTAGATAGAAAATATGAAAAAAGATATAGTTATCCCTGAAGTTGAAAACGTTTTTGTTGCGACAGTCCAAGAATGGAGCGACGACTTTATGGAAAAAGTATGGTATGCTTATTTAGTGAATGACAGTGATTTTCTTATCGAAAGCGTTATGGTTGTTTCAAAGGCTTTTGGTACAATCGATGGCGAAATGAAAAAGACTTCGCTATTGCGTCATGCTTTTGTAGAAGTTCCTGCTGTTTCGGTGGTTAAAATCGAAATGATTGAGAAAAGTGTATTAGTGCTTAACAATGAATTTTCAGTGTCTTATTTTATCGGAAATAAGATGTATGATAAGAAGTTTATTTTTAAAGCAAATGCGATGAATGAACAAGAACTTGAAGAAGTGCCTATTCTATTTGTAGATGGCTTAATCGTGAGATAACAATAGTATAAAATGTAAAAAAGCAACAATCTTAAATAGTATTAAGTTTGCTGCTTTTTTTATGGTTTAATTTTAGCCTAGATTTTTGAAAGTGTATCTGTGGCTAAATATTTTTCGTCTTTGTTTAAATACCAAGCTCTCACTTTTGGAATTTTAATTCCTGACAACTCTTCTTCTTCGCTTAAAAGAATATATTCTCCATCATTCTTTGTTTGATCGTGATAAAACTGATAGACTTTTAAAGCATATGTTTTTGGATCGAAATAAAAGAACCAAGCGTCTTTACCAACGCCTTCTTCATATTTTACAGCTAATACTAAGTATTCTTTACCCTTAAAATTTTTTCGCTCAACTACGGGGTTGATTATAGTTCCTGAATCTTTCAATTTCATTGGTAAACCGTACAAATAAGTGTAATAGTTTTTCATGAAAATCGCTCTAGCTTTAGTAAGGTTATACGATTTTGCTTCTTCCTCGGTAAATGTTGATTTACCATCTAGGGTAAATTGAACCGAATCATTTGTGATTTGGTATACAACCTCCTTATCGTTACGGGCTGTTTTTAATTCAAAATTTTGAGCGGTTGCATTAATCTTCATAGTGCTTTTTCGCTCCTTTCCATCTGGAGTTTGGGTAGTAATAACTAAGGTGTTTTTAAACGTATCATAGTTATTACTTGGATCGTGGTAGGCAATAGCTTTACTTAATAGTTCGCTACCGCTAATCTCTTGTGCATGTCCCTGACTAAATAGTAAAATAGTCCATACAAATGAAAATTTTACTACAGGAGATAAGATGTTTTTAATACTAATCATTGACGTGCATTTTAAATTTGAATTTATTTGATATTTAGTCCAGTTGATCGGTCAATTTTTTAAAAGTAGCCTTAGCGTCTTTCCCCTCATATAGAATCTCGTAAACCGCATCTATAATTGGAGTTTTTGCTCCATAACCTTGATTTAGTTTGTAAGCACTTTTAGTAGCATAATAACCTTCAGAAACCATGCTCATTTCAAGCATTGCACTTTTTGCCGTATATCCTTTTCCTATCATGTTTCCGAATGTTCGATTGCGAGAAAATACAGAATATCCTGTAACTAATAAATCGCCCAAATAAGCAGAATCATTAATATTACGCTTCATTTTATGCACTTTCTTAATAAATTTTTTCATCTCTCTAATGGCGTTACTCATTAAAACAGATTGAAAATTATCACCATATCCTAGACCGTGTGCAATACCTGCGGCGATAGCATAAATGTTTTTAAGCATGGCAGCATATTCTGTACCAATAATATCGTCAGTGATTTTTACTTTAATAAAATCGCCAGATAATTTAGAACCTACAAGTTCTGCCTTAGTAGCGTCGCCACAAGCAATAGTTAAATATGAAAGTCGCTCTAATGCCACTTCTTCAGCGTGGCAAGGTCCGCTAATTACGCCAATATTGTAATATGGAATATCATAAGTGAAATGAAAATGTTCTCCCACAATCATGCTGGTTTCCGGTACAATCCCTTTTATAGCAGAGAAAATCACTTTATCTTTTAGGGATACCGTTAACTTTTCTAACTCTGTTGCTACAAATGCAGATGGAATTGCAAAAATGAGATAATCAGCATAAGCTACAGCTTCGTTTATGTCACTTGTTAACTTAAGTTTATTTGTGTCAAATTCTACAGCACTCAAGTAATTAGGGTTGTGCTTGTATTTTTTAATATGTTCTATTGCTGATTCATTACGCATGTACCAGTAAACCTCATCAAGATTTACACATAGCATTTTGGTAATCGCTGTTGCCCAGCTTCCTCCACCTATTACTGCGAACTTTAAATTTTCGGCCATTTTTATTATAAATTTAGTCAAAAGTACTTAAAAATGCATACAATTGACAATTAAATTCTGCATACAAATGCAATTGAATTACCAGTGTTTGCTGGTTCATGTTGTTAATAAATAAATATTTTTTAATTTATATAAAATATTTATACAATATTAACGTTTGATATAACTAATACTCATTTTTTTAAATAAATATGAATATTGAGTTAGTTAAAGGTGCAAATAAAAAAGGCGCCTTAATAAATTAAGAACGCCTTTTATTTTCGCCGATAATTTTCGGTGCTTTATACTAGTAACTCATCTCAACAATAGACTTCACTTTGTCTAATGTGATATTTTGTTTTTCTCCTAGACCTTTCCAACCTCTTTCATCAAAACGTTTTACAATAAAATCAGCGGTTTCACTGTACTCTTTTGTATAATCTGATAGTTTAGTATCCATTCCCATTGTATGGAAAAATTCAACTGTTTTATTGATTGCTTCTTTTGCAATTTCGTCATCCGTTCCTTCTAAGTTGAAGATACGTTTTCCATATTGCGCTAATTTTCCTTTTTTAGTTTCGAACATCACCGTGTATAAACTTGGAGCAATTACAGCAAGAGTTCTTGCGTGATCGATTCCGTACATCGCTGTTAATTCATGACCTATCATGTGAGTTGCCCAGTCACTTGGAACTCCTTTTTGGATTAATCCATTAAGCGCCATTGTACAAGACCACATAAAGTTTGATGCTAGCTCGTAATTAGCTGGATCTTCAACCACTTTAGGACCTACTTCAATAAGTGTATGCAAAATTCCTTCAGCAATTCTATCTTGTAAATGGCCTTCATGAGGATAAGTTAAATATTGTTCCATAACGTGAGTGTACGCATCTACAACACCATTTTGTAATTGTCTTTTTGGTAGTGATTGAATTACCGTTGGGTCAGTTATTGAAAATTTAGGAAACAAAGCA
>TARA_R110002033_G_scaffold33214_1_pt1 | contig 20899 bp, 22 predicted proteins | sample TARA_R110002033 | Tara Oceans TARA_R110002033 (sample SAMEA4397051) | marine metagenome | biome: Polar Biome; feature: [SRF] surface water layer (ENVO:00010504); material: water (ENVO:00002006), including particulate matter (ENVO:01000060) such as... | depth 5 m
ATAATCAATAAGTGCATTGATATACCTCATCTCGTCAAACGAATAAGTATCTAGTTGGTAACCAAAACTTGCACTTCCGTTTAAATAGGTTTGTACCTTATACACACCATTTTTATTATAAGAAACGTTATCATAGTCAGCAGCAGTGATTCCGAAACCTATTTTACCATTTGCTTTTACGCTAGTGGCTAAATAAGTACCATCTTTTTGCAACGATAGACTCAATAGCAGCGGACGTTTTGATTGATTAATGATTACGTCGTCCTCTACAGGATAGACATATAATGCAGAAACCACTGGTTTTTTAGTATCCTTTATAGCGCTATCAAAACCAAACAATAAAGGATTGATAATTTTCTCCGTCTTACTATCTCTAAATTCAAAATGCAAATGCGGTCCTTGAGACGAGCCCGTATTTCCAGAGAAAGCTATTACTTGACCTTTTCTAACAGGAAGCTCATGTGGTTTTAAAAATAATTCGATTTCGTATGCTTCCTCCTTATAGTATGCTTTATAGATATAATCTTTAATTTCAGCATTTGCATTTTGAAGGTGACAATATACCGAAGTGTATCCGTTTGGATGCGTAATATAAATAGCTTTTCCATTTCCATAAGGAGACATTTTTATACGAGAAACATAGCCATCTGCAACAGCATGAACGTCAAGACCTTCACGCTGTAATGTTTTAAAATCGAATCCAGTATGAAAGTGATTGGGTCTCAATTCACCAAAGTTACCAGACAGTTGTACGGGCACATCTAGCGGTAATCTAAAATAATCTTTAGGGTAATTTGTTTGGGCAATAACACTAGTGGAAAGCACTAGAAATAATCTTAAAAATTTCATGATATACATTTTTGCTAAGGTAAAAAAAGTAATTCGTTATCGTTTATAAAAAAACACAAATCGTAAACATTTACAAGTCAATAATTTGACTATTTTAAAATAAAAAAACCAATAAAATATTGTAATAATAAAAAGTAATACTAAATTTGTAATATTAAGTAATGAATAGAAAATATAATGAGTGTAATTGTAGAAATAATTGATACTCTTGAATATAAAATTGAAAAACTTATATCAAAAATTGAAAGTTTAGAGAAAAATAATCAAGAAATAAAAATCGAATTAACAAAATCTGCAGCAATCATACAATCTCAATCAAATGAAATTGAAGCACTTAAAACGCAATATGATACACTAAAAATTGCCAACTCATTACTAGGCAGTGACGATAATAAAAGAGATACTAAGCTTAAAATAAATTCATTAATTCGAGAAATTGATTATTGTATTGCACAACTTTCAGATTAAGAAAATATGGACGAAAAGCTGAAAATAAAAATATCAATCGCAGACAGAGTATATCCTTTAACGGTGGATTTCTCTCAGGAAGAAGGTCTTAGAAGCGCTTCTAAGAAAATCGATGTGATGATGAAACAGTTTGAAGAAAATTATGCTGTTCGCGATAAGCAAGATGTTCTAGCCATGTGTGCTTTACAGTTTGCTTCTCAAGTAGAACAAAAACAAATTGATAATTCGATCAATGGTGAAGAAACTATCGAAAGAATTAATAAATTAAATGCGCTTTTAGATCAATATCTCGACAATTAAACGTTCTTTACAGAAACTAAGATACTGCCTACATTAGTTCACATTTGGTAAACTCAACACTAACATTTTAGAATGAGCGAATCATCACTACTAGAGCATGCCACGCCTTGGCGAGGAAACTTGAACAGTGAGTTAGCTCAAAACTTGTCTTTTCGAGTTTATGCAATCCGGCTAATGTAGGCTTTTTTTATATATAAATTTTAAACAAACATGGACATAGTAACAATCATTGCAGGAATTATAGGGATAATAGTTGGTTTTGGAATTGCCAAAGTCATCGAAAGAAGTAACGTCTCTAATTACCTGAAAAATGCTAAAAAAGAAGCTTCATCTATCTTAAAAGATGCAAAAGTAGAAGCTGAGAATATAAAGAAAGATAAAATTTTACAAGCTAAAGAAAAATTTATCGAACTTAAATCTGAACACGAACAAGTAATACTTTCTAGAGATAAAAAGGTAGCCGAAGTTGAAAAAAGAATTAGAGATAAAGAATCTCAAATCTCAAATGAACTTTCGAAAACTAAAAAAGTAAATGACGATTTCATTAGTAAAACAAATGAAATCAGTGCTAAAATTGAAGTTTTAGACAAGAGACAATCAGAAGTTGAAAAATTACACCAAAGTCAATTACAGCAATTAGAGTTAATTTCTGGATTGTCTGCTGAGGAAGCTAAGAGTCAATTAGTCGAAGGATTAAAAGCTGAAGCTAAATCTAAAGCAATGTCTTTAATACAAGACACAATCGAAGAAGCGAAGTTAACAGCTCAGCAAGAGGCTAAGAAAATCATCATTAATACTATTCAAAGAGTAGGAACAGAAGAAGCAGTTGAGAATTGCGTATCTGTTTTCAACATTGAATCTGATGATGTAAAAGGTAGAATCATTGGTCGTGAGGGTAGAAATATCCGTGCGCTTGAAGCTGCAACTGGTGTAGAAATCATCGTTGACGATACTCCGGAAGCAATTATCTTATCTTGTTTTGATCCTGTGCGTAGAGAGATTGCTCGTTTAGCTTTACATAAATTAGTTACAGACGGCCGTATTCATCCTGCCCGTATTGAAGAGGTTGTTGCAAAAACAGCAAAACAAATCGATGACGAAATTATTGAAGTTGGTAAACGTACTGTAATCGATTTAGGAATTCATGGTTTACACCCTGAATTAATTAAAGTAGTTGGTAGAATGAAATACCGTTCTTCTTATGGACAAAACTTATTACAACACTCACGTGAAGTATCTAAGCTTTGTGGTATCATGGCAGCTGAATTAGGACTAAATGTAAAACTTGCTAAAAGAGCTGGTTTATTACACGATATAGGTAAAGTACCAGACGCAGAAAGTGATTTACCTCACGCTTTATTAGGTATGCAATGGGCTGAGAAATACGGTGAAAAAGAAGAAGTATGTAACGCTATTGGAGCGCATCACGACGAAATCGAGATGAAATCATTACTTTCTCCTATCATTCAAGTGTGTGATGCAATATCAGGAGCTAGACCGGGCGCTAGACGTCAAGTTTTAGATTCTTACATACAGCGTTTAAAAGATCTTGAAGAAGTAGCTTACGGATTCACAGGAGTTAAAAATGCTTATGCTATTCAAGCTGGTAGAGAATTACGTGTAATCGTAGAAAGCGAAAAAGTTTCTGATGATAACGCAGCAAACTTATCATTTGAAATCTCTCAAAAAATACAAACAGAAATGACTTATCCAGGACAGGTAAAAGTTACTGTAATTAGAGAAACTAGAGCTGTGAACATAGCCAAGTAATCATACTACATTATATAAAAATCCCTTTAAACACTTAATAAGTTGTTTAAAGGGATTTTTTTTATCTACTACTTTTAATAACTAAGATTTGCGAGGATGGTAATTATTCACCACTTCTTTCAAAAATTTTCTATCTAGGTGTACGTAAATCTCTGTCGTGGTAATAGATTCATGACCAAGCATTAATTGAATTGACTTTAAATCGGCGCCATTTTCTAATAGATGTGTCGCAAAAGAATGTCTAAAAGTATGCGGACTTATCTTTTTTGTTAGTTCGATCTTAACAGACAAATCTTTGATAATCGTAAAAATCATGGCTCTTGTAAGCTGACCTCCCCTTCTATTTAAAAACAAAGTATCTTCTGCTCCTTTTTTGATTTTCAAGTGTGCACGTATACCATCCTTATAGAAACCAATATATTTTTGTGACAGTTCGCTCACAGGAACAAAACGCTGCTTATTCCCCTTACCGGTTACCTTAATGAAACCCTCGTCAAAAAAAAGATCAGATATTTTTAATTCGACTAGTTCAGATACTCGTAGACCACAGCCATATAATGTTTCTAACATGGCTCGGTTCCTTTCACCCTCATTAGAACTTAGATCAATTGCAGCGATTAGAGCATCTATTTCATCTACAGATAGCGTATCAGGAAGCTTTCTAGATGTTCGTGGAGATTCTATTAAAGCAAGAGGATTATCATCTCTATAATCTTCGAAAATTAAAAAAGAGAAAAAACTTTTTAAACCCGAAATAATTCGTGCCTGAGACCTCGAATTAACTTCTGAAGAAACCTTATAGATAAATTGCTGAAGTTCACCTTCGGAAATCTTCAAGGGAGAAATCGATATTTTATTTGAATTTAGAAATAAAAGCAGTCGCTCTATATCATAGCTATAGTTTTCTATCGTATTTTTTGATAAACCACGCTCGATTTTCAAATATGCTTGATATTCCTTTATGTATGTTTCCCAATTCATGGTACAAATTAACGTAATTATTAGCCATAAAAAAACCTCCCATTTGGGAGGTTTTATGATCAGCTTATTATGTGAACAAATTAGAATTTGTAATTGAATCCTAAATTCAATGAAGAAAAGTCAACTCCCTCTACAGAGATTCCTTTGTACCCTGCATATAATTCTATTTTTTCATTTTGATAACCAAATTTTGGTTGGTAATAAACACCACCATCAGAATCCCCTTTTCCGGTGTAAATACCGTAACCTAGGTCTGCACCTAAGAATAGATTATCTGCAAGAGAATATTGAGCAGTGGCAGCAACAGGTATAAAACCTACAGCCTCGCTCTTAAGCGTAAATGAATTAAAGCCGTCACTAAATGTTACGTCTTTTCCAGAATATGAAGTATAACCAGTAGTTACACCTACTTTAAATTCATCTGCAACATTCCACAAATATGCAACGTCAGCTCCAAGATTAACAGAAGTCAAATCTTTGATGTCTCCAATAGGTAAACCTACATGAACACCTGCTTTAAATTGTCCATCTTGCGCGTTAGCAAATCCAAAAGCTAATACCGCCGCAACAGTTAAAATAATTCTTTTCATTTTGTTTGTTAGTTTAATTAATTTGACACAAATGTATGTAAAACATTACTAAACTTATTTACTGTAGGTAGGAAAAAAGTTGCATCTAAATTACTTTGAGCTGCAAATAATTGTTATTCAAAATATTACACTTTAAAAAATCACGGTATTTGGTGAGAAAGAAAATACTTTTCAATAACTATAATTACTAGCTAATTATCTAGCTTCAAGCAAATCTTTATTTATAACGATCATTAAATTAAATCTATGAAGTACAATAAAACTTTTAAAAAAGAGTTAATATTGCACAACAAACATTAAAACAAACTAAACATTAAAACGATGAAAAAAGCATTTATAATTGCTGGGACATTTTTAGCATTTTCTTTAGGAGCTCAAGCTCAATTGGTGAAATTTGGATTAAAAGGAGGATTGAACTACGCTAACTTAACTGGGACTGAAATTCAAACTGATGCGATTACTAGTTATCACGTAGGGCTAGTTGCCGAGGTTAAATTAACCGATAAATTCAAAGTGCAACCAGAGCTTTTATATAGTACACAAGGAGCGTCGTACGAAAATGCTGGAAATGAATTTATTAACGAATTAGGATATTTAGCAATACCTGTTTTAGCAAAAATATCTTTAAGCGATGCTTTTACCTTAGAACTAGGACCACAAGCTTCCTTCTTACTTAGTGAAAAAGACAATTTTGATGTAAATGATTCTAAGACATTCGATTTTTCAGTTAATGCTGGTTTAGGATTTAATATAACAAAGAGCATTTTTATCCAAGGTCGTTACAACTTAGGTTTAACAGACACAAAAGTTTCTGATGCAAAAGCTAAAAATTCAGTAGTACAATTATCTGCTGGTTTCTTCTTCTAAAAATATCACAAACAATATTAAAAAACCGCTCTTTATTAGAAGCGGTTTTTTTATTTTTACAAAAACAAGAAGTATGAAAATTTGCATTATCAACGGACCTAATTTGAATTTATTAGGAAAAAGAGAACCTGAAGTTTACGGCAGTTTGACTTTTGAAGAATATTTTACTTCACTTCAAATTAAGTTCCCTTCTATTGCTTTCAGCTACTATCAAAGTAATATTGAAGGCGAACTTATAAACAAAATTCAAGAGTTTGGATTTGATTATGATGGGATTATTCTGAATGCAGGTGCATACACGCATACCTCTGTTGGAATTGGTGACGCTGTAAAAGCAGTTACAACTCCAGTTATCGAAGTTCATATTTCGAATACGTATTCTCGCGAAAGCTTTAGACATCAATCCTACATTTCAGGCAATGCCAAAGGCGTTATTTTAGGTTTTGGATTAAATAGTTATGAACTTGCTGTACAATCGTTTTTGATATCTTAGAGAGAAGAAGCATCATTCGTAGGAATCAGGCTCTACGTGAATAAGTACATGTCCTAATTTAGGAATTTGACTTAGCAAGACGTCATTTAACTTGTGTGCTAATTCATGTCCTTCTTTCACCGAAATTTTCCCATCGACAATGGCATGCAAATCAACGTGAAATTGCATTCCTGCTTTTCGAATAAAACATTTTTCGGTGTCAATAATGCCATCGACAGAACGAGCTACCGTACGAATTTCTAAAATCACGTCATCATATAAATGTTCATCCATAATTTCACCTAATGCAGGTCTAAAAATGTTGTAGCTATTGTACAAAATAAATACCGAAGCAAATAGTGCAGCCCAATCATCTGCTGACTCATAGCCTTTGCCTAAATATATCGCAACCGAAATTCCAATAAAAGCAGCCACCGAGGTGATTGCATCACTCCTATGATGCCATGCGTCTGCTTTTAAAGCAGAACTATTTGTTTCTATGCTTCTTTTTATTACTACTCTATACGAATACTCTTTCCAAATTATAATTAATCCTAAAACGATTAACGTCCACGGTTTAGGCAATTCATGTGGCCTTTGAATGTTTAAAATACTTTCGTAAGCAATCACCGTAGCCGAAGTAATCAAAAAACCCACTACTAGAAAGGTAAACAAAGGTTCGGCTCTTCCATGTCCGTATGGATGGTTTTCATCTGGAGGCCTATTCGAATATTTTATTCCACACAATACTAATACTGATGCAAAAATATCTGTAGTCGATTCGATTGCATCTGCAATCAAGGCGTACGAATTACCAAAGAATCCCGCAAAACCTTTTATGACAGCTAAGAATGTATTTCCTAAAATACTGAAATAGGTCGCCTTAATAGCTGTTTTTTCTCGAGACATAACTTGTGATTATTCAAATTAAAAAATCGTTTAAATAATACTTTTAAAATGCTAAAAGAATTATTTAAACGATTAATAAAAAATTTATAGTTGAATTTACGCGCGAACGATATTAGCTCCAATAGCTCTTAAACGCTCATCAATATTTTCATATCCACGATCAATTTGTTCGATATTTTGAATTGTGCTCGTTCCCTTTGCTGAAAGCGCTGCAATCAATAAAGAGATTCCTGCACGAATATCAGGAGACGACATAGTAGTTGCCTTTAATTGAGACTGAAAATTATGCCCCATAACAACTGCTCTGTGAGGATCACACAACATGATTTTTGCTCCCATGTCAATTAATTTATCGACAAAGAACAAACGGCTTTCAAACATTTTTTGGTGAATTAACACATCTCCTTTTGCTTGAGTTGCTACAACTAAAACGATACTCAATAAATCAGGTGTAAAACCTGGCCATGGTGCATCTGCAATAGTTAAAATAGAACCATCAATATCAGTTTTGATTTCGTATCCATTCTCATGTGAAGGAATGTAAATATCATCACCTCTTTTTTCTAATGTAATTCCTAACTTTCTAAATACTGAAGGAATCACACCTAGATTATCCCAACTTACATCTTTAATTGTAATTTCACTTCTCGTCATAGCAGCCAAACCAATCCAGCTTCCTATTTCGATCATGTCAGGCAAAATTCTGTGCTCACATCCACTTAAGCTTTCTACTCCTGTTATCGTTAACAAGTTTGAACCTACTCCAGTAATTTTTGCTCCCATTGAATTCAACATTTTACAAAGCTGTTGCAAATATGGTTCGCATGCAGCGTTGTAAATTGTAGTTGTACCTTTTGCAAGAACAGCTGCCATCACAATATTTGCAGTCCCTGTTACAGATGCCTCATCAAGTAACATCGATGCTCCTTGAAGACCATCGGGAGCTTCAACACCATAAAAGTGATCTTCTCTATTGTATCTAAATTTTGCTCCTAAATTAATAAAACCTTCAAAGTGAGTATCAAGACGTCTTCTACCTATTTTATCACCACCCGGTTTCGGAATATATCCTTTCCCGTAACGTGCTAATAATGGTCCTACAATCATGATTGACCCTCTTAAAGAACCACCTTCTTTTTTAAAAGCTTCGGTTTCTAAATAACCAATGTTGATATCGTCAGCCTGAAAAGAATACGATCCAGAACCGTTTTTTTGAATTTTCACTCCTAAATTGCCTAAAAGAACTATTAACTTATTGATATCTATAATATCTGGAATATTATTGATTATCACTTTATCTGAAGTTAATAATACAGCACACAAAATTTGTAATGCTTCATTTTTTGCTCCTTGTGGAGTTATCTCTCCTTTTAGACGAATGCCTCCTTCTATTTTGAAAATTCCCATATATTACTTTATCATTTTAGACTATTGCGTGCAAAAGTACCAATTACACTTGAATATTTGAACTGGATTTACAATCCTTTATTGTTGTTTCTTGTATTTTGGTTTTGTTGTCTTACTATTCTTATTACTTTGAATTTTTGGTTGACTTACGGCAGATATTTTATTCGAAATGCGTTTATTAGTACGCAACAAATCGGTTGTATTCAGCAATTCCTCAGAGCTGTGTAGTAAGTTCAGTTTCCCACCTGAAAGTTCGTAGAGATGTTCAAAAATAACATCATCTTTAACAGTATCTTTATTCCAACTTAAATAAGACTTTTTCATGTGATTTGCGATGACTTTTACCAACGCATTTTTCATATCACCATCTTCCCATTTATTTGCAACGTCAATCATGTACTTGATGTTGTTACCGTAATACCTATATTTAGGATAATTTTGTGGGTATTTTAAAACATCTGGCTTAAGCTGTAAAACTTCGCGAGAAGGAATAGGATAAGGCGATTCTACATCTAATTTAAAATCAGACATAATAAAAAGTTGATCCCATAATTTGTGTTGAAAATCTAACACATCACGCAAATGAGGATTCAAACTTCCCATCACTTGTATAATATACTTAGCCGCTTTATTGCGTTCCTCATTATCTTCAATAGCAGTGGCTTGATCGATCAATTTTTGTAAATGACGGCCATATTCTGGAATAATTAAGTGTGACCTTTCGGCATTATATTCCAAATGATGCACAACATCATTCGCATTTTCTTTTGTATATTTTGAATTCATATTCGAATTTTAATTAGAAGAAACATAGCAGTCAAAAGCTATTGATAAATAAGAGTGCTTTTAGCTGGAAAAACACCTTTAAAGTGAGACAACACCTTCGATTGCAGAAACCTCTTGGTATTTTTGAATGATTTCTTTTGCGCTTTTCATGGTAACATCTACAGATACACTTGTGTATTTACCTGTTTTTGACTTTGTAGTTTTTATTACAGCACCCATACAATCAAATGCAAGTGCAACTCGTTCTACATTATCTGCGACTGAAGGCACAATAAATTTATATAAATACAAAGCTGGCCATTCATTACTTCTGTCCAACTCTGCTTCTAACCTTTCGTAGAATTCTTCGGTTTTCTTATCCATTTTTTGTAAAAAATTAAAGCAAAGATACATTTTCAAACGCAAAATATGAATTCTCAAATATGAAATTTTATTAAATCGATAAATTTTATGTCTATCATTTTTCAATTCCCGATAAGTTTGAGTAAGTTTGCGCCTTATTTCCAAAAAGTGCATAAAGAAATCATCATAATTATCGGCGGTCCTGGAACAGGAAAAAGTACTCTTATTGACGGATTAGTAGCTAAAGGTTATTGCTGCTACCCCGAAATTTCAAGAGAAGTAACACTAGAAGCTAAAAAACAAGGTATCGAACAATTGTTCTTAGAAAAACCTTTACTTTTTAGTGAGTTACTACTCGAAGGAAGAAAAAAACAATTCATAAGTGCTCAAAACGAACCTCATGAAGTAGTATTTATTGATCGCGGAATACCAGATGTTCTTGCCTACATGCATTACATTGGCGACAGCTACCCTGCCTCATTTGATGATATTTGCAAAGAATATAAATACTCTAAAATTTTTATTTTGCCACCGTGGGAAGAAATTTACGTAAGTGATGACGCGCGTTACGAAAATTACGAGCAAGCCAAATTGATACAAAATCACTTGATCGAAACTTATGAAGGTTACGGTTACAACTTAATTGAAGTACCTAAAGACACTGTGGATAACAGAATTCTTTTTATATTAGATAAAATTTCTGGGTAATTACGGCAATTATTTCGATGTAAAAAATACTTTTCTTACCCTTCAGAATACAAAATTCAAAATTATAATGAATGTCTGAAGCACTAAAGATTCTTCAAAAATACTGGAAACACCAAGAATTTCGACCATTACAGAGCGACATCATCGATGCTGTTTTAAATGGTCAAGATACTTTTGCGTTACTGCCTACAGGTGGCGGAAAATCGGTTTGTTTTCAAATCCCTGCCCTTTTACAACCTGGAATTTGTTTAGTTATTTCTCCTTTGATTGCCTTAATGAAGGATCAAGTAGCTAATTTAAACAAACGCAACATAAAAGCCATCGCTTTAACAGGTGGCATTCGATCAAACGAAATGATTGATCTGTTGGACAATTGCCAATATGGGAATTATAAGTTTTTATATCTATCGCCAGAAAGACTACAATCTGACTGGATTTTAGAGAGAATAAAAAGCCTACCTATAAATTTAATTACTATTGATGAAGCGCATTGTGTATCGCAATGGGGTCATGATTTTAGACCTGCATATTTAAAAATTGCTTTATTAAAGGAACATTTTCCCATAATACCATTTTTAGCTTTAACTGCTACTGCTACCCCAAGAGCTCAAAAAGATATTATAAACGAACTAGGTTTAAAGAATCCACAGATTTTTCAGAAGTCTTTTGCTCGAAAAAATATCGCTTACATGGTATTTCAAACGGAGGATAAACTTTATCGGATCGAACAAATATTAAAAAAGAATCCAGAATCTTCGATAATATATGTTAGAAACAGAAAATCGTGTACTACAATCTCGACTCAGTTAAATGCTTTAGGATTTAAAGCCACTTACTACCATGGTGGGTTAAGCCCAAAAGAAAAAGATAAAAACATGAATTTGTGGATGCAAGATAAAGCGCAAGTAATTGTCGCAACAAATGCATTTGGAATGGGAATTGACAAAGCCGATGTAAAAACTGTAATCCATATTCAATTACCCGAGAATTTAGAAAATTACTATCAAGAAGCTGGTCGCGCAGGACGTAATGAAAACAAGGCATTTGCAGTCTTACTTACAAACCCATCAGATATTATTCAAGCCGAAAATCAGTTTTTAAATATTCTTGCAGATAAAACTTTTTTGAATTCGATTTATAAAAAATTGTGTACCTATTTGCAAATTGCTTATGGCGAAGGAATAAATGAACAATTTGCTTTCAACCTTAACCATTTTTGTACCAAATATAATTTTCCTGTTTTAAAAACTTATAATGCTTTTCAGTTCTTAGATCGACAGGGAGTGATTACACTTTCTAAAGAATTTTCAGAAAAGATTAGCCTGCAATTTATTATTTCGTCAAAAGAAGTTATTCGATACACTAGTTTAAATCCAAACGACGAAGAAATCATTTTGACTATTTTAAGAACATATCCCGGAATTTGCGAAATGCAAACTGCTTTTAATTTGGTTCTAATCGCTAAAAAATCTCATCACTCAGAAGGCCAAATTACAGCTTTACTTCACAAATTAAAAGAGAAAGAAATTGTTGCTTTTACAGCAAAAGGCAATGATGCGACACTCACATTTAACGAGATTAGGGAAGATGAGCGCACGATTAGCAAAGTGATTAAATACTTAGAAAATCAAAATAAATTAAAAAAAGAGCAATTTACATCTGTTATAAAATATGTTCAAAACGAGCAGGAATGTAAAAGCAAAACCATTCTATCTTATTTTGGAGAAGTTGTAACTGAGGACTGCGGCATCTGCTCTTACTGCATTACCAAAAAAAGTAGAAAATCAAATTCGCTCACTTTGTCTGCAGAAATAATTAGTCATTTAAAAGGAAACGATTTAAATTCGAGAGAACTGCAACTAAAAACTAATGGTAACAGTAACGAAGTTATCTTTGCAATACAAACACTATTAGAAAACGAACAAATAATCATCAAGTCTAACAATAAATACTCCTTGAAATAATAATGGAAAAATTAAAAATTGTATTTATGGGAACCCCTGAATTCGCGGTGGGAATCCTAGATAGTATTGTAAAAAACAATTACGAAGTTGTTGCAGTTATCACCGCAGCAGACAAACCCGCAGGTCGTGGACAAAAATTAAAATTCTCAGCCGTTAAGGAATATGCTGTAGCAAATAACTTAAAATTGCTACAACCAACTAATTTAAAAGATGAAACTTTTATTGAAGAGTTAAGAGCTTTGAACGCCAACTTACATATTGTAGTAGCCTTTAGAATGTTGCCTAAAGTCGTTTGGGACATGCCAAAACTTGGAACCTTTAATCTTCACGCTTCATTGCTTCCTAATTATAGAGGTGCGGCTCCTATAAATTGGGCAATCATCAATGGCGAAACTAAAACTGGTGTTACCACATTTTTTATCGACGATAAAATTGATACTGGTGCCATTATTTTAAGTGATGAAACTGAAATAAATCCCTTAGAAACAGCTGGGGAATTACATGATCGTTTACAAGCTCTGGGGTGTGAGACGGTAAATAAAACATTGCAATTAATCGAAAAATCAGCAGCTAGTCCCGAGATACAACAAGAAACTGCCGAGACAAAAACTGCCTATAAATTAAATAAAGAAAATTGCAAGATCGATTGGACAAAATCGGCCAAAGAAATTTTCAATCTTATTAGAGGTTTGAGTCCCTATCCTGCAGCTTGGTGCTACCTGACTGATCAGGCAGAGCCGCTTTCTATAAAAATATATAAAGCAGAAATAGTTGAGGAGGAACACAGCTTAGATATTGGTCAACTTTTTTGCACCAAAAAGGAAATGAAAGTTGCAGTAAAAGGCGGCTTCTTATTAATTAAGAGTCTGCAGCTTCCAAGTAAAAAAAGAATGAAAATTACTGAATTGTTAAACGGAGTGACCTTTTCTGAACACGCCAAACTGCAGTAAAGTCAATAAAATAAGGACTTTGGCTAAAACCAAACATGTATATTCTACTTTTATCAACAAATACAATAAGTTATTAACAAAACAAGGTAAATTAACAGAAAACTCTTGTGTAGTAAGGATTTCCTGCTAAATTTGTTATCGACAATTTTTTTAACCAACAATTAATAACTATTATTATGAACAAATCAGAATTAATCGATGCTATCGCTGCAGACGCAGGAATAACTAAAGCTGCTGCAAAATTAGCTTTAGAATCATTTTTAGGAAACGTAGGTGAGACTTTGAAAAAAGGTGGAAGAGTTTCTCTTGTAGGATTTGGATCTTGGTCTGTATCTGCAAGAGCGGCTAGAGATGGTAGAAACCCTCAAACAGGTAAAACAATTCAAATTGCTGCAAAGAATGTTGTAAAATTCAAAGCTGGTGCTGAATTAGAAGGTGCAGTAAACTAATTGAAGTTTTAGACCTAATAATATAATTAGAAACCCTCTTTTTTGAGGGTTTTTTTATGCTCTTTAATTAGTAAAATTCGTTTTTATTAAAAAAATTTCTTAATTTTAATAAAAAAATTGCAGAAAATATGATTTCAGAAACACTCATAAAAGGACAACTGCTTATTTCTGAGCCTTCTATAATTGGAGATTTATCATTTAATAGATCTGTAATTTTGTTGGCTGATCACAATAAGGAGGGCTCTGTAGGCTTTATCATGAATAAACCCTTAAAGTACACCATCAATGATCTTATTCCTGAGATAACCTCAAAGTTTAAAATTTACAATGGCGGACCAGTAGAGCAAGATAATTTGTATTTTATACACAACGTACCCGATTTAATCCCAAATAGTATCGAAATTTCAAATGGTATTTATTGGGGCGGAGATTTTGAGTCTACTAAAGACTTACTAAATACCGGTCAAATTGATAAAGACAATATACGCTTTTTCTTAGGCTATACCGGTTGGGATATGAATCAATTAGAGACTGAAATGAGCGCAAACTCATGGATTATTACCACTAACAACTATAAAAATAAAATTATAGGAAAAGCTGCAGCCCATTTTTGGAAAGAGCAAATAATTGAATTAGGTGGTGACTATTTGATTTGGTCAAACGCACCAGAAAATCCTTACTTGAATTAACCTGCAATCAATTCATTAAGCAGTGTAGTCAATTCCTGAGCAAGTGTTGTAGTAAATTCTTTTTTTCTATATTTTGTTATAGGCTGAATTCCCTTGATAACATTTGTTAAAAATAATTGATCTGCTTTTTGCAAGTCAAATGGAGAAATTATCTCTTCAACAACTGTAAGTTCAGGTAATTTTTTAGCTAGTGCTAACACTTGTTTACGCATTACACCATTTAAACAACCTTCTGAAACTGGTGGTGTAATCAATTTATTTCCTAAAAGCATGAAGATATTTCCTTGAATAGCTTCTACAACATTTTTAGTGTCATTTAACAAGATACAGTTATCAAGACCGTTCTCACTTGCGTAGATGCTTGCTGTAACGTTTAGCAATTTATTAGTTGACTTAATAGATGAAAGCAATTGCTTAGTAATGTAAAAATCTTTAAATAAATCGACTTCGTATGTGTTAGTATTGGTTGTATACGACATTTCGTTTAAGGCAGTAGCATGAATTAGGTACGAAACATCATTAGTTACGGGCAAATAATAGCCACCATCATTTCTAAACATTGTTATTCTGGCACGAGAAGATTGAACTAAATTATTTCTTTTAACCAAAGATAAAATTTGCTCCTCAAAAAACTCCATGGTGAAGTTCATCGGGATTTCCATCCTTACTACTCTCATAGAGGCCATTAATCTAAAATAGTGATCTTCTAGAAAAAGTATTTTACCATTAACAATTTTCACTGTTTCAAATACACCATCTCCATATAGAAAAGAGCGATTTTCAGTTAATATATTGCTATCTTTAAGTACGATGTTCCCGTTAAAATTGATCATAAAAAAACCCTGAATTTAGTTCAGGGCAAATATAAGTTTAAATATGCAATTTTACTATACAGAACCAATCAGATGTTTTAAATCTGAGATTTGATTTTCCCATAATAATTTTGCTTCATCAATTTCGTCTTCTTCAGCAAAATCGACCACCATTATAGAAACATCTTTTGTAAGTTCGTCAACAAGAATATGAATTTCAAAAAAATATTCAGTGTCTTTATTTTTGTCATCAACCCATTTGAACTTCACTTTCTCTCCAGATTTTTTTGAAGCTAAACGTGCTTTTTCTTCAGAACCGTCCCAAATAAACGTAAAAAACTCACCACGTGAATTCACATTATCAGCAAACCACTCAGACAATCCAGATGGAGTTGCAATATATTGATATAATAACTGTGGAGATGAGTTAATTGGAAACTCTATTTCGTAACGTTTTTTCTGGTCCATGAGCGCATTTAATTTTTTTCGAATATATAGAATATAAAGCCTAAAAAAAAATCTTTTTAAATTTATTTTATTTTTTTCAAAAACGCTTGTAAAGACTAATATTATTTATATCTTTGCACCCGCAATCAGGGATGGTTGCAACATTAACCTCTGGCGAGGTAGCTCAGTCGGTTAGAGCGCAGGATTCATAACCCTGAGGTCACGAGTTCAAATCTCGTTCTCGCTACTTGAAATCAACCCTTAAACAGTAATTGTTTAAGGGTTTTTTATTGGGATTAATTCCACGTTTAGTAAGGAAATAGAGTTAGCAGTTTAAACAACAACAACCTACAACCCTAATAATATGAACAGTACATAACCAGACCTCAAGTCTAGCCCCACTCTCCCTATTTTCCAAAGAAAAAGCATAATAAAGTTTTGCTGGATCGACCTGATAAGTAAAAAATGTGTAGATCAAAACAAAACCTTTGGTAAAACCATTTTTCGATTGCTTAATTAAACATTTTGGTTTAATCCTCTGTATAGGTTATTAAGGACGAAACGTAACCTTAACGTAAATAATCTAAGGTCAAAATTACAAAAATCTTAATGTGTTTAAATATCTGTGTACACAGTACTCCAATTAGGATATGAAATATTTTACCGATTGAAGGATAAACTTTGCATTATTTAATCATACTAGTAGTTGTATAAACAATCCATACCTAAAAAAAAGCAACTTCATAGCATTATATATAATACGTAAAAATAATGCCTTATAAAATGACTAGTAAAAATAAAATAATAATAAAAATATGGAAAATCGCACCAGATTTTGAAAATTGAGAAATAAACACAAGCGACAATTAAAAGGATCAGTTTAAAAAGACAATTGAAGATTAAATAAAACAAGAGTAATATATAATTTGAGAAGGGATGGGAGAAAGTATATAATGTATGGCTCTCGGTCTCGGTTAGTTGCAGCAGCATTCCTTAATCTAGATTTGAGAAATAAAGCAAGTATTGTTGATCATATAGATGATAATAGTATGAATATTAACAAAAACAATTTCCAAATTAGTTCAAACAGAGAAAACACCAAGAAAGATGCTAAAAACAAATATGATTACACTGGGATCGCAAAAAACAGCAAAGGTTTCAGAAGTTACATTTGTATTGATGGTTGTCAGAGAAATTTAAATACATTTAAAACGCCGATACTCGCTCAACAATCATATTTAAAAGCGTTGAAATAATTATAATTCTTTTAATGTAGGTACTCGATGAGTAATAATGCGATTATGTAATTTTTTTTGTCTTAAAAATTATTTTAGAATTTTAGAAGACGCAACTCAAAGAGGAATAGAAGCTCAATAAATTCCGATGTATCATATTGTTTAACCCTTAATAATCCGGACTATTATTTGAAATTTCAAACTTAAATATTTGAGATATGAAATACAAGAAATGGAATTTAACTTAGAAGCTAGAAATAATAGCTGCTTCATAAGAAATTCATCTTCTAAAAGTTTGCCGTAAGTATAACTTAAGTACGCGAAGCTTGTATAGCTAGAAAAAAAAATGTGAGCACAAAGGACAATTTAGATTAAAAATATCCTCGCAAATCTCTTTGTTTTTTAAAATAGTATAAGATGATATATACAGCAGTTACCAACATAAATAATATAATTCTGTTAGTACCCGCTTATCTCCTTCACGAAGTTGCTGAAGCAGTATCGAATCGATATTAGAATCGAAATCTGACAAATTTTTCTCTTTTAAATAGGCATAAGTTCAAACAAACATAATGAAATTATACGATATAATTATTTTAGATTTCATTAAAACAAAAATTATTATTATTTTTTTTAAAACTACTACTAAAATATATAATGTAGTTATTACATGCAAACAATTAGTTCATACACCATCGATAACTTACTTTAATTCACCTATTGCTAATGGTTGTTTTTATTTTAATTAGATTTCATTTACAGTCCCTCCTATAAAACTATTCCTATCAACAGTAATTTTTTTACAAAGAATTTCGAATTATCAATGCGCTTTTATTCTCAATTTGCTCTTTTTTTCCTTTTAAAATCATTAGTGCAAGAATTTTCCCCATAGCTTCAAAATTGGTAGAAATGGTCGTAATTCCATTTTCTACAATTTTTTTCAATGGAGTTTCGTTATATGAAATAATACCGTAATCACTGCCTAATTTTAAGTCTTGAGACTTTGACTTTTCAATTACACTTACGAGATCTCGATCCGTTGGAATGATGTAAACTTCTCCCTTTTTTATTTCTCTATTTTTAAAGTCGGGTATTATTTCGTAATTGAAATTGTGGTCTTTACAAAAATTTTCAAAACCTATTTTCATTCCTAATGGTTCTCGAAACCCAGGAAATATTAAGATAATTTTTTTGTATTTATTTAACTTTGATTTTCCTTTAAGTAAGCCATTGTAGATGTCTTTAAGGTGGTTTTGATATATCGCAGGATACAATTTTAAATCAGGATTTGTTTGGTCTAATATGTAAACATCGTTAACCGGTAGGGTTTTTATAACGGATGCTGCCTCCACTAAATTGGTTGGCATTATAATATATTTAGTATAGTTTCCATTGCTTTCATTTATTAATTTTTTAAAAACTTGGCTGTTAAAATGATGAAAAAAGATGTCAACTTGGGCCTCTTTTCCTATGTTTTCCAAAAAAGAGTTGTAGATGTCTTCTTTAAAGATATTTAGCTCTTCAAATAATAAGAAAATCCTTTGTTTAGTGCTTATTTCAGTGCTTTTTATGTAGTACCCTTTTCCGAGAATAGCATAGATTATTCCTCTTTTTTTCAATTCTTCATACGCCTGTAAAACAGTGTCGCGGGACAATGAGAATTCTAAGCATACTTTGTTTATAGAAGGTAATTTTTCATCTTTTTTTAGTTTGCCATCTTCAATAGTTTTTTCTATTGATGAGATGATCTGTTTGTATTTGGGTATCCCAAGATTGTTTTTAATGGAAATTGTTTTCATGAGACTGATTTTTTTTGCAATATACAAAAACTGGTAGGTACTGGTATGTAAAAGTGAATTATTATTCTAATTTTGATTTTTGATATTGATAAAAAAAGAATAGAAATAAAACACATATCATATTTTATGACTAATTATATAATGAAATTGTTTGGTTTAACAACTACCGAGGAGGTTATTGAGTCTTTTGATTTAAGTAATAAAAACGGTATGAAATTAACCGTTATAAACTATGGAGCTACCGTAGTCTCATTAAAAATGCCATTAAAAACTGGCGAAGTCATTGATGTTGTTTTAGGGTTCGATAATTTAGAAGCGTATCTGAAATCTTTTCAATTGAAAAGTCCTCCTTATTTTGGAGCAACAGTGGGGAGATTTGCTGGAAGAATAAATAACAGTTTATTTAATTTGAATGGGAAAGCATTTTTATTAAATAAAAATAACAATAATCATTCTCTTCATGGAGGTATTGAGAACTTTAGCCAAAAAATTTGGACTGTAGAAAATTGGACTGAAGGTAAAAACCCATCGATTACATTAAGTTGTTTAAGCCCTAAAGGAGAAGAAAATTATCCTGGAGAGCTTGCGGTTAAGTTGACTTATACGATATCAGAAGAAAGTGAATTAATTATAGAATACCAAGCAAGTTCAAGTGAAGACACTATTGTGAATTTAACACATCACAGTTATTTTAATCTTGATGGTCACAAATCAGACATATTAGAGCAAGAGTTAATAGTTAATTCTAAAAGAACTCTGGAAACTACAAATGAAAATATTCCAACAGGAAAATTTTTGAACATTGCCGGTTCTTCATTTGATTTTAGTAGTCCCAAAAAATGTCCATCGGAAATTGATACCACCTTTGTTTTGGATAATAAAGAGGAGTTTGCAGCTTCACTTTTCAACAAAAATAATATGCTAAAAATGACTGTTTATACAGATCAACCTGGAGTTCATATTTATGTTGGAGGCAATTGTTTTAATGAAGTAAAAGGCAAAGAAAATTGCGATTATCATCCTTTAAGTGGCATCTGTTTTGAAGCCCAAAATTTTCCTGACGCTCCAAATCACGAACATTTTCCAAGTTCAATTTTGAGAAAAGAAGAATTATATCATCATAAAACAATTTATAAATTTCAATCTTTTTAAAATGATTAAAATTATAAACAACATACTTTTTTTATTGCTAATTGTATTGGGTTTTTCTTCTGGAGAAATTCAAGCACAGTCACAATCAAAAATAAAATTAGATACGAATTGGAAATTTCAAAAAGGTGATTTTGAAGATGCGTATAAAGTAAATTTTAATGATTCGAAATGGGAATCTGTAACTGTTCCACATGACTGGGCAATATACGGGCCATTTGATAAAAATGTAGATAAGCAGAGTGTTGCCATTGTTCAAAACGGAGAAAATGTAGCTACCGAAAAAACTGGGCGCACAGGAGCTTTACCTCACATAGGAACGGCCTGGTATCGCAATAAATTTACATTACCTAAAGATTCAAAAGGGAAGAAAATAATTTTACTTTTTGAAGGGGCAATGAACGAACCTCAAGTGTATTTGAACGGAAAAAAAATAGGAGAATGGGCGTATGGTTACAGTTATTTCTATTTTGATGTTTCCCAATTTGTAGAAGAAGGAGAGAACACTTTATCAGTAAAACTAACCAATAAAGAATTTGCTTCACGTTGGTATCCTGGTGCTGGTTTATATCGAAATGTAAGTGTTATTATAAAAAATAACGAAAGTATTGACCAATGGGGACAGTTTGTAACGACACCTTTTATAAATGACGAAGTTGCTAAAGTTAATATTAAGACAAAAACTTCTGGGGAAAACACCCGTTTAGTTACCACTATTTTTGACGCCGAAGGACATAAACTAAACTCTGAGGAGTCGACAATTCAATTCGGAAATGAGTTTGATCAAAATATAAAAGTTGAAAATCCAAAATTATGGAGTCCTGAAACCCCTTATTTGTATAAAGCGGTCTCCCAATTGTATGTTGGTAAAGAACTGAAAGATGTGATGTCAACTCCTTTTGGAATTCGAGAAATAAAATACGAATCCAATAAAGGATTTAGTCTAAATGGGAGGG
>TARA_R110002033_G_scaffold1460_4_pt1 | contig 20831 bp, 18 predicted proteins | sample TARA_R110002033 | Tara Oceans TARA_R110002033 (sample SAMEA4397051) | marine metagenome | biome: Polar Biome; feature: [SRF] surface water layer (ENVO:00010504); material: water (ENVO:00002006), including particulate matter (ENVO:01000060) such as... | depth 5 m
TGATAATGATAGCGATCCATCACTTTACGGAGTACAGTTTGATGTTACTTCAATTGATGTAAACGAAGATGCGGGTACAGTTTCTCTTGATGTTGTTCTTAATGCGCAAGTTCAAGATGAGTTTACGGTAGAATATTATACAGTTGATGGAACTACTTTAGAAGGTAGTGATTATACCGGTGTTCCTCAAAATACGCAGACTTTGACATTTGGTGGAACAAATTCCAATACACAGACAATCGTTATTCCGATTATCGATGATGTATTAATTGAGTACACAGAAGATTTCCAAGTAATTTTGGAGAACATCTTTACTCCTATTGTTGGTATTCTTGCAAATGATACGGCAACGGTAAACATTATTGATAACGATAGTGCCCCCTCATTATATGGTGTGCAGTTTGATACTACTTCGATCGAGGTAAATGAAGACGCTGGTACCGTTACTCTTAATGTGGTACTAAATGCTCAAGTTCAAGATGAATTTACCGTAGAATACTATACTATAGATGGCTCTACAATTGAAGGGAGCGATTACACTGGTGTTCCTCGTAATACACAAACTTTGACATTTGGCGGCACAAATTCTAATACTCAAGCTATCGTTATTCCGATTATTGATGATATAATCATTGAAGATTCAGAAACGTTCAATGTAATACTTGAGAACATATCAAGTCTTATTGTAGGTATTTTATCAGACAATATTGCTACCGTAACCATTATCGATAATGATGGTAATGAAGGTTGGCCAGCTGATGAAACTATTGAGGCTTGTGATTCAATTCCTGATGCTTTTGTAATTACTTCAGATAGCACTTGTGCCATTACAGTTGATTTAGAAGAATTGATTCAAGGTCAAGATGATGAATGTGCAACAGAATATACGATTACTAGAACATGGACTATTACTGATTGTGTTGGTAATGTACGTACACATACTCAAGTAATAACCATAGAAGATACAGTTGCACCGACATTTACAGAGGCGTTACCACAAGATATGACGGTAGAATGTAATATGGTGCCAGATGCTGCTACACTGACGGCATCTGATTCTTGTGAGCCGGATATTGAAGTAACTTTTGAAGAAACAATTACAAATGATGAAAACTGCGCTCTTGGTTATACGGTAACCAGAACATGGACCGCTACTGATTGTGCCGGTAATACTACAGAACATACACAAGTAATTACTGTAGAACCTACAGGACCAATTATGAGTCAGCCTTACGAGAATGAGATTACCATTATTTGTGGTGATGATATCCCTGAGGTTCCAGAAATGGTATTTACAGGTGGCTGTGGTAATTTTGATGTTGTATTTAATGAAGAAAGACAACAAGCAGATGATTCTGATGATTACATGATTATTAGGTCTTGGAACGTAACTGACTCTTGTGGAAACACAGCTTCTTTTGAACAGATCATATTTGTTCTTCAACCACAATTACAAGAAATTACTATTAATATTTGTATTGAAGAAGAGCGAATTGACTTGTTGAATTACTTACCTGCCGATTTTGATCGCAATGGTACATTTATGATTCTTGAAGGCGATGTAGTATTAGAGCAAAACTATTTTAACCCTATGAACCATGAGCCTGGCGAGTATAAAATTGCCTACAGTTCTACCGAAGGCACCTGTAAGTACTATGTTGACTTTACCGTAATTGTAGATACAGAATGTGTACCATGCGGAAGAGGTGATATTATTATCTCTAAAGCAGTTACAGCGAATGGCGATGGTGTTAATGATTTCTTTGAAATAAAAGGTGTAGAGTATTGTGCCTTCAGTTTTGATGTTATGATTTTTAACCGTTGGGGTACTAAAATTGCTGAGATTCAAGATTATCAAAATGACTGGGGCGGTGAATCTCCCGATGGTTCTTTTGGACAATCTGGTATGTTGCCAACAGGTACATATTATTATATTATTACTGCTACCGATAAAAACACAGGGACTATTTTAGAACCATTTAATGGGTATATCTACTTAGGTACTAATTAAAATTGAAATATATAATTGAAAATGCCTCATCATAAATATGGTGAGGTTTTTTTTCTTCTCTACCAGCATTTTTTTTGACATAAACTACTATACACAAGTCTTTTAGATGCTCAATTTAGTTCGTCCGAAAAACACATCAATTGAACGAAAATGCTGTTTCAGAACGAATAATATGGGGTGTCAGCCGTTATTTTTCATATCCTTCAAAAGAGCAATTAAGTTTGTAAATAATAAGATAACCTACTTATACATTAACATATAGCCCAAAAAGCTAAACCCAAACACAACCATGAAAAAAGCTAATCTACTTTTAGCCATACTATTTATTACAGGTGCTTTTGTAAGCGCACAGCAGTTACCTCAGTTTACACAATACATGTACAACACTATTTCTGTAAACCCAGCGTATGCAGGTAGTAGAGAAACGCTGAACGCGACTATTCTACATAGAAACCAGTGGGCAGGTCTTGAAGGTAATCCTAGAACCAGTACACTATCTATACATTCACCTTTAAAAAACGAGAAAGTAGGTATAGGCGTTTCATATATTAATGACCGTTTAGGTTTTGAAAATACCAACTACTTTTATGGAGATTTCTCATATACCGTTCCGGTTAGCCAACAAGTTAAAATGCGCTTTGGTTTAAAGGGTGGTTTCACAAGTTATAACTTAGAAAACCCTGATCCTAACGATCAGTTTTTCAATGCTAATTTCAATAGTATAAACCCAAATTTTGGTGCAGGTTTTTACATTGGTTCCAATAGATGGTATGCAGGTCTTTCTTCTCCAAGAATATTAAATACAGATTTAAACGATGGAGAATTTGAAGCTATAGAGCGTAATAGTTACTACGCTATTGGTGGTTTAGTTTTTGACTTATCTGAAACTACTATTTTCAAACCTACCATTATTACAAAATTTACCAATGGTGCTCCGGCAACATATGACTTTACTATTAACTTTTTATTCAACGAGAAATTTTGGGTGGGTACTTCTTACCGAGTGAACGACGCTTCTAACTTTGGAGCAATGATGGACTATCAAGTTTCCAGGGATTTTAGAGTTGGTTATGCTTATGATTTACCTACCTCTGCCGTAAGACCTTACACAGGTGGTACACATGAAATTATATTAATATATGAACTTACAAAAAAGGTGTTAGGACCTGTTAAATCTCCTAGATATTTCTAATAATTTAAAATCGATAGGATGAAAAATTATAAAAATGTTCTGCTATTGATGCTACTCTTTCTAGTAGGTCAACTTTCAATAGCACAGATTGCATCGCAAAAAAAAGCTGATTACTATTTTAGTAAATTCTCATATTCATTAGCTATTGAAGAGTATGAAAAAATGGTTAAATCCGATTTCAATGCAGAGTATGCTCACCAGCAATTAGCGGAGTGTTATTTACTTATACGCGACTATAAAAAATCTATTCCACATTTTAGTGCGGTTATTAATAATGCTACACTACCAACAGATTATTACTTTAAATACGCCATGGCTTTATATGCCAACGGAGATTTAGATGAGTCTGAAATTTGGTTGAAAAAATATAAAAAATACAATAAGAACGATTCTCGTGTTAAACGCTTTCTAAAAGATGGCAACCTTGCATCTGTAGTATTTAACAGTAGACAACGATATGAAGTTGAACCTGTACCTTTCAATTCTACCGATAGTGATTTTGGTACTTATAGATTTATGGGAAACTTGTACTTCGGCTCTTCTAGAAGAGATGTAGTAACCGGTGAAAGTTATGGCTGGAATGATGAACCTTGGTTAGACCTTTTTGCCGTTCAAGAAGATAACCCATTATCTGAACCAAAACGTGTAAAAGGAAATATCAATACTAAATTTCATGAAAGTTCGGTAGCATTTTCTACAGATTATAAGAACGATACTATCATGTACTTTACCCGTAATAACTTCTATGACAAAAAGGAAGGTTACGGCGCTTCTAACGAAATAAACTTAAAAATATATTCTGCTAAACTGGTGGATGATAAATGGGAAGAGAATAGTAATCTTAGAATTAATAGTGATTACTACTCTACCGGGCATCCGTCGGTAAATTTAGCCAGAACACGCTTGTACTTTACATCTGATCGCCCTGGCGGTTATGGTGGTACTGATATTTATTATGCTGAAATTCATGAGCGTGGTGGTGTACAGGAACCAATTAATGCCGGACCAATTGTAAATACCGAAGGAAATGAAATGTTTCCGTTCATAAACGAAGAAGGAAAACTGTTCTTTAGTTCTGATGGGCATGTTGGTTTTGGTCAATTAGATGTGTTTTCTACTATTTCTAATGAGGATGGTGAAGTTATTGACATCATTAATTTAGGGACACCTATAAATAGTTCAAGTGACGATTTTGCTTATTATGGTCTACCTAACGGACTAGATGGTTATGTTAGCTCTAACAGAGAAGGTGGTATGGGTAGTGATGATATCTACAAATTTAAATTTACTCCTGCGCTAGATGTTGAAGGCTATGTTGTAGATGGTATAAACAACCAAATGCTAGACAGTGTTAAAGTTACATTATACGATCAAGTCACAAATACTTTAGTAGCACAGACTACTACAGATGAAAATGGGTATTATAGATTTCCTGTTAATAGAAAAACTGCCTACATGATTGAGGCTGTAAGAAAAACACACCCACATAAAAACGTATTTTTTAATACCTCGGCTACACCTAAAGCTCAAAAGATAATGCGTCAAGATATCGTTCTTGAACCTGTTCTTGACTTAAAATTATTAGCCGGACTCAATAAAATATATTTCGATTTCAATAAAAGTGATATTAGACCAGACGCAGCGAGAGAGTTAGATAAGGTTGTTCGTGTAATGAACAATACCTACCCAGATATGATTATTAAACTTGAAGCACATACAGATCCGGTAGGAAGTCACGCATACAATGATGACCTTTCTGAAAGAAGGGCAAAATCTACTTATGAATACCTTATTGAAAATGGCATCTCAAGAGACAGAATTGTTTCTTATAAAGGATTTGGTAAACGTATGCCTGTTAATAAATGTACAAGTAAAGAAGATTGTACATCAGAGGAATTAGAATTGAATAGAAGAACAGAATTCCCAATTCTACAAATTAAAAAAGGAGTTCTAGCATCTAAGTAAAATAATCAATCAACCATAAAAAAAGTCCTTTACATTTTATTGTAAAGGACTTTTTAATTTTATAGCTATTTGTAATCTATTCCATAATACCGTCAACTATACCATATTTAATAGATTCTTCAGCATTCATCCAGTAATCTCTATCAAAATCTTTTAAAACTTTTTCAAAATCTTGACCACAGTTATCTGCTAATATCTGGGCACTTAATTCTTTAGTTTTTATAATTTCCCTAGCCTGTATTTCAATGTTAGAAGCCTGACCTCTTGCTCCACCACTTGGTTGGTGAATCATTACCTGAGCATGTGGTTGTATAAACCTTCTACCCTTTTTACCTACAGATAACAAGATAGAACCCATTGATGCAGCCAAACCAGTACAAATTGTAGAAACCGGACTCTTCAAAGATTTTATAGTATCATACATAGCAAAACCAGAAGTAACATAACCACCAGGACTATTTATATAAAGTTGAATTTCTTTATCATTCTGCATATCTAGATATAATAACCTATCAATTACATGTTTTGCAGAATCGTCATCAACCATACCCCATAGGAACACCTTTCTTTCCTCCAGCATTTTCTCATCTATGGCTTCCTGAATTTTTCCTTTTTTAGCACTCATATTTTAAGTTTAATTATCTCTAACAAAATTAATGAATTAATTCATAAACAGATGCGGCATTAACGCTATGAATTATTGTCAATCCTGTTTCTATTATATGAACAACGTTAATTATGTATTAGGATTGTTCTTCTACTGTAACTGTTTTCTCTACAACCTTTTTTATAGGTATCACTACTTTACCAGATTTGGTTTTTAAAATCATTGAAATATTATCAATACCTATTACCGTACCTTGTAAATCTCCAATTTTAACCTTATCCCCTACTTCGTAAATCTTTCTAGAATAAAATGTTCTTAATAAATCACCCACAATCTCTCTAGACCCTAAACCTAGTGCCAATGCAATAGCCAGTAAGAATGCCCCCAATACTATAGTAAAATTATTAGTGATTATCTGAGTATCTATACCCGCTTGGTTCAATGCTGTAATACTTACAAAAATGATAATTAGGTAAAATAAAACATTACCTAATAGCTTACCACCGCCAAGACCAATTGAACCAAATACTTTAATAATTGCTTCCTTGATTGTTTTAGCCAAAAATAGTCCTAGCATTAAAATCACCATTGCAGAAAGCAATACAGGCAAATAACGCAACAGATTTGCAATTTCGGTAGATATAATGGTTAATCCCATTATGTCAGAAGCAACGATTATAAATACCAACCAAAGAAGTACTTTAATAAAGGTGATGATTATTTTGGGTAAATCTATCTTGATATCGGCATCTCCAAAAAGTTTAGCCTCATTGATTTTTTCAGAAACGGTATCTAATTTTATCGCTTTGAAAATTCTCTTTAAAATAAAGGTTGTTACCTTAATGATTATCCAACCAAATATAATAACGATAAACGCTCCAAATATCCCTGGTAATGCAGATGCAATATCCTTAAATATATTACTTAATGAATCAAAGGTGAGTTCTTTCCACTTATCAACTGTTTCCATATTTAGCTTTTTCTACTTTAAATTTTATTCGGTTTTCGATTTCGTTTTTAACATCCCTTCTATGATAGCGGCAAAACTACCTGTAAACAGACCTGTCAATTCCATAATTAACTTAGCCGTAGCAACATCTTCCATAACTTTTTTACGTAGTTCTGGAGGAACATCCTTAAGATCTCCTTGTAAGTTTTTAAATGGATTTTTGTCCTGTTCTAACATTTAAGGTAGGGTTTTATAAATTTCCGTAACTTTTACCTTTGCTCTTTTGAGCCTCATTTTTATAGCGCTAGATTTTAAATCTAATATATCTTCTAACTCTTTAATCGATGCCCCGTCTTGATACTTTAATAACAAGATAGATTTATCTTCTGGGTCTAAAAGCTCCAAAGCTTTTTTAAGTTTATCCACCTGCATCTGTAAAAGCAAATTATCGGTAACATCTATTGGTACATCTTCTTGATTGTCAAATTTTACTGAATTATCATTGATCTTTCTTTCCTTATTTCTATTTACATAATTAACACAGAAGTTATACGTAAAAGAATAAAGCCAAGTAGAAAACTTAGATGTTCCTTTGAAGGACCCCAGTTTCACGAAAAGCATTAGAAATATATCTTGGGTTAAATCTTCTGCCTCTTTATTAGATTTTGCGAACCCCAAGCACTTATTATAAACTAGTTTAGAATATCTATCATATAGCACACCAAAGAGCATAGAATCATTCTTAGAAACAATCTGTTCTATTAATTCTAAATCAGTGTATTTTTCATGTACACTATCAGAAACCGATTTTTCACTGAATTGGTTTCCAATAATAATAAAACATAGCTTTTTAAGAAATGTCACTTTGGTATATTGTTTACAAAAAATAAAAGTAGGTTAAAGATACTGTAATTGATATATTTACTTGAAAATCTGCTAAAAATGAAAAAATTAATTATTCTTTCTATTCTTATTTCAAGTGTATTTACAGGTTGTAAAACCGACAAAAAAGAACCTAAAATTTCTGTTGCCGAAGATAAGGAATTGACGGTTCTTGAAAAAATAGCCAATGCAAATGGCTTTGATAATTGGAATGATGTGCAAAGTATTAAGTTCACTTTCAACGTAGATAGAGATGCCGAGCATTTTGAACGCACTTGGTTATGGAATACAAAGTCTAATGACGTAACAATGATGACCAGGCAAGATACTATCTCATATAACAGAAAATCTGTTGACAGCACCATAGTTGCAACAGACGGAGGGTTTGTAAATGATAAATTTTGGTTACTGGCTCCTTACCAATTGGTTTGGGATCAAAAAAGTTTTACCTATAAACATACCGAGGGAGTTGAAGCGCCTATCAGCAAAACTACTATGCACAAATTAACAACGGTATACGATAATGACGGAGGTTACACCCCTGGCGATGCCTATGACTACTATTTTGGTGACGATTTTATTATTAAAGAATGGGTATATAGAAAAGAGAATCAATCTGAACCTAATATGACTACTAGTTGGGAAGATTATAAAAAACTGAAAGGTTTAAACATTGGCATGATGCACAAAAGACCTGATGCTGATTTCTCATTATACTTTACAGGAGTTGAAGTTAAATAGTGTGGTATAGATTTTGAAGTATATATTACCACTTCAACCAACATATGAAACTACCAGTATTTGCGCTATTCTTATTTTCTCTATTCGGGTATTCTCAAAATAGTAAAACTGCAATTGTTTTAGATAATGCAGACAATTCTCCTTTAGAATTCGTTGGTATTTACAATGGCAAAGACCACACCATGACCAATGCCGATGGTCGCTTTCAGTTTTCATCATCTTCAGATTCCATTACTGTTTACAGAGCTGGTTATGATAAACTTTACACAACATTTAAAAAGATCAAAGATACTATCTTCCTCAACAAAAGTGTATTAGAGCTTAACGAAGTAACCGTTACTAATGAAAAAACCTTGTGGCAAAAAGTTGGAGATTCGGTGAAGTCTAACTACCCAATTTATCCATTTAAAGAGATATTTTTGCTTAGAGGTGTTCTAAGATATAATGGCGAAATTACCCGTATTCAAGATATACAGGGTAAACTGGAAAGAAGAACACTTTTGTATACAAATGAAATTGACCCCGATAAAAAAGATTTCAAAGTAGAACTGACCAATATGCGTAAAGTTGGTTTAGTTAAGGACGAAAATGATGTCTACTTTATTTTTGAATCGTTCCATAGTTTATTTATGAACCTAATACCTGTAAATGCTACTGGAGATAATTTTGATTTAACCGAATCTACTTTTGATAATGGTAAAAAAATTAATATAAATTTTCAATCTAAACCAACAATTGAAAATGAGGATTTTTCGGGTCATTATATTATTAATACAGAAAACTATGCGATGGAACAGTTTAAAATGTCCGTTGTGTTAAAAAATAAGCCTTTTCAAGAAAGTGGTAAAAAAATAAAATTCAGGACGGTATCATTTGACAGAGAAATTTCGCTCTCCAAATCCTCTAACACAAGTAAATACTATATAACCTCAGCAAAATACGATGTGAAGGTTGAATTGACAGATGATGAAAAGTCATTTACCTCATTTTACGATATATCTTTTATTTTAACTACTTCAGATAACGAAGGTGATTTTGATGTTAAGAAAAACGTTAGTACTTCTAAAGACTTATTTAAAATTAATCACCCTTACGACCAAAGTTATTGGAATGCTCAAAACCAACTATTACTAACAGATGAGATGTTAGATTTTATTGAAAAAGTACAAGACCCCAGCAACGAGTTTAAAGTTAGAAGTAATATTAAAAACTAATGTAACCTGGCTAAGGCCTAAGCTTTTTTTCGCTTCAATAAAAGTGTAAATAAAAGAATAAGAAATCCGCATGCAAGCAGCACTACAAAACTTCGGGTAAGACTGTAATTTTCTGCCAAGAATCCAAGTATGGGGGGTGCACATAAAAAACCGGTGTAGCCTGCTCCTGCAATGAATGCTATGCCTTTAGAAGAATCTATTCCCTTTACGTTCCCTCCTATTCTAAATACTTCGGGCACCATTACAGAAAAACCCAATCCATTTAACGCAAAACCAAGTATGCTGAAATAGGTATTTCCTGTAAGAACTAGAAAATATCCTACAATAGCTAAAATGGCACCAATAGCTACTATTTTAATAGATCCAATTTTGTCACTGATACCATCTCCTAAAAATCTACCTAATGTCATGGTTACTTGAAATCCTAAAAATCCTAATCCCCATAAAGCTTCTGGAGCCAAAGTAATTTCCTTTAAATAAAGTCCGCTCCAATCTACAATGGCACCCTCACTACCCATTGCTACAAAAGATATAAGTCCTAAAAGCAATAATGGTTTTAGCAAACCAAAACTAAAAGGTTCGTTTTCAATTTCTTCGGCAATTTCAGAGAAATACTGGCTTCTAAATCTAAAATTGACAACTAAAACCAATAAAACAGCAATAGACATGTGTAATACGGGATTTGATAACGGACCAATTAAGAAACTACCCAAACCTGCCAAAACTCCACCAAGACTAAAAAAACCATGTGATGCCGCCATGAACTTCACCTTGTCCTTTTTCTCTATCTCAGTCACCAAGGTATTCATAGAAATATCTGTAACACCATTAGTTGCCCCAAATAGAAATAAAGCTCCCATGAGAATATAATAGTTAGGTGCCAATAACGGCAACATTGCTGTTATGCAACTTAACAATACTCCGTAAAAAGTAGTTTTTCCAACACCCAACTTATTTATTATTGCTGAAGCAAACGGAAAAATTGTAAACACCCCTAAGGCCAAAAAGAAAATAGCAATTCCTAATTCGGATTTACTGATGTTTAAAGCATCTTTAACCGTTGGTATATATATTGCCCACGTGCCGAAAAGTATGTTAATACTGGCAAATACCCAAGAGGGACCAAAATACCTAGCATTACCCAATATTAAACGTAATGACCTCATCTACATATGATTGTTGGTTAGCAAATTAAAGTATTTAATTTGCGAGAACTCCAGCTTTTAAAATTTGCCCAAAACGGTACATATCCTCATAAGTAGAATAGAACGGAGCTGGTGCCAATCTAATTACATTAGGTTCGCGCCAATCGGTTATTACGCCATTTTCCATTAAATAATTAAAAAGAGATTTCCCTTGCCCGTGTAAAAACACAGATAGCTGACAACCTCTATCTTCGGGAGTGATAATTTCAAAAGAACTATCTACTTCTTTATCTATTTCATGTAAAATATATTCTAAATAAGCGACTATCTGATTTCTCTTTGCTATCAACTTGGCCATACCTACTTCTTCAAACATAGTAAGCGATGCTAAATAAGGTGCTACAGAAAGTATTGGAACATTACTTATTTGCCATGCATCTGCATTCTCCATAGGTTCAAACTCTGGCTTCATAAGAAATCTTGTTTCTTTTTTTGTTCCCCACCAACCTTCAAATCGTTGAATATCCTTTTTGTTCAAGTGTTTTTTATTCACGTAAATACCAGATGCATTTCCTGGACCACTGTTCATGTACTTATAACTACACCATGAGGCAAAATCTGCATCCCAATCATGTAATTTCAATTCTACATTACCTACAGCATGTGCCAAATCCCATCCAACGTTGGCACCAACAGCTTTTCCTGCTTTTGTAATGGTTTCCATATCCATCACCTGACCGTTGTAATAATTTACTCCGCCTATTAAAACAAGTGCTAACTCATCACCTAGCTCTTCTATTTTTGCAAGTATATCTTCTGTTCTCCAATGATGTTCCCCATCACGTTTCTTAATCTCAACAATAGTTTCATCAGGATCCAAACCATGAAATCTTACTTGACTTTGAAACATGTACTGATCACTTGGAAATGCCTTTTCTTCGCAAAGAATTTTGAACCTTGTTTTCGTTGGATTGTAAAAGGAAACCATCAATAAATGAAGATTCACGGTCAAGGTATTCATCACTGAAACCTCTTCTGGCAAGGCTCCTACAACTTTAGCTAAAGGTTCTGCCAAACGCTCATGATAATCCCACCATGGTTTTTCAGCATAAAAATGACCCTCAACGGCTAGTTCTCCCCAGTCTTTCATAACCTCGTCTACAAATGACTTGGTTCTTTTTGGCTGCAATCCCAGAGAATTCCCGGTAAAATAGATGACTTCTTTCCCGTTGATTTTAGGAAAAATAAATTCATCTCTATATGTTTTTAAGTTGTCCTTTGCATCTAAAGACTGTGCAAACTCTAACGTATTTTTAAATTCCATAACTAATTTTATATAAAAGTAATCATAAGCCTATAATTTAATAAGCTATAAACAATAATTGACATTTAAGATTCTATTCTTAAACGCATTTCTATCATATGCCTTTTAAACCCTACTTTCTCATAGGCTCTAATTGCGGGTTCGTTTTCGCTGTATGCATGTAATCGTATTTCCGTTAATCCAGACGCAGTACACCAATCTTTTAAACCACTAACAATTTTTCCATTTATACCCATACCCCTATAATCGGGATCTGTATACATAAAACCTAAATAAGCAAAAGTTTCATGATCTAAATAATGCCTGGCAGGTTTTTCTAGGGCATAACCCGTAGCTACTATTTTATCTCCATCACAGGCAACCAATAGAATAGCCCTAGGGTTTTCCATTAGTGCACCTAAATCATAATAGGTGACATCAGCATCCTTAATGGTAGGGTCAAACGGGCGTTCTGCCTTGACCACTCCTTGCTCATATTTCAATAAGACGGGTAAATCGCTATCTACTGCTTCCCTAATCGTTATTTCAGTTTTCATCTCTTCCCTATTTTGAGTCCATTAAATTAAGGCTTAAAACCCTATTTTTGCAAAAAGAAACGCATGCATTTTCTATCGCCACTTTTAGAAAGCTATTTAGCAGACCACTCCCAGGAAGAACCTAAGTTACTTCAAGAACTTACGCGTGAAACTCATTTAAAAGTAATACAGCCACGAATGCTTACCGGGCATTTTCAAGGGCGTGTATTAAGTTTATTGTCCAAATTGATCAATCCTCTTAATATTCTTGAAATTGGCACCTATACCGGTTATTCTGCTTTATGCCTAGCGGAAGGTTTACAGAAAAACGGACAATTACATACAATTGATGTAAATGCAGAACTAGCCCAAATACAACGTACCTATTTTGACCGTAGCGATTATGGTACACAAATTATACAGCATGTAGGTAACGCTTTAGATATTATACCAAAGCTTGATAATACTTTTGATCTTATTTTTATAGATGCAGAGAAAAAGCAGTACGATAATTTTTTAGAAGCTGTTTTACCCAAAACAAAATCGGGTTCCGTAATACTTTCCGATAATGTGCTGTGGTCTGGTAAAGTGGTTGAGCCTTTAGACCCTAAAGATGTTACCACAAAGGTACTTTTAGACTACAATAAAAAACTAAGTGAACACCCTCTATTAGAAACAGTTTTGTTACCTATACGCGATGGACTGACTTTAAGTAGGGTGAAATAAGCACCCCATACAGTCTATAAAATAGCCAAGCCGATACTATACCTACCAATGCACCAACAATTAAATCGATAGGAAAATGTACTCCCACATACACTCTACTCATTGCAAATAATACTGGCCAGATATAAAATAGGTATACCCATTTAAATTTCCGTCTTAAAAAAAGTACCGTTATGGTTATTACTGAAAAGGAGGATGAAGCGTGACCTGAGAAAAAGCTGAACCCAGACGGACTTCTTAGAATACGAATTAAAGTATTTAATTCTTCATCATTATTTGGTCTTAGCCTGGCAACCACATTTTTAGCCAAATCTGTTACTGTACCCACAAATAAAACCATGACCAATAGGGTCAAAATCATCGCTATTGCCTCTCGTTTCGGAAACTTAATAAAAAATAGAATTATGATAAGAGCAAATAAGGGAATCCAAGGTGGAAATTTGGTTACCGTTGACCAAAAGGTATCATATTGCTCTATACCAAGACTGTTAAGATAGACAAAGGCATCTCGATCCCATTGTAAAATCTTATCTAACATAGAAGATTACTTTCTCTTGATACTGCCGGTTACATCATTGATGTTCTTACTAACGTCGCTAATTTGCTTTTTAACGTCATTACCTAAGCCAGAACTAATGTCCTTTTTCATATCATCGATATCTTTTTTGATATCGGTAACGAAACTAGTATCAATACCCTGCTTATCGGCACTCTTTTGAATTTCTTGTTTAATATCTTCGGTAGCATCTTTTAGTTGACGCATACCTTTACCCAACCCCTTGGCAATATCAGGAATTTTGTCGGCACCAAATACCATCACTACGATAAACATAATGAAGAAAATTTCTGCGCCACTAATAAATAATGAATACATAGCAATCATACTACAAATATAAACAAGTTTAGTATCGAAATTAAAAAAGCCTCGTATAACTACGAGGCTTTTTTAATAATTATTTTGTTAATTATTTTCCTTTAATTCCTTCTTTCATTTTATCGAAATCGCTCTCTTGCTCTTTCTTTGGCCAGCTATTGTTTGTGGTATCAATATCTGCCGTTTCCATTTTAGGATCAATATTAACTCCCGTTAGCTCAGTGGCAGAAGAAATAACCATACTTACTTCTTTACTGTTCTTTCTCCAAATTTCTGGAGGATAGGTTACATTTTTAACCGATCCATCTGCATACGTATACTCTACGATCAACGGCATTGGTAAACCACCTGGGCTATTAAACGTTACTTCGTAAAAATACTTTGGTTCTTTAACCGCAGCTCTTTCTGCCGCAGTCATGTTATCCATCATAAATTCTTTTAAAGTTTTAGAAGATTCTGATGGTAAGTTATCTTTTAGTTCAGGAGCTACCATACCAGCATCATCATATTCCTCTAAATAAACCATTGGTCTTAAATTAGACTCTGGTATACCACGTTCTGCCAAATAAGCTTGCATTTTTTTGTTAGGCTTATCGCTTACATAGTATTTTTTAATATCCTTTACAGCCAAATCTACATAGTCAGTGGTGTAGAACCAACCTCTCCAGTACCAATCTAAATCTACGGCAGAAGCGTCTTCCATAGTTCTAAAGAAATCTTCTGGTGTTGGGTGTTTAAACTTCCAACGGTGAGAATATGTTTTAAAAGCATGATCAAACAACTCACGTCCCATAACGGTTTCTCTCAAAATATTTAATGCCGTTGCTGGTTTTCCGTATGCATTTGGTCCTAACTGAAATACATTTTCTGGATTGGACATAATTGGTGAAATAGTACTTTGATCTCCGCTCATGTAAGGTACGATCTTCGCAGGATCACCTCTTCTTGATGGGTACTTATCATTTGGTGCTATTGCAGTTGGGTATGCTTCACCAAATTCTTGCTCTGCCATATACTGCATAAAAGTATCTAAACCTTCATCCATCCATCCCCATTGACGCTCATCTGAGTTTACGATCATTGGAAAAAAGTTGTGACCTACTTCGTGAATAATTACACTGATCATTCCGTATTTAGTTCTATCAGAATAGCTACCATCTTTATTTGGTCTACCATAGTTCCAACAGATCATTGGGTATTCCATACCCTGATTTTTAGCATGTACAGATATTGCCTTTGGATAAGGGTAATCGAATGTATGAGACGAGTACGACTTTAATGTGTGCGCTACTGCTTTTGTAGAATATTCTTCCCATAATGGGTTACCTTCTTTAGGGTACATAGAAACAGCCATAACATCTCTGTTTCCTAACTTAACCGCTTGCATGTCCCAAATGAACTTTCTTGATGTTGCAAATCCGAAATCACGAACATTTTCTGCCTTTAGCTTCCATGTTTTTGTCTTATCGGAAAATCCTTTTTCAGCTGCTTCAGCTTCAGCTTGCGTTACAATGATAACAGGTTTGTCATAAGACTTTTTAGCCTGCTCATAACGACTCATCATTTCTTTTGTATATACTTCTTTTCTATTTTGAAGTACTCCTGTACCATCTAAAATATGATCTGCAGGTACAGTTATGTTCACTTCATAGTCACCAAATGGAAGTGCAAATTCTCCATTGCCCCAAAATTGGTGGTTCTGCCATCCTTCTACATCATTATAAACGGCCATTCTTGGAAAGAATTGAGCAATTACATAAGCTCTGTTTCCATCTTCCTCAAAAAATTCATAACCAGATCTAGCTCTGTTTACGGTATGATCAGGAATGTTGTAGTTCCATTTGATATCAAAAGAAAATTTATCTCCGCTTTTTAGTGGTGTAGCTAAATCTACACGCATCATTGTAAAGTTAACAGTATAAGGCAAAGCTTTACCTGAAGCATCTTTAACATAATCTATATTAAAACCGCCATCAAAAGGCTCGGTCATATAGTTATTTACAAAAGCCGATGGTTGATCACCTAGAGATATACCGCTTCCGTTTTTTAAAGCTGCCTTAGAATCTTTGGTTCTAATATTCTGATCTAATTGCACCCAAAGATACTCTAGGTCATCTGGTGAATTATTGGTGTAAGTAATTGTTTCTTCTCCAAATATTTTGGCATTCTTATCATCTAAACGAATGTCCATTACATAATCTGCCTGCTGCTGATAATAATCAGGACCCGGTGCTCCAGATGCAGACCTATAGGTATTAGGGGTTGCAAATTCTTCGTATAATTGTTTAAACTTACTCTGGTTTTCATGCCCAGGTTCCTTTTCTTTAGTTACTGGCTCTTGTGCAAAAGTTACAGCGGCAAAAAGGAATAAAATAGACGCAAATGCGTACTTTACTCTTATCATTACTTAGTTATTTAGTGTGCGAAAATTAAAGTTTTTATAGGGATATCTTAATATATGTTACAAATTTAACATTCCTTTAGGACGCGATTTTACTAGAACATGGCTCTTTTTCTTACCATTTATATTCATATGAACCACATTTTGCTGATCATCATATATATCTGTCAGCACCTCATTTTCTATAGCAATCTGCTTTAGGTCTTTAAGCGGTATATTAGGAACTTCTAGATAACATAGAACCATATCTGAGTCATATTTGCTCCCTATAAAATCATACTTTACCGTTTCACCATTAATCTCTACCAAAAACTTGGTTCTCAAATACTTTTCTAGATATTCCTTATCCAAATCAGATTCCTGATCAGAGCCTAATTTAGCAGGAAATCCGTAGCGTTCTTTAAGTACCGTATTCATATCATCTATAAATACTCGCGTAATTATCTGCACAGCTTCATCTTTCTGCGAATAATCTACATTGGTAACACTAATGTAAAATTTATGCGCTCCAGCAAATGCAAATAGAGGCAGTATCATTAATAAGAACAGCGATCTTACAATCTTCATTTTTTATTGTTTTATAATGTCTTTGCAAACCATATGCCAAAGATAATGCCCCTAATCTAAAGAATTATTTTCTCTATATAGCAGGCTTTTTTGGCGGAGGTATTCCCATATTTCCAATTCGCTATGGGTATCTACAACTTGCTGAAACCTGGGGTCAACTTCGCAATAATATAGAAAATCGTCTATTTTGTCTATGGGAATCAATAGCTGTTTTAGATAAACACTATCCTCGTAAAATTCTCTTACACGCTCTGTTCTATCATAGAGTTTATTTCGCTCTACCCGTTTTTTAAGCATTTTGGTACGCCCCGTAATTGCATTTATTAAGGGATCAAAACTCATACCTGGGCTAGCTGTTGCAGCACTAAGCTCCCGCTCTGCTTTCGTTGGTATTTTTACATATGCATTGGGCAAACCTAAAGTAGATGCGGTAACAATTGGATCTAAATCTAAGGTAGAAAGATCGGCTAACAGATTACCACTAAGACTATAAGGTGTTACGGTAACTTCATCTAATTCTGTTAAAGCATCTTCTAACCCAACAGATATAAATTTGCTATCTAAAATTGCCGTACTGACCACTACAATCTTCTTCTTGTACTGTATAGCAGAGAACTCTAAGGTATCTAGCATCTGTACAGGTATGGTAAAAAAACCATTCTCATCTGTAATTGTTGCTCTTTGAGAAGTTAGGTTAAGAACATGGGTAGCGGCAACGTCTCCGTCATCACTATACACCTTACCCTCTAACCTTTTAGGTTCACCTAATTGTGCGAATACATAGACGCTGGAAAAGAGAAAAAATATAAGGAGTCTACTCCTCATTTAATTCTTTAAGAAAAGTTTTACTATGATTAACCAACGCATCTATCAACTGAAATTCGTTCTCTTTTCTAAGCAAAGTTTGTGCAGGCATTCTGGCATCACAATAGTATAAAAATTCATTTATTTTATCTTGAGGTATTTGTAGATCAACCACAAAAAAGGAATCGTCATAAACTTGACGTAACACTTCACTTACCTTTAATTTAGGTCCCTCTTCAACAGTTTCATCTTGAGATTTAAAAATAGCCCTAAAAATATTGACGAAATTTAATCCGTCTTGCATTCCCCTGTCTGTTTGTGACATGGCTATGTTCTCTACCTCAGTACTACGATCAATTTCATATTCGTGCTGTTTAAATTCTTCGTTCTTCATTGCTAAAAAACGCTCTTGTTGTTCTGGGGTAATTACCACCTCGTCTAGCTCGGTCACCTTTTCGTTTACTTCCACTACTAGGCGATTATTAGCTAGAATTTCTTCAGTAACCGTCACCACTTTAATATTATAGTTTACTGCTGTAAAAACAAGTTGATCCCCAACTTTTACATTAATTCTAAATAGCCCTTGATCATTAGTTATGGTAGCTCGCTCAGAAGTTGAATTAATTACATTCTCATTGGGCACGCCAATATTCATGTAAATTACCGACCCGCTTAAAGGTTGTCTTGTATCATCTTGTGAAAAGCCTGATACTGCTGTAAATAATACTAGTAAAAAAAGTAATTTTTTGGTCATTTAGTGTGTATTTATTCTGAAAATTCCCTGTTCATAGGATATTCAAAAGATAAAGAAAAGATTTGTAATCTTTATAAAAAAAAACCCGCCAATAAACTTTTGTTAATTTCTTCAATGACTACAGTAAAATATGCATCTACCGTTTGGTTAATTTAGACGCCAATTTTAAACCCATTGAACGAAGATTGATGTTCTTTAACCCATTACCATACTATTTCAACTTATAAATAAAGGGTATTAAGAAGATAATTCTATTTTTGTTTATCACTATTTTCTCGTCATAAGACACTAAGTATGAAAGCAATAATTTTATTTATTTTTTTTACTATACTAACCGTATCTACCGTATTCGGACAAATTAAAATAGGTGATAACCCTCAAAATATAGACCCTACCTCGGTTTTAGAGCTAGAAAGTACCTCTAAGGTTTTGGTCATTACTCGTGTATCTACTTTAGAAATGGAAGCTATCACCCCACAACGTGGTGGTATGGTCTACAATACCGACACCGAGTGTATTAATTACTATGACGGTACCCAATGGATAAACCTATGTGATGCGGTAAACTTTACCATTACCAACGACCCTATTATTAACGGTAGAAGTACCATAGAAATTACCGAATCTGCGGGCGGTTATAACTTAGAAGTTGCCAAAAACAGTATTTTAGGAGACAATATTATTGATGGTGGTATTGGACCAGATGATATTCAAGATAATTCTATAACCCAAGATAAATTAGCCGCAGAATCTGTTGGTTCTAGTGAGCTTAGACAAAATTCTGTTGGAACCGAAGAAATTAGAGATGGTAGCATTGCACCTGCCGATATTGCCAACTTTTTACCTGGACAGGTATTAACTACAGACGAAAACGGCATTGTACAATGGCAAGATTCTAATGAGCTTTATGATCTAACTTTTAATAAATTAGACAACACCTTAACAATTTCCAGATCCACTACAGCAGGTGTATCCACAATTGACCTAGCTGCTTTGGTTGGTTCAGATGATCAAATTTTAACGCTGACCGATAATACACTTAGTTTAGAAAATGATCCTAATGATATTGATTTATCTACCTATTTACAACAGCTAAGTATAAATGCCGCTGGTGATGAAATTAGTCTTACTAATGGTGGCACGATTACTTTACCAAATCCTACAATTGATACGGATGAACAAAATTTAGGCACTACTACATTAGCAAATGAAATTCTCACAATTACTATTGAAAACGGAGACCCCACCACTGCAGACTTAACACCATTTGCAACAGATGCTGTTGTTACAGCTGGTTTGGCTCTTAAAGAAAATATAGCCAATAAATCTAATGACGTGACCCTAGGAAATTCTACAGATTTATACCCTACTCAAAATGCAGTTAAAACCTATGTGGATAATACGGTTGGGGGTTCAGCACAAACTATCGTAAGCACCGACCCAAATAATTCAATAACCCAAAGTGTGAACGACGGTGGTGCTTTTTACAATGATGATGATGGTGATAGCCAAAATGAACTACAAGATTTAAATTTCAATCCAGTTACAAATATTCTAACTATTTCTACACCATTAACCACAGGCAACGAAGTTAACTTAAGTGCTTTAGCTGGTGGAGGAGCCTTAAACGACGGACAAATTTTTGTTGGTAATAACTTAAATACACCTACTGGAGTTGATGTAGGCGGCGATCTTACCATGAATAATATTGGTCAGTTTTCTATTGTAAATAATGTGATAGATAACGATAATATCATCAACAATTCTATTACCCTTGAAGATTTAAACCAAAATGGAGCAACAAATGGTCAGGTAATTAAGTGGGATGAAACTCTTAATGCCGGTCTGGGTGCATGGGCTGTTGCCAATGATAATACTGGTGGCACCGGCAGTACAGTTACTAGCGACGACAATACTATTTCTGGCGACGGGGTTAATACTTCACTACAGATAAAAGATGATGGCGTTACATCTACACAGATTGCAGACGGGACAATTTCAGCCACAGATTTAGCACTTGGTGCAGTAGGAACAGATAATATTTTAGATGGTACAATCTCTTCAATTGATATTGCAAATAAGAATATTACACTTGAAAAAATGGCAGACGGAACGGCTGCAGGGCAACTTTTGCAATGGGACGGAACTAATTGGGTATAT
>TARA_R110002033_G_scaffold4409_3_pt1 | contig 20761 bp, 15 predicted proteins | sample TARA_R110002033 | Tara Oceans TARA_R110002033 (sample SAMEA4397051) | marine metagenome | biome: Polar Biome; feature: [SRF] surface water layer (ENVO:00010504); material: water (ENVO:00002006), including particulate matter (ENVO:01000060) such as... | depth 5 m
TTTAATTCTATGCAGGATACTATTGTATTGCAGGACGAGAAACCTGAGGACATTCTAAAATATGTCAACTATAATAGGGGGGTGCTATGGGAGAGAATAGAACATTTTAGGAAAGTCTTAAGTACATACGATGAGGCTGTCACACACAAGTGCGGCACACCTCAAAGCGAAGAGTTAAAGGATACATACCCACTAAAGCAGACGTTAGAAGGGGGTCTGTATACAAGACAACTTTTTATGCCTAAGGGGAATATAGTAATATCTATGATACACAGACAGCAACATCCATCATTCTTGCTAAAAGGCAAGGTATCGTATCTAACTGATAGTGGTGAGCTTGTAACAGTCGAAGCACCGCACGTTATATTCACGCAGATAGGTACACAAAGAGTTTTTTATATTCACGAGGACACCGATTGGTGCTGTGTATATAAGACGGATGCAAAGACATTTGAAGAGGCAGAGGCAGATGTGTACACAGAAGACTACACAACACTGCCACCATTAATAATTAAAAAAGAATTAGCGTTATGGCAGGATTAATATTAGGATTAACAAGTTTGGGAGTAGGTCTTGCAACTACAGCAGCATCATTTGGTCAAGCAGGGGCTCAAAAAAGAAAAAGAGATGCAGCAACATTAGCTGCGGAAAAAGCTTTTAAGGATGCAAGAAAGAGGCTTGATGTAAACTATATGGAAGACCTTGGTATCAACAAAGGTATTTACGATATAGCACGTGACAGGTCTATGGTAAGTGCTGCAGGTCAACTACAGGCAGCAAGAGAGGGGTCTGCACGAGGTATAGGTTCTACTGCAGGTCAGGTATACCAACAAGACCTATTCGGACAGCGAGAGGTCCGAGCTGCACAAGAAGAAAGACAGTTTAATCTTGACAAGGCGATTGCAGGAGAGGATGCTCGTTTAGCAGGACTGCAAGCAGACCTAAGTTTAAATGAGGCAGAGGGTGCTCAGCGTGCAGCAGCAGAAGCTGAGAATGCAAGAAGACAAGCAATTGGAGAAGGTATAGAAGGAGCTATAAGCACTGTAGGACAGGCGGCATCAATGGTACCACTATATAGTAAAGGAACGGCAGCTAAAAGAAAAACAGCAATGGCATCAATAGAGGGCAAGGAGGGTGTAGCAGACTTTAATAGAAAGGAATTTTTACAGTATGAGAGAAGTATGGACCCTTCTATGTTAAGGCAAGCAAGGGCTGATGATAATTATGTAAATACTTTGCAGTCATCAAAGTTTGGTTCAAACCTACAAAGTGCTCCTTTTATTTTTAATATGGGTGGAGTAAATGCAGCAGGAGGCAATGAAGCTTCTGCAGAATATCAACAATTTTTGATGTTTAAAAAAATGATGGGTGAAAATAATTAAGATTTAATATATGGCTACTTACTATAAATACGTAGAGCGTAACGCTAAGGACAGAATAAATTGGAACGAGGTTGGAAAGAGTGTATCTGATATGCTCAACGAAGAGGCGAAGGTACGTCTCGACAAAAAGGCTGAGATAGATGAGAACTCAAGACAGTTTGGTATCGAGCTTGCCAATGCACCTGTAGGAGATTACGACCACGGAAACACATTTATTAATGAGTACACTACAAATATGTCAGAGTATAGACGTATGCAGGACAACCTATTAAAGTCAGGTCAGTTAAACTTGGGAGACTACACCCGTAACCGACAGAACAATACAGATGGTACAACGCTAACATTCGACCTTGCCACAGCATACCAAGAGGCATACACAGAAAAAATGGACAGGTGGAAAAGTAGTGATTATAAAAATAAATCGCAATACCGAGAGATATATGAAATGGAGTCGGTAGAAGGATTAGCCAATATGAGAACCACGGGTTCTTTTATTAATCCTACCAACGGAGTGATTAGCCTTGCTACAAGAGATAAGAATGGTGGGCTTGATATGAACAATACACGTACCGCAGCAGAGATGTATGGTAGTATTAAAAGAAAATATGATGCCTATGACGTAAACGCAGCAGTAAAAAGCGAGGTAGACTACTTGGGAGATTATATAATCTCTGACGTTGAAGAAGCATTAAGGTCAAGGGGGCTAAGCAGTGTATCACAGCTTACAGACCAAAAAGAAGCACCGGGATATACAATTTGGGAAGACGATACTATTAGCTCAATGATGGCTGATACAGACCACATCACATCGATACTTACTAATAATGTATTACAGACAGATAAGGGAGTAAAATATACGTTTACAGATAATGAGACGGATTTTATTAATGACAAGTCAGGTACATTAATATACTTAGATAAATCTGTAGATGCTGCAGGTAAGCCTGTGTTTAAGCCTGAACAAGAGACGGTTGTTAAAGATTTTTTAAGAAACAGGATACGGCAACAGATTGATGTGAAGCTTGATATTAACACAGCAGGTTATAAACCACAGAGTACACCAAAAACACCAACGGGGGGTGGTGGTCTTACTAAAAACCAAAAGAAAACAGCCCTTACAAATATGGCTAAGTTAGCATATTCATTAGAAACTAAAGATGTATTAGAGGCTATAGATGCATTAGAGGCTTTAAATCCGGGGCTTGATATTGATGTACAAGGTAACGAATTAGTTATGACAGAGGGAGGTGTAACACGTACAGTAAATATGAAAGAAATAAAAACTGTTGAAGCATTTTTAACATCTCACGGTAACTTTATATTAGGAAGCGAAAGACAGATAGATGACATAAATGACTTAGTAGCTGCGGGAGGGTTTATCCCTGCAGGTTCTACAATTCGAAACCTTAATGATGTGAATGATTTTAATGTAACAGGGACAGGTGTTGCAGATACACTTGAAACTTTTGAAGAAAGTTTTAGAAGAACGGAAGGTAATAAGTTTAATATTCCTAAAATAACAGAATCGGCAAATACTAATATAAGTGAAGCCGAAGAAGAAAAAGCAGTAGCTGAATTTAGTTCAATGGTCAGTTCTTTACCTAACACAGATAAAATAGTGGTAAGGGATTATAATATTGGAATGGGGATAGTGGTTACAATACCTGCTTCAAAGGGTTCAACAGAAAAATCATATGACATAGATTTAAGGAACACAACAACTGTAGTAGCACAAGCTAAAGCTGCACGAGACGCAGTTATTATGTACTCACTATCAAGAGAAAAATACTTAAAAGATGAAAAAGAAAAAGAGAAATATGTAAAGCTTAATAAATTTAAAGCTAAAACTAAAGAAGCAGAAGCTGAAGCTGAAGCAGCAGAGGAAGATAAAGAAGTAGAAAAAGTGAAAAGAACTGTTCCACAGATTATCAAAGAAGATGGGGTGACTCAGGCAGAAGCAATTATAATTTTTAATAAACAATAAGTATGAATGACGATTTGTATTCAATAATTATGGAAGGTGCGTTTGCTGATAAAGCAGAGTTCGATGACTTCGTTAAACAGTCAACACCTGAAGAAATATATGAACTTGTAAAAGATGGTGCGTTCTCATCCTTTGAAGAGTTCAAGCAATTTTTTTTTAAAGACGGACAAGTTGATGGTAATGTTGAAGATGTAAAAAAAAAAGACGAAGGTATGGTATCACCTTCGGAAGATGGTTCTTTGGATTCGTCAGAGACTGAAAGTTTAGCTCAACAAAAACAATTCTTAGAAGGTACAATGCAGCAAAGTCCTGTAGAAAGTACAGATACATTTAAGCCTCAATCCGCAGAGGCTTTAGCTGTAGAGGAAGAAGTGGTAGAGGAGCCACAGATTGTATCTCCCGAACTACAAGAAGCAAGGCTCGGACCAACAGATGAGGAAAAAAGAAAATCTGAACTCCTTGCGGATGTGTCACAATTTAAAGCACAGTCAAAAGAAAGATTAGAGGAAAGACAAGCCAAAGTAACAGAAGGTTTAGAGAGGGAAGATATATTACTATCAGAAGATTTTAATAATGCAATCAACGCCACTACCCCTGAAACAATAAATTTACCACAAAAAGATGCTGTAAAATATTACAATGATTTGTATGGGGATTATGGATTTACTTTTAGAGAAGCAGGCTCAGGTATGGGTGATGCAATAGAAGGTTTTGTTTTATTAAGCGATGGCACAGTAAAGACCAAAAGATTTAACATCAATTCAATGTTTGTTAACAATGCTGACACAGCAGAAAACATACAAGAATTTGTAAAAACATATGCAACCACCCCTGATGAGGATAGAAGTATTATTGAAAGCAATGATATGAAATCCGCAATTAGAGCTCAAAACTTAAGAGACGTTGCTCGTAAAAATGAAGACGGAACAGAGTCCACTGTGCTATTTGAGTCAGCAGTAATTGATGGAAAGAATGTAGTATATCCAACACTATTCCCAATTAACCCCGAACTAAAAACATCAGACCCTGATTTTTGGAATGAGCTTGATGGTATGGATGCTTATAAAGAAGCATTAAAAAGAAAGGAAGTATTTGTTTTTGATAATGAAGAAAAAGCAAACGATTTTGCACGTGGTTCTTGGAAGGAACTAAATAACGCTGATGCGGAAGGTTATTCTTTTTTTAATGATAGAGGGTATGACTATTTAGATGTTAAGGAAAAATACGATGCCTATAGAGAGGCACAAGATAGAATTGATTTTATAGAAGAACATAAAGACGTAAATTATGCTGAGTTTAATTCTTTGTCAGATGAAGAGAAAGAATTGTATGGAGACCTGTATAGAAGTGATGGGACTATACGTACAGATTTAGATGGCATATCTAAGAAACTTGAAGACACGGTAGAGGGGTTGGAAGATTTTATTATCGATGACGACCTTCAAACCTTAAGAGAGGACTTTGATGTATACATAGATGATAAATACAGAAAGCTTTCTCAAGAAGCTTCTATTTCAAAAGAAACCATAAATGTAATAAGTGATGCTTTAGATAAAAAATCTATATCAACATTTGGTGTCCCCTTATCTGAGCTTAAAGATTTCGTACCTCAAAATGAAGAGCAGGCTGAATTGCAAGAGTTATATAACATAGCAAATGAAAAGTTAAAATTTAACTCACAGCAGGCTGCAAGAAACTACCTTAACGCTGAAACTTTTTTAAGTGCTAAGTTTAACAAACAACTAAGCGGCAAGTTGTTAGAAGATATGGAGGCGTGGAAGGATGCTGTTGGAAAAGCAGGAGAACAGGGGACGGTAAGTATCGAGATAGCAAAAATGGCATTGGGTATTACTGATATAGATGACAAGGATTCATTAATGGAGGCTGCTGAAAAAGTAGTCAATGCTTTAGAAGCAGCCAACACAGGAAATACAAGTAGAGCGATGTCAAGATACAACTCTTCAAGAGGTTTTATAGAAGGTTGGGATGCGTTTGCAGACAACCCCATTGAACTTATAACTACGTTTACAGCATCAACTATAAATCAAATGCTTCCTTACGCTACGTTTGTTGTTCCTACCTTAATTACCACAACAACATTAGGTGGATTATATGGTAGTACTGTTCCCGTTTTAGGTACAAAAGCAGGTTTAGTAGCAGGCTTTGGTTATGGAGTAAAGGCTTCAACGGCAGCAGTAGGATTCGCAATGGAATATACCAATGAAGTATTAGATGCCGCAAGGGAACGTGGTAACATAATGGACCCAAAAGAATTTGCAGACATAATATCGGACCCTGAGGTTTGGAAAGAGGGAAGCAGAAGAGGATTTAAGAGGGGTCTGCCTATAATGGCTACTGATATAGTAATGGCAAAGGGAGCGGGTCGTATATTTACAGGAGCTCGGACTGCATCAAAGGGTAGTAAAGCTGCAGCGTTTCTTGCAGAGCGTTTTATAATTGACCCTCTTGGAGAGGGGGCAGGAGAGGCTTTAGCTCAGTTAGTGGCTGACGGTGAGCTCGATGGAAAAGAAACTTTTGCAGAGATTTTGGGGTCGGTTGGTATGAACTCAGCAGCAGGTGCAGTAAACGTTGCTCAGGATGCAATGAACAATTCTAAAACACAAATAGCAAACGAGCTTACCACTATAGATGGCTTGAATAAAGAGTTAAGTGGCTTCTTAGGTTCTACTCCTTCAAGAGTTTCAGCGTGGGCAACCAATATGGAGAAATTAGGTCAGATTAGTTCTGAGCAAAATCAACGTATACAATTAAACCTTGGTCTACGTAAAGACGCAGAAAATATTTTATCTGCTACACCGGGCAGAACATCAAAGAAGGTTCTTGAAAGAACAATGGAGCTGATGGCGGCTGAAGAAAGATTAACTTCTACAGAGAAAAGAAAACAAGTATACAGTAAAAAGATAAAAGAAATAAATGAAGAGCTTGCTGAGTTAGCCGAAACCAAAACTGTACGTAAGAAAGGTGAGGGAGAGAACACTCAAGTAAACTTAACAGGACTAATAGGTAAAAGACAAACCTCAGATACCGATATAAGAAAATCTACAAAGGCATCTTATAGTATTGACGGTAGGACTATGGGTCGTAAAAAGTTTATGGATATTATCAATGATATGTCTCCTAAGGAGCTTTCAAAAATAAAAAAGTATAGTGTAGTTAATGACCTACAATCTTTAAAAATAGCAAGAGAAAAGTTTGGTAGCCCTGAAATAGTAACCGCTGACACACAGGTTGACACACAGGTTGACACACAGGTTGATGGAGATACTGAAGCAACTACTGCAGTAGACCTTGAGGTAATTGATTTACCTGAAGCTGTTAATAAACCTAACAAGAATGATAAGCAATCACTTGAAAATGATTCGTTTGAACAAACAAGACTTGATGGTATTCTTTTAGGTATTTCTAACAAAATAGAGCAAGGCAGAAAACTAACGCCATTCCAAGAAAATGTAAAAGAAAAATATAGTGAACGATTAAATGAAGTAACTACATCTAAAAATATAGAACAAGAGAAAGCTGACTTAGAAGATACTATTAAATCTCAAATGAAAATAAGAGCTGAAAGGAAAGTTGAAACTAAAAAAACAGTACTTAATGCAGTTGAAAAAACAAAGAAAGCAATTGCTAAGATTTTACCTAACGTAGATGTAAAGGTGTATGAAAATGAAAGTGATTACTTAAAAGTAAAAGACGCATCAAAAGGTGATGGTGGAATGTATGACGGTAAAACCATACATATAAACTTAAGTAATTCAAACAGCTCTACAGTAGCTCACGAAGGGTTTCACGCTTTATTGCTTAACGCAGTAAAGAATGATGAGAAGCTTGCTAAAAAAATATCTGACGATATGCTTCGTGTGGTTCAGAAAAAACTTCCTGAAAATAATAAACTTAGGATAGCTATCGAAAAACACGCAGCAAAGTATAAAGGTAAAATCCAAACAGAGGAACAGATTGCTGAGTTAATTGGATTACTTTCTTCTGAAGAGTTTGGGTATACAAAACTTGAGAGTGGTGTAAAGGCTACTATAAAAAAATACTTGGTAAGACTTGCGAAGAAACTTGGTATGCCACTACCAAAAGATTGGGGTAGCGACCAAGAGGTTGTTGACCTTATCGATACTATTTCAGGTAAACTAAAGACAGGTGAGGCTATAACCCAACAGGATGTTAAGTTATTGGATAGTGAGGAAGGAGGGGAGTTCTTAGAAAATCCTGCAGAAACACTAAGCAGAAAACAGATTGGAGATTTCGATGTTTCTTTTACTGAGCAGGATAATATAAATACTTACATCAAAGATGGAAGAGTAACTGAACCTGATGATTTAAGTTTCTTAAAAGATTTGCTTACCACTATCACATCTCCTGACGATATGTTAGCGGGAGAAATAAAATATAATGGTGACGTAATATTTGAAGGAGAGGGAGGAGTATTTTTTGTAACTAAGTTTGGCGATGTGTGGGCATCAGGCAAAGTAGGTACAGCAAATGCTATTGCAACTGCATTGAACAAACAGTTAAAAGAAAATAATGGCAGGGCATTTTTAACACTTACTAAAGGAACTGATTCTAAATTAGTAAGTAGTGCGTCAGGTGTGAACTCTACACTTGCTATATTAAATACTATGCTTGATGAAGAATTAATTAGTACTTCAACATTTAGAAGAGCAGCAATAAAATCTATAAAAATAGAAAGAGAGAAAGTAATTAAAAAAGCTAAAAAAGCCGCAAAGAAAAAAAAGAAAACATATATTCCTATAACAGATAATAATATTAGCTTGAGAAGGTCGGCTGACGATTTGAAATCTGATATAAATAAATTCTTTACTGACCCTACTACATCTACCTTTGAGACAAGAGGAAATATAGTAAAGGATATGTTAGCAGAGATTGCCAAAAACATAGATAAGGACAAGCAAAAAGATATTGCTAAGTTTTTAGGTGGTGATGTTAATAAAAAAGTAGGTGTAGGAAATACAAAATTATCACAATCATTTTCAAATTTAGTTTCTAATATAGCTTCTGAAAAATTAACTAAAGGATTAAGTGTCGGTGATGTATATGCAGTTATAGAAATAAATAGTGAGGTTGAAGTAAAAAAAGATAGTCACCCAAGTTATCCATTTCATATATCTTTAAAGGATGGAAGTAAACCTATTTTGCATTTACCTAAAAATAGAGAATCAGGTAGTAAAATATTAATTCAGCAATCAGGTAAAGAATATGCTGTAAGGAATGTAAGTGTAGTAGAAGGGAGATACAAGAATGATACTGAAATTAAACCCGCCACTCGTAAGCAGAAGGGCGAGACTAAGCCTGCGGTTCGTAAGCAGAAAACAATGCAGCAAGTTGCAAGGGAATTTAATATGTCAGAGACAGGATTCTTTCCTAAAAATGTTGACTCTTATTTTTTAAAGAAAGCAATATCCAAAGCACAAGGTGATTACGGAATAAAGAAAGCACGCACAGGAAGTTTCTTCTTGGTGGATGGAAGAGGAAGGATAGTAAAGGATTTGTTTAGAAGACCACAGACTCGTAAGCAAATAATAGGAGAGAATGCAGACCTAACATATCAACAGGATTATACTTTAGATATTGCTAAAGACATACAAAGAGCAAAAACCATAACTGCTGAGGAAATAGAGAAAGGCGGGTTAAAAAATATTCCTGTGCAGGCAATGTTATCTAAAAACAAAACCCAAAAAGAGATAAAGTATATGACGGGTTGGGAGCTTGGAGCTGACAATAAGTGGAGGTATGAAGTTCCTGATGGGGTAGTATTAGGTGAAAAAATTAAAAAAAGTGGTAAGTATAAATTAAAAGATTTTTATGACGCTCCTGATTTATATAAAGCATATCCTCAGTTAAAAAATATTCCTGTTGAATTAAATCTTAGGGATGGAGGACGCGATAGTGCTTGGTATAGCCCAACTGAAAACGACATAGAAATAAATATAAAAAATGAAAACAAGTATACAATACCTTCTTTATTAGTACACGAGCTTCAACACGCTGTTCAATTTATAGAATTTTTTGGTGTGGGTGGCAATGAGAAAGTTGCGTGGCAAACATATTTGGAAAATAGAACTGAGGCAGATGCAAAAAAAGAGGAAGCTTTAGATAAAGAAATAGAGGAGCTTGAAAAAATCCGAGATATATCAGAGGGGTTTGAGTTAGGTGAGTATGATGATTTTTTAGATGGACTTACTTTTGACGAAGTGTTTAGTTTAGATTTCTTAAAAAAATCTGATTTTGTAAATAATCAGTTAGGGGATGAGGGGATTAAGGATGTAATAGAATATTTAAACGACAACCGCAAGTTAAGAAATGAAATGCGAAATCAATTTAACAATGATGCATACTTTGATTTTGAGGATATGAATGCTTGGTGGATGTTGTTACAAAAAAATAAAGAAAAGCGTTCTAAACTTTACTCAACGTATGGGTTATATCAAAGATTAGCAGGCGAAGTAGAAGCTCGTAATGCTGAGACAAGAAGGTTGATGAGTGAAAAGAAACGTAGAAGTACAACATTAGAGGAAACAGAAGACACACCAAGGGAAGACCAACTAAATTTATCGCCTGAAAAATTTTTAGAATTTACTACTCGTAAGCAGAAGGGTATTCAGCAGGCTATGGAAAACGGTGAAGTGATTCAGACAGAATCTGAGTTGATATTCTTCAAGGGTATGCAGCCGAAGATGAAGAACGGTAAGCCATTCTCTGTACATAAAATCAAGAAGGGTAGCTTCGCAGCGTTGGATAAGAACATAGCCTTGGACTACAAGGGTGACAAGCCACTTAAACAATTCACAATACCTGAAGGCACAACCGTTGAGGTTGTGAACCTACCGTCGGATGAGATTAGTATTTACAGGAGAAATGAAGAGAAGGCAATCGATGCGTCTGACGCACAGGTTGTGAAGTTGGTTACCATAGATTCACGTGGTAAGTCACAGCAGTATGTCATCAAGGATGATGCTATACTAAAGACATCCAAGGATGTTAAAGAGGAAACCCCCACCACTCGTAAGCAGAGGACAGATAGGTTAGCACCTAATGGTAAGCGGTCTAACTTAAACGATGAGCAGTACGACATAGTGCGTACACCTGCGTTCAAGAATTGGTTTGGTAATTGGGAGACAGACCCTGAGAATGCAAGTAAGGTTGTCGATGAGAACGGTGAGCCTATGGTTATGTATCACGGTAGCCCTGTACTTATTGATGAGTTTAATCCATCGTTTACAGGTAAAGGAACTGACCAACTTGGTTCAGGGTTTTACTTTACTACAAATGAATCTGAAGCAAAGGGTTATTCTAAAAAATCAGGAGAGGATGGAGTAGTCCTTTCTACATTTTTAAAAATTCAAAACCCTATCAGAACAAAGGGTATGAACCTTGCTGAGTCAGATGTAGAGATGACAAAGAAAGATGTCGTTCAGATTATTAAGAAAAGTCCATTAATATACGACAAACAAGAATCTCCTATTGGTGATTGGGTTCCTGAATATTGGAATCAGGGTACTAAGGATTGGATGATAGAAGAGGTGGCTGAAAATTTTGTTGGTCCTAATCTATTAACTCTGAACAACGACTTCTTTTCGGGTTATGATACAGCATTTAGAGAAGCATTGGTCGAGGTAATGGGTAGGGATGGTGTTAAGCAGGATTTTCAAACAGAGACTACACACTATGTGGCGTACCTACCTAATCAGATAAAAGCAGCCGATGGTACTAACATCACCTTCGACCCAAGCAAGCCGTCTATCCGTAAGCAGAAGGTGGATGAGCAACCAAAGACTCTTACAAATGAAGAGAGTGAAGGTTTACTAAGAGATGATGAATCGCTTACAGAGATTGTTAGAATAGGTAGAGATAACAACTACTCAGATTTATCTATACGTGAAGTGTTAAAGGGTAGAGGATTCCCTGTTAAAAATATTGACAAGGCTATGGAGTTCAATGTTGAATTCTTTAGCAGAAGAAGTAAGAACCTTCCCAATGAATTCAAAAGAATAGAGGGTGACAGAAATACAGGAGTAAGTGGTATAGAAAGAGCAGCTAAATTATTTAATGATATAAATAATAAGCTCTTAAAATTTTCTACCACGCAGGGACCATACAGGATAGGCAAGAAGAGAATCAAAACCTATAGTGAAATACGTCAAAAAGCTCAACAGATTTTAAAAGACCACCCTATATATAAAGCTCAACCGGAACAGGTACAGATGGAGTTAATAGTGGGGTTGGATAAATCAATTGGATTCAGCAGCAATAGAAGTGTTACACAAGAAATAAATATTGTTAAAGACCAATTAGCTCAGAGAAAAACATCTAAGGATAATATACAGCAATCTAAGTTAGCTCTTAAGAATTACATTAGAAAATTTTTACCTCAATCTAATACCTATACACAGGCACAGATTAATAAACTTATTCAGGCTGTACAAAATATAACGAAGCCTGAGGACTACGATGCACAGCTTGAAAAGGTAGTGAAAATAATTGAGAAGCAGCGTGAAAAAATAAAAACAGATTTGATAAAACAAATCTATAGTATTGCATCAAAAAAACAATCAAGTAAAAGTTTAGGTGCTAACGCAGTTATAAAATTTAAAAAGATAGCAGAGGTTATAAGGGCAGCTAAAATTAAAGACAACGACAAAAGAATTCAAGAGTTAGGAAAAATAAAAGCCCTGTTAGAGGATACCACTGTTAGGAAAATTAAGGGAGAAGAAACTTCTAACAAAGAGATAATTAAAGAAGCATATAATAAGGTAATTAATAATGAGAGGCTAACTAATTTAGAAAGGAATTTATTAGAACTTGATATAGCGTATGATAATTTTAGTGATATACGTGGGTTATCTTTAGAAGAGTTGCAGGAAAAATTAAAAGAAGTTCAGCAATTGAATAAAGATTCTATCAAGGAGATGAAGGCTAATAAATTAGTCAAAGCCAAGCACGCACAGCGAGTTGAACAGGAAGCTAATAAACAAATTCAAGAAACAAACTCATACTTGTTTGATGAAGATGGTAAACCTTTAAACATAGACCAATTAAACGCTAAGAAAACAAGTTTAAGGAAAGATATTTCTGCGACAGGTATAATAAAATCTGTGTATGAAAAACTTGTGAAAGATATATTTGGTAGAACAAATCAGGGGGCATTAGGTTTATCAGGAATTAAAAATTTTATGACCCACTTAGGTACTGTAACAAACTACTTAGATAGAAAAGGTAAGGGCTTGACCTTGTTTACTGACAGAGTGTATCGTGCCCTTAACAGAAGTGATGAGCTTATGTATCAGAATGAGAGAACCAATAAAATAAAACTAAATGAGTTAGCCATAGAGTCAGGTTTTGATTTAGGTTTTAAGGCGGTAACAAAAAGCCTTAACAAAAAATTTGGTTTTGACCTTAGAGGTATTATGAAGTTGAAAGAATTTACCGCACTAAACGATAAAGGTAAGCCTTATAAAATTAAATTAAACGCCAATCAACTTTTAAGAATATATGCTTTATCAAAAAATCCTACGCAAAAAAGACTATTAGAGAATACAGGGTTTGATAAAAAGCAAATAGAAATTATAAAAAAAGAACTTGGTCCTAAGCTAATTAATTTTGCTGATAGTGTAATTAATTACTTAAGTACAGATTATTATGACAGTGTTAACGCAGTGTATTCAGTAATGAATGATACGAACTTAAGTTATATAGAAAATTATTTTCCTACTAAAACAATATCTAATAATGTTACTGTTGATATGATAAACAACAGCAGCTTCGGTGAAATATTTGATGCTGATACAAATTCTGCTTTTCAAGAACGAACTAATGTTGGAGGTTTAGTAAACCTTCAAGAAGGTAATTTCTCTGATACGCTAATGAACCATTTTGAAACAATGGAAAGGTATAAGGCTTATGCATTTACTGTTAAAGATATAAGCGACTTGTTTGAAATTAAATCAGTGCAAACTCTTTTAGAAGCCACTCAACTTAAAAATGTAACAAAGACCTTACTAAATGTAGCTATTAATCCTAAAGGTTATGCTTCAGCTATGGGTCTTGATACTGAACGAAACTTCTTAAGCTTTGCTCAAAGGAGAATGATTGATTTTACTTTAGGTTTAAAACTAATACAGATTGGTAAGCAGGCTACATCTTTTGTAAATTCATTTAATCAATATAGTTACCTCCCTGAAGACAGTAAGGTTCCAAGATTAATTCAATTGCCTGTTGATATTTTAGGTTTTTCATTTGACCTTGCGGCATCTACTTTTGAAATGGCAAGGGGTATGTTTGGAGATAAGGGTGCTATAAAAAAAATGAGAGAGGTATCAGCTACCTTTGATAAGCGTATTGAGAAGGCACTTGAAGGTGAAGTTCACTCGCTATCTTCAGGAGATTTAACTCTTCAAGAATCAGGACAACCTACAAGTAAACTTGCTAAAGCAAGGAGAAGATGGAGACAAGCGAAGGGTGCTCAAACGGGAATCGGAGATATTCTTGGGGTTATGGGTTACTATGTAAACTATAGAAGGAATATAAAGAATGGTATGAGTGAGGCGGCTGCATTAGAAGCTTTCAATGACTATAACGAAACACAACAATCAAGAAGAAATACAGAAAAAACTTTATTACAGTTAAGCGGAAATCCTTTCATAAGGTTTTTTACTTCATTTAGTAGCACTTTATTTTTGCAAGTAAATAAAACAATGCAACACTCTACAAACATATCAAGAGATGTTAGGAATAAAAAGATGCCTGCAAAACAAGACATAAGAGGCTTGGTAATAAACCTTTCAATTGCAAATGCATTCTTTACTGCAATGTCAAATATTATGTTGCTAACAAGTGATGATGATGATGATAGAGAATTAGCTTGGAAAAGAATTAAACAATCAATGCTTGGATTGAATGTAGTATATGCTGTTCCGATTTTGGGTACTTCTATTCAGGGATTGTATGAAGCGTTCGGTGATGAAAACAAACCGAGTCCTGATTATGGTGTTGACCCTCTTCAACCAATGATTAGAAAGTATTTAAAACAATATAAAAAAGACCCTGATGATATTTTAAATACTTATGTTAAGCCTATGATTGAAATAGCAGCAGGAGCAAATTCTGACCCTATAGTTGGAACGTATAACTCCACTGTGAATGGTTTATTACAAAGCAATACTTCAGAAGAAGAGTTTAATAAAAATATGTCTGATTTCTTTGGTATCACTCCTTCATATCAAAGAGGATATGGTCAGACGACAAGTGATAAGTTGGAGGGGGTAATACCTTTAGGAGGTATCAAAACTAAAGCACAGCTTAAGCGTTACGACCCTGAACTTTATGATGAACTTTATGGAGAAGCAGATGAAATAAAAAAAGAAATTAATGAAGAGAGAAAAGAACTCTATAAGGATATGGGATTTATAGAGATAGGTGGTAAATTATATCCTGATGAAGATTAGTCTCTTCAAAGAGACTAATAATATTTGATGTATCTAAACTCCTTCTGCTTGTCGTAGTATATCATAAGCTCCTCATCGTTAACGGCTCCGGCTCGTGGCTTACGTCCACCCCACCTGACATCACCTCTTAGGTGTGTTGGCTTACCATATATGATGCCATCGTCACACGCCCATATGATAACAGGATTGAGTCTCTTGTCGCATAGCTTTACTACCTTGCGTGCGGCTATAGGAAGTGGGTATGCAGTATCAATGTCTCTGTACCTACCCTTGACCTCAGCGTATGCTATCAGCTCGCCCGACTTGTCGTACACCCTATAGTCTACATCATTGGGTCCGAGCTTTTTAAACGTGCCACCAAACCTGCTAACAAATTTTTCTATAGCTACCCTCTCTCGTTTTAAGTCTGTATTAGATTCGAATCTCATTATGAATGTATTTCCATATGACATCGTGAGCATAGTACTATGCACTTGTCAATCTCTTCTTGAATTTTTTTAATAGATACACCACACCATACGGAGTTGCCTATACTAAAACTTTTGTCATCGTTATGGTGATGAAACTCTAATGCTCTACAGCTAAAACTTTCGTGGGTCTCCTTTGAGTATCCGCACTTGCTACAGCTTGAGTTTCTTTTATACTGCTTTAACCAAGCACGTGTGTTATGTATCCTCTTGGTTCGTGATTTATTAATACAAACCTTGCAAGTGCTTCGCCTCTTACTACTACCATCAACATCTTTACTTCTCTGTAAACTGAAGTCATCTATTGATTTAGTTTCTCCACATTTACCGCAAGTCTTAGAGGTCATCTTCCATTGAGTCTTGTAAGGATTTCAATTCTTTGATTATACCTGCGATGGTATCTTTACTCTCCTCAAGCTCTCTATCTACGAGTGCTTCATATAACTCTGAGAGTCGGTCGTATAGTCCATCCATTAGATAGTTGATGTGCTTTACACGTTCGTTATCTATGGACGAAAACATCTTAGCCATTGTCATCTTTTTTATCCATATGCATCAGGAGCTGAGTGCCCATATCTTGGTCTATCCTTTTTATGATACGATATATTTTTCTTGAGTTAACCCTCGCACTCTCTCTATCTTTCTTTGGAGATTCAATACCAAGGTTCGCATACATATCACAATCAATACGAAGAAGCTCGTCAATCTTTTTTCTGTCAGACCACGTCTTGTATTCGTATATCTTCTCTAAATCTTTCTCGCTATATAACATTGTACATACTATTTAATTTCTGAAAAACCTTGTACTCATCTCCGTGTCGGGTGCGTTGTTTGACAACCTTAAATATGTTTTCGAACCTTTCCATATCCTGTTCGTTAAATTGTTGCCTACCTTTTGCAGAGCTTAGTTCCAAATTTAAACTTTTTATTTCACTTTTCAAAGCATTAATCTGATTTTTTAAATCGTTCTGTATTATCTCAGCCTCTCTCTTTATATAATTTGAGCCATCATCTTCCTCTTCTTCTACGCCATCGATAAACATAGCACATAATTTATCAAACTTTTTCTTTAGCGGTGCGTCTGCTTGTGCGTACCACTTTATCCTTCTTATGTAGTGTATCACAGTCGAGTGGTCTTTACCTATACTCCGACCTATATCAGCGTAGCTGTACCCAAGCTGTCTAAGTATGTAAGAGTATGTCATCCGTGCGTTTACGTTCTCCACGTTACGCTTTCTTATTCTGATGTCAGGTATTTCAAATTCTAATGCTACTGCCGCTGCTATCTCTTTAATGTTAATCATAGTTTTAAATATTGGTTTAAGTTTATATAATCTAAGTATTCGTCTACGCCTATAGTTTCGATGTCCATAAAAAAAACGGGTTCATCAGGTTGGTTTAAGTATTCTATCTCAAAAAAAATTGATTCTAATTCTTTATTAGTAACCCCTGCTATTCTTTGTGTCCAACCATTCTGCACAGGCAAATCTTCTACGCTGTTCTCTACCTGCGTTGCTATATCTATACCTGCCTTACGAGGAAACTCTTTTAGTTTTAATACGAACCAATCGTCAACCTCAAAATAGTTAGTCTCCTCTGTAGACTTCTGTTCTAAATCCATACTCTTCTAATTCTTTTAATCTATATTTTTGCAATTCTGACACCTTCCCCTGCGGTCTCTTGACCTCTACAAAAAGAGCATTAGATTTTTTAGGGAGTGCTATAAGGTCAGGTATCCCACTCTTATTGGTAACCGTCAGCTTAATAACATAGTACCCCTCGGATTCAAGTTGTTTAATTTTCTTTTTTTGTATCTGTTGTTCAGTCATTATAACTCTTTTACTATTTGCATACGCTGTGCAAGAACCCACGTTCCTCCTTGAGACTCAGGTCTCTTGAAGTATTCAAAGTCATCTACCTCTACCTCTACCCATACCCTATTATTCTTAGATAGGTGTGGTGCTTCAGGTGTTAACGTACAGTGCCATCCCTTGCGTACTGCAAACCCTTTCGTTGGATTAAGTTCTGCATCCATCCACACCCCCACAGGAATCCTGCTCTTCTTGTTTATAAACAATGGGCTGAGTGAGCCGTCCTTCATCTTCCTTATAAGCTTGTAAGCTTTCATTCTATAAATTTAATAAATCTTTTTTAAAATGCCTAACCGTATAATCATTAAAAATTATATTTATAGTTGTGTCTTTCCACTTCTATCTTTTGATTTGCAAAGCAAGTCATTCCGTTTATGTGACTATCCGTAGGCACAAAGTAGTTCCATTTTTTTATGCCGGGAATATAGTAGAAAAAAAATGCTGCCCTCTTGCCCGTATTCTTTTCATAGATAACAGTTGCAGTATGGTCGCTTGTAGGTATTATTTCCTGTACTTTAAAAGTCTCGTTGTTAAAGTTGTTTGCTCTATCCTTGTTTGAATATCTCTTACACACCTCATCAGTGAATGCTTTTAATTCTTTAGCTATATGTTTATTCATATTAATTTTTTAAAATGGTTTACTGTATAATCTTTTTTCTTTATCACCGCCTTGTATATATCCTTCTCTATACCTCCCTCAGAGAATACCCAATACACCTTGCTGTTCTTTCTATCTTTGGTTGTCATCCTATCCCTCGACTGCCAATAGCTTGTGGCACTGAAATCAATATTGTAGTATACCAATGCCTCAGCCTTGCGTAGTGATATACCTTCACGTCCTGATACAATTTGTAAAGCTATAGACTTGTCGGTGTTGTTGAACTCCTCAAGCTCCGTGCATATCTTATCTCCGTACACATCCTTGAGTAGCTTCAGCTCCTGCTTGAACTTGTAGAAGATTCCTATCTTCTTGCCGAGAAACTTATAGTTTATATAGTTTGCTTTGGTGTAGTCCAATATCATAGAGTTACCCGACTCAAACTTAATCGTGCCTGAGTATAGTTGGTGTAGCTTCTGCATAAGTTTAACGGGAGTATCTCCAAGTATAACCTCATCCTTCCCCTCAACAACCCTATCCTTAGTCAACCTCTTTGTCATATCGTAGGTGATGTCGTTCATTGGAACCCACATTATCTCCTCGTCTATCGTGCTGACAAACCCTGCCTCCTTCTGCGTGTAAGCTATAGTCATTGGCTTCATTGCATCGAGGATGCTCACAAGCCCCTTAGAGTAGTCGTTGACAAACAAGGAGTTAATCTTTTTCTGTGTCACGTTGACATACTTCTTGGCGAACTTATAAAAGTTTGTGTACTCCTTGAATGGGTTTGAGGGAACCCCAAACACCTGATGATACATCTGACTGTAGCTCTCAGGTGTCGGAGTTCCTGACATCAAACACACAATAGGTTTACATTTCTTTATTATATCTCTCACACCCCTTGCCCTCTTGCTTGGCTTAGGAAACGCTCCCAAGCTATGAGCCTCATCAACCACGATGAAGTCCCACTTAACGTTGGGTAGCTTATGCATCGACTCGTAGTTGATAGTGAACAAGGTAAACGAGTTAGGACATAGCATATCGTAGTCATCGTTGATAGATGTTATCGCCTTCTTCTTTGTCAGAAACAGTACGTTCTTACATCCCAATGCTGACGCTATACCTAAGCTTGTTAGCGTCTTACCCGTCCTAACCTCCATAGCAAGATACACAAACCTGTGCTTCTTACATACATCAACCGCCTTATTTATTATATCCTTTTGGTACTCTCTAAATTCAAACATCTCTCTTCAAAAATTTTAATTGAATAAATTAAATTATCTCGTGCTACCCTATCACTATCCGTGTTGTGTTTTAACACGTCAACGTATACCGCCTTCTTACCTCTGCCCCTCTTTACTTGGGTAGTGGAGGATAGAACCCTATGCATCCTCCGTAAATCATTCAGATGCTCGCAGTCGTTATACCCTTGGGTGTTGCCAATAAGCTCAGCCATCTAATCAAGTATTGTGGTCTTGTCTCTATTAGCTTTTACCTCAAGGAATATCTCGTGTAGGTGTAGCACATCCTTACGTAAGTCTTGCCCCAACGTAGTGTCGTTAGGTCGTGCGTTAACAAAGTTGTACAAGTATGTTATCATTATCTCGTCCAAGGTTTCTGATGGTACCTTGTGCTTGTACTCTCCTATTATGTTTACTAAATCTCTCATAGTGTTTATTTTTAAATGTCAAGTTTACTTTGTGTATTAATCTCTGATAGTGGTTTTATCCTCATCCATCTACCCATCGAGTCTCTTCCCTCTTGAGGTGATACCCCCGATTTGTATACGGCATATGATGTCATCCACTTATTAAATTTTATTCTACTGATTGTCAGCTTAGCCTTTGGTGCGTAGTCAGGATACTGCTCTATGAACTCAAGGTATGCTGATGACAATACTATCTTGGTATCAACCTCAAGCAATGGATTAAACTGACTGCCGTTGATTAGCCCACACCACTCAATGAAGTCGTGCGATGTCTCTGCTGATAGCTGACGTATCTTCAAGTTAACAAACTTGCTCTCAACCAATCCTGTTTTTAGGTATCCCATCAGACACTCTATCATATAGTTGTCGAACGCACACCACTCGCTATCGTCCCAATCTCCAAAGAATAACTTCTTAAACTCTGTCAGTGGCGTAAAGTTTTTAGTGTAGTGCTGATGTAGTTCAAGCTCCCACTTACGTCTTGCAAACGAGTTACCGCTACCCTTGATGGCGTAGTTGGTAGTGATAGCAATCTTGGGTGACTTGCTGAAAGGAATTTTAATAGCATCCTTGTTCTTCTTCTCCAAGGTCAGCCCCTCTGTCACCACGCTGAACAGTCTCTCGAAGTCAAAGTGTTTCTTCACATCATCGAACACAAGTATCTGTGTATCTGCTGACACAAGTTGGTACGCAAAGCTACGCTCAAACGTAAATGACTTACCATCTATGGTCACCACCTTCTTCATCTGAGATAGTGCGTTCATAAATATTCCCTTGCCCGTACCACCCTCAGGGTTATCAGATATAACCTCATCGTTTAGTATCACTGCAGGACAGAACGATAGGTTCTTGTGTCCGTGCATTAGGAATCCAATCGTTGACTGCATAGATTCTATTCGGTCTTGCTCATCCTTACAGATGTTATGGATAAACTTTCTGTAGTCTGTGTCTGAGTTACACACGCTAAAGTTTCTGTTTATCACGTGGTCTTTCCACACGTATCCACCAAGGTCGATGTAGTCTATGATGGTCACCTCTTTGTTTGTTACCTTGACCGCACAATTATTGTAGTAGAGATACGATGTGTCCTTAGTATCCTCGATGAAGTATATATCTATCGTAGATAGCAGTGTAAGAAACTCCTCTCTAAAGAATCGGGTTTGGTCTGCAAAGTAGTTGTATATGGTTAGGTCGTCTAAGTCTATCAGATAATTTAGGATGAAATCTTTTATAGCCTTCTCATCCGTATGGTCTATTAGGTT
>TARA_R110002033_G_C3896879_1_pt1 | contig 20708 bp, 15 predicted proteins | sample TARA_R110002033 | Tara Oceans TARA_R110002033 (sample SAMEA4397051) | marine metagenome | biome: Polar Biome; feature: [SRF] surface water layer (ENVO:00010504); material: water (ENVO:00002006), including particulate matter (ENVO:01000060) such as... | depth 5 m
TTGGTTTCTAAGTCCTTTCAGGTCAGAAACCCAAGCCTCTTTTAAGATTTCTCTGGCGTTAAATCGATGGTACGATCACGGAATGGGAAAAGGAGGAAATAGTATTGATTTAGTGATGCAGCTAAAAAATTTCACTGTGAAAGAAACTTTAGATTTTATCTCAGGTAACAATATTTCATTTTTTCAAAAGCCCGGGACCAATATTAAAAAGAAAGACAACATCGAAATAATTTCTATTCGAACGATAAAACATATCGCACTAATTGAATACTTAAGATCAAGAAAAATCCCTTTAGATATTGCGCGTCAATTTTTAAATGAAATTTATTACAAAAGCAACGGATATCGATTTTTTGGACTCGGTTTAAAAAACCATCTGGGTGGTTGGGAATTAAGAAACAAGTTTTACAAATCTTCAAGCTCTCCTAAGATGTATACCTATTTTAATTCAAATCAAAAAACACTATTAGTGTTTGAAGGTATGTTTGATTTTCTTTCCATGGCAACAATAAACCCGTTACTAATTTATCAATCAGATAGTATCATACTTAATTCTATTTCTTTCATTGCTCACATCGAAGAACATATACCAAAGTATGAACAAACATTCTTGTATTTAGACAATGACCCGTCTGGAAATTTAGCTACCTCTAGCCTACTCATTAAATATAGTGCCGTTTCTGATGAAAGAAATCTTTATTCGAACTATACAGATTTAAACCAAAAACTATGTCATGGATAGAGGATACGATAATGATTCAAGGGGTAGAGAAATAGAAAGAGGTGATCGAGGTCTAAAAAAGAAAAAGCCTTTTTTGGTGGAAATTAAAAAGCAAAATCAAATAAAGAAAATTGTTTATGAAAAATTGAATCTTGATTCGGATTCAATAAAAAATAAAGATAGCATTAGTATTGGGCAAGAAACAAACTTTATCGAGGAGGATTCAACATCGGAAAAGGTTTCGAGATGGGTGTCTGTGGACACAATCTCGACTGCTCCCGTTGGTTGCAGTACGAAAAAGTCTTTAAGTGTAAAGGATCAAATCATTAAATTCAGATGTAGTACCTATGAAAAAAAGTTATTAATCGTTAAAGTAAAACGAAGTGGATTAACCCTTAGTGAGTACTTCAGAAGAATTGCTTTTGAACAACAAATAGTGGAAAGACTCTCCGATGATGAAATCGAAATTTATCAAATGTTGGTGAAATACCACAACAATTTTAAAGCCATTAGCAATTTGGTTAAAAAGAAAAATCCTGATCTAAGTTCCACAGTATTAGAACTAGCAAATGAACTGAAGTTTCATTTAAAAAAGTTTTACAAATGATTGCAAAAGGAAAGGCTATATCACATACTAGTGCTTCAATTTCTTATGGTTGGAATCAAGAAAAAGAGGCTGAAATAGTTTTTAAACAACATTTGATTGGTGAAAATCCAAAAGAAATTACAGAAGAATTTAAGCTGTTACAAACTCAAAATTATCATTGTCATCGGAACACTTTTTCTTTTGTAATTAGTCCAACAATTAAAGATGGCCAAACATTGACTTCAAAAGATTTTGGGAAAATATGTGAAAAATTTATTGCAGAATTGCGGCTACAGGAGCGCCAGGCAATTGCTTTTGTGCATAAAGATAAAGAACACGTTCATATACACCTTTATGTGAATCGGATTGATTTTCATGGTGTTGCTTATAAGGATAGGCTAATTGGTATACGTAGTCAAAGAGCCGCAGAGAAAGTTGCCGAAAGCATGAAACTCACCACGGTAAAGCAAGTGCAATTTGAAAAAGAATTTGATTTAAAAGCAGTAAGAGAAGAAATTAAAAGAAGACACGATTTAAGCTTAAAACAATTTGAGCCAAAATCATTCAAGGATTATATCGAGGTGATGCAAACGAACGGCGTAAAAGTGATTCCGAGTATAAACAAAGCAAATAGGTTGCAGGGGTTTCGCTTTGAGTTTAATGGACAAAATTTAAAAGGAAGTGAAATTCATAGGTCTATGACTGGTGGTAATATTGGCAAATGCATTGCTCAAAATATTGGCCCTGAAAAATTATTAGCGCAAAGTAAAGCAATACCACTTTTAGGCAAAACAGTAGAGTTATCAAGCAACTTAGCATTAAGCATCACAAAGACAATAGTTAAAAAAGTAATCTCCCGAGGAATTGGGTATTAAAAAACAGAAATATGGCAAAAATTGAAGATTTAACAGAATTATTAGTTTCAGAACTGAGCGAATTTGAAAAAGGAATTGCGAAACTAGAGGTTTTAGAAAAACGAATTAATAACACTAAAATTGAAGTAGACCTAAAAGAGTTAAAACCTATAATTGCTGACCACGAAAGTGCAATGACCAGCAGTAAACAACACCAAGAACATTATCTAAATAGGTTAGAAACACTACTTAAAAATGCTAAAGTGTACCCTAAATGGTCGGTAATTACTTTTATGGTAATGGTTCTGATCACATGTTTAACTATATTTTACTCGTATACAGTAAAATCGAATGCTATAAATGCAGAAGAAGAAGCATATCAAAAAGGATTAAACACTTATGGAAATTACATGATTCAATTTTTAAATGATCACCCAAGGGCGGAAAAAGAATTTTACAAATGGAAACAGGAAACAAAAAATTAGATTCCTTTTTTTGATCTTAACTACAAAAAACCTTCAACTTTAGTCCTAAAGAATGTATGCTAGCCAAAGTACTTTCTAAAGTTAGAGCAGCTTGTTTAGCCTCTGCAGGAGGATTTTTATGCCCAATTTTTTCAAGAAAAACATCTTTTTTCATTGTATGCCCCATTACCAACCAAACTTCTTTAGAAATGTTTACATCCATTTTCTTTTTAACTATGAAATTCCAAATTGATTTGTATTCCGTACAGTCAATTTCTGGTGGTAAGTCTAAAGTTCTTATCCTTTCTTTTATATTATAACTTTTTTTAGAATTTGGGTTCCATGGTTTAGTCCAAGTTTTTACATTACCAGGTGGAGAATCATCAAATATTGATAATAAATGAGCATTTTTTACTGCCTGATTACAGATTTCACTAATCGCAGATGCACCATACCTACCATGACTTGGATTAGGTTTGTTCCCTTTACCTTTAACATGAATAAATACTATTTTCTTATTAGTCACCAAAATGAAATCTGCTGGCTCTGTATTTAAATCAGTACAAATCAACAACTCCTCTTTTTCCCCATTTTCTAACATATAATCCTTTAATTGAGACCCTTCTCCTCTATTAGCCAATAATGAAAAAATTGAGTTGTCCTGCCAAGAATCTATACTTGTTCCATTTTCTGTTCCTTTTTCGGAATATACTTTTGACAAAGCATCTATTGAAATTAACATGTTTGGTATAGGTGATACCATTTTATCAAAATTTAAACCAAATTTAAAATGAGGCTCATAAAACCTTCCTCCAGAATATGACAGACCTTTTTTAGTTAGTATTCTGAAACATTGTTTTCGATTTAAAACCTTTATTAGATTAACAACCTTGTTCTCAAATTCAGAATCAATAGTTTCTATTAGACCTGAAAGTTCTTTACAGTCTAAAACATATTTATTTCTTTTGTCATCAAATAGTACTTCAATTTTAAATTGAACTTCATTAACATTGAGTTCAAAATTATATTTCCCACTAGAATCAATATTTATTACAGAAAATTTTTCTGGAATTGACAATTCTTCAGTATTGATATCTTCCTCTGAATCATCAATATTATTAACAACCTTTAAATCATTTTCCAACTCAAATAAATCTAACAAAATACATTCGGGTGCCGGATCTTTTATAATAGATACTTCAGTTGAATATCTATTAAAAACTTTGGGGATATTTGATGTTTTGTTCAAAGAATCACATAGATAATCTATCCAATCTAAATACTCTTTGAACTTAACATTTTTACCTTCACTTTGACTAATCCTCCCTGTGCTAAAACCAATGTATGTGCGTATTTGAAATTCTTTATCTTTTAAACTAGCATCCTTATAATCTTTATAAACTTTTTTGTCAACATAATGTCCGTATGTAGAACTCAAAAAATGAGAAAAATCGTTCAAATTAGGGGCAGTATCTTGAATAGATGATGCCATATAAGAATGACTATGAGGTTCTAGCGATCCAATATTTGAACTTTTTAATGCAACACGACTCAATACAGTGTCATCTGATTGCTTAAAAATTGAACGGAGTTTTGAAGATTCTAAACCATATCCTATACCCAATTTATCTTTTCCAACTGGTAATAACTTACCCGAATCATAAAAAACTAAAAATCCTTTTTGTTTTTTAAAAAAACATATTTGATGTGTAATTTCCGGATAAAAAGCATCGGTTAAAAAAGGGGAGTTATTAACAGTGAAGTATAAATAAAGACCTGAGTCTACTCCATAAATATTCTTGAAAAAGACATGATCTTTACCTTTAAGATTATGATCTAAATATTCTTTAACAAATTGAGAAGAATCGAATGATTTATTTATTTTTATAAAATTAGCTTTTAATGGTATCAGGACTTGATTCTTTAGTTCTTCTCTTGTCCAATTAACAAATTTTTCCTTAGTTAATTTAAGTCTTACCTTTTTATCTATATATTGGTGTTCGCCAACTTTGTTGTTTAAATCGTCTAAAATTTGTTCCGCAAATGTTTTAGTTATTTTACCACTTTTATCAAGGTAAACAAAGCCATTCCAAGAGTCTAGATAGTCTGCTTCTGTATAATTATACACAAAGGCAGTTTCATCATTTCTTTTGGGATTACGGATTATTCTACCAATTTGTTGAACTAATGAACGTGTATTAGTCATTTCATCAATTATGGCTAAACATCTAAACTTACTACTATCTATTCCTTCGACTAATTTAAACTGATGAACCCAAATATCCTCTTCTTTTTCTTCCTGGCTTTTTGGGACGGCACTTAACAAATAAGGCTTTAAAGCTTTATTCTTTTCTTTAAAATCCTTTTTAAATGTTTCATGAATTGAAAAAAAATTTCTTTTTAGTCTTAATAATTCTTTAGATATTGTTATGATTGATTCTGAACTATCACATTTTATAATAAGTCTAGCTTCTTTATGAGTTTTCTTAATTTTATCAAATCTTGCAATTGAATCATTAATAGCAAGAATTACATTTTCTTTTTTACCAAGGTCTTCAACTTTAACTTTTCTTAAATATTTAAGCTCTTTTAATTCATCAAAGCTTTTTTTATAAACATAATTATCCCAATCTATATCAAATTTTTTAAAATCGTTACGGAAAGGTGTTGCTGTAAAAATAATTTTTGGAGCTCTAAATGCTCTGATCGTTTCACTCCATTTTGGCGCCGGTTCATAATGACCCTCATCAAATAATATTAATTTTACATTTTGTATTAGAATTTCATACAGTTTAGGATTTGTGTCTCTAACTTTATGTAATTTTTGAATTGTCCAACAAATAACAGAATCAGACTTTATATCTTCCTCTGTCGCCTTTTCATCAAAAACAGATTTTGTTGGATGCGTTTTTAGTCCATCAAATTTGTTCAAAAATAAATTACCTGAAAGCTCTTTAAACAATTGATCTATTACCGGTCTTCTAGGCGTCAATACTAAAACACATCCTTTTCTAGGTAAACAACAAGCTAATGAAGCTATAATTATTGTTTTCCCGCTTCCAGTTGGCAAGGCAACAAGCCCTGATAAAATAGTTCTGTTATTATCATAATCTAAAATATAATTACTCATCAAATCAACCCCTGCTAATTGATAATCTCTTAAATGAGATTCAACTTCTACTGGCTCCAAAATTGATTTCCTTTGCTTCATGTTTGTTTTAAATGTTTACTATCCTTCCAAAATCTTCTTCAAATAATTAATCCTTAATTATTTGAAGAAGATTTTTTGTTTTGATGAAATTCGTACTCAGAAGTATCCCATTATATCTAGTAATTAATTAACATCAATAATACTCCTTTATATAACCATAGGCCCTATCAAACAAAATCTGATCTTTATGCAGTTTATATTTTAATAAGGCTTTACGTAATGATTTTTGAACTTCTCGCTCGCCAGAACTTGTTTTTTGCCATCCAGGAAAACGTACTACCCTAACGATTGCGTCTATATCTTCAACAATACGCTCAACTACTGCTGGAGTTTCGGTATTTTTTAATTCTAAAAACAATTCTGTTAAGGCTGCTTTGGGTGTTTTGTCAATTAAAAACTCTTCAATTTCTTTTTCCGCAACAATTGTTTCCTTTGCTAGTTTACATAGTTCTTTTACAAATTCAATTGAAGTGATTAATCCTTGTTCTGCTTGATCTCTTAATGCCTCTAAACGCTCACTTAACGATTTGAATTTAGGATTTCCTGCATGTTTCTGAAAACGTTTAATTAATATCTTTTCAAGTTTTTTAGCGTTTTTTGGGTCTGGATTATTAAAAATTTCTTCAATAACATCTGCATCTAAAACAAACTCTTCCAAATGATGTACTTCACCAACATGTGTGTTTTCATGCATCAATTTTGTTGTTTGAGCACCTAAAGAAAACCAAAGTAATTTACCAACATTATCAGCCGCAGGTCTAACGGATTCAAAAACTTGGGATAACCACTTATAATCTTCCTGGTAAAGATTTAAAACAGTATCCGGAGATAATGATTCCCAAATTTTAGATAAGTATTTATAATCTTTAGCAAAAGCATCTTTCTTTTCATTATTGCCTATAGCGTTCTGAGCTGCCTCTAATCCTTCAAAACCATCAACAGTTCTGTCAATACCTTTAAAATGGGATAAGGCTTCTACTACAGCTTTAGGAAGTTTATCTCTTAGGTCAGATAAATTAGAGATAACTGTTTTTATGCTTTCCTCATCAAACTGTAAAGCTTTTGCCGCATCATCAAAAACACCAAAATAATCTACTATTCTTCCAAAAAATTTGTTTGGAAACAACCTATTGGTTCTACAAATAGCTTGCAACAGCGTATGATCTTTTATGGATTTATCTAGATACATGGTTTGCAAAATTGGGGCATCAAAACCTGTTAACAATTTTGCTGTAACAATAATGAATTGCAAATCTGAAAGTCCATCATTAAATTCATCAACAATTTTTTCTTGCTGACTTTTATCAATTCCCCATTTTTGTTTAAACTCAAAATCGTCATTTGCAGATGTAGAAAAAACTACACGACTTGCTTCTTCTGGAAAATATTTATCTAACTCTTCTTTATATTGCACGCAAGCATATCTGTCAGGAGTAACAATCATCGCTTTAAAGCCATGTGGCTGAACTTTCTCTTTGAAATGAATTGATATATCCTCCACTATTTTTGCCACACGTTCTGGAGATTTTAGGAAGGCGGCCATTTTTGCAGATTTTTTATTTAAAGCATCTGCTTCTTCATCTGTTAGCGCGGTACTCTCTTTAAATTCGGCAAAAGCTTTATCAATACTTTCTTTATCAACATGCACATCTACTAAACGAGGTTCAAAATGTAACGGCAAGGTGGCATTATCTCTAATGGAATCATGAAATGTATAGCGAGACATATACCCGCCTTTATCTTCTTCAGCTCCAAAAGCCCAAAAGGTGTTTTTATCTGCTTTGTTTACAGGTGTTCCTGTCAAACCAAATAGAAATGCATTTGGTAAAGCCGCACGCATTTGACGACCCAAATCACCTTCCTGTGTTCTATGTGCTTCATCTACCAGTACAATTATATTATCGCGCGTATTCATATTAGGTTTAGCATCTCTAAACTTGAATATCATTGAGATAATAATCTTTCTCGTGTCGTTCTCTAAAAGCTTTTGAAGTTGACTTATATTATCTGTGGTCTCAACATTTGAAATATCTGCTGCATTAAAGGTTCCTGTTATTTGGGTGTCTAGATCGGTTCTATCCACCAAGACAATAACAGTTGGACTTTTTAATTCTTTTTCTTTTCGTAATTTCTGGGCTGCAAAAACCATTAAGAGTGATTTTCCTGAACCCTGAAAATGCCAAATAAGTCCTTTTTTTATTTTACCTTCTTTAACACGCTCCACTATCTTATTAGCACCTTCATATTGCTGAAATCTAGGAATAACCTTAATACGTTGTTTCTTTTTGTTGGTGGTAAATAAAGAGAAGTTTTGTAGTATATCTAATAAACGTTGTGGATGCAACAAGTCAGTAAGTTCTTTTCCAACATCCCCAAGACCTAATCGTTTGGCTAGGGCATCTTCATCATTTTCTATTCGCCAAGGAGCCCAAAATTCTAAGGGTGTTCTAATAGCGCCGTAATAAAGCTCTTTACCTTCTGTAGCAAAGGATAAAATATTAGGTACAAATAATTGTAAAACTGAATTTTCATAAATATCATGTACTTCATGTGCGCCGTCTAACCAGCTAATGGAAGGCCGAATTGGTGTTTTGGCTTCGCCAATTACCATTGGAATACCATTTATGAATAGAACAATATCTGGTATTTTTGTTTCTCTATGATGTATTCTAAACTGTGTAGTTGCTATAAAACTATTATTCTGTAAATCATCAAAATCTATAATCCGAACAGGAACATGCCGATTATTTTCTCCAAAAGGCATGGTTTTATCCCCTTGTAACCATTGAAAAAAGTCTTCATTAGCGCGAACTAACCCAACTTGATGCACTGAAATTAAAATAGCACGTAACTTGTAAATGACTTCGTCTGCTAATTCTGGGTTTTGTTTTATTTCTGGATTTAAACGAACAAGCGCTTCTTTTAAATTTGCTTCTAGCAATACTTCATTTACACTACGTTGTAACTCCTGTGCAGATTTATAGTGCCAAAAACCATTGTAAAGTGTAGTATCTTCTGAAATTCTATTGGTGTTTAAGTTAACACCAGTAAGCTGTTTTATAATGTAATTTTCTACACTATTTAGTTCGTTGAAGCTCATTTAGTGGTTGATTATATTTTCAATCTTGTCAATTAATATGGGTAGCCTATCCTCCAAAATAAGGGGATGAATATGGCACGAAATTATTTCTAAAAATGAAGCATTTTTATATACCTTATTTATTTCTTCTTTCAAGAACTGCTGTATACTTTCAGTCTCTTCTAATATTTCTTCTACTATCGTAGTTCTATTATCTAAAACATAAATTATATCTTCAATATCATGACTAGTTCTATAATCTTTGCCTCTATCTTTAAACGCCTCAAATTTTGTTGCTAAAAAACAAGGAGGAGAAAGAATACTGATAGCTACCCCTTCAATCTCCTCGGTCCATAAATTTTCAAAACCTTCTTTATACCATCTATTGGCCGGACCAATTGGCCCATCTTCAGAAGGCATAATATCTACCGAAATAGCATTATATAAGTAACTACAAATTGCATGGCCATTAGCGTCAGGACTAAACCCTAACTCCGCAAGCCGTTCTTGCATTTGAGACCAAGATGAATAATTAATCAGATTAATTGCTAAATCTACATCGGCTGTTGGCCTTATTTCATCTGCGGATGGATCATCGGTATATAAACTTACAACGGCACCACCAACGAAAATCATTTTGTCTTTTAATTCCTTTAGCGCTGTAGCAATTTCTGCAACTGTAGCAATATTTATAATCTTATTTTTCATCTAATACTTTTTATAGCAGCAACAATCTATTATCAGCATTCGAATCGTTATTTAATATTCTATCTTTTAGCTCTTTAACCGCCAATTCTTTTTCTCTTGCCCTACCTACTCTTATGGCGTCTACTAATGCTAAAAGTTCATGTAATTTGTCATCTTTTTGTACTGCATCAACCACAGATGGATATAATGGTGTTATTGCTTGTCCCCTCATGGTACCTTTTCCTGATGGCCAAACATAATTATCATTACTAACAATGATATCTTTTAAAGGAGATGCAGCATGCGCTGTTGGAATACCTCGCACTAAAGCTCCCGGTTGTTCTGGAAAAACATACTTCAGTCCATATTGTAAAAATTCAAGTAATGCCATTTTAGATACTTTTTTTCCTGAATTATCAATTAAACCCGCAAATTTTGACCTTACCAAAGATTTACTGACTTCTGATTGACTTATATACAAATCATCAGCGAGCTGACCTTGCAACCAGCCATCACTATTATAACTTATAATTTTCAATAGCACCACTACATCAAGTGGGCTCATAGTAATTTGTTTTGACTTCATACTTATCAATATTCCATATTCGAATATGCGATATTACAATATTATTATTTAATAATCAATTACTTACACACATATATTCCAAATCGGAATATGGAATACTATTCTTTAATTATAAATTAGAGGTTGTCACCCCAACAATTTTCATAAATAAGCTCTTCATAGCGCCAAAGTGCCTTTCTTGATGTTTCTATTTTAAACTGACTCAAATTGTCTTCACTAATACTTGTGTATTCCTCATTAAAATTTTCCCAAACTTTAATATTTTCTTCTTTTACATTAGGGTAAATTAAAAGAGGCTTATTATTTTCATCAACACCAGAAATTTTATGACCTTCTATTTTAAAGGAAGTTAAGCCTATTACTAAACTTTCACAATTGTAATTTTCAACACTCTGCTTAAAATTAAGTAGAATAGGCTGAACATATAGCAACAACAATTCTTTTCCGTCATGTCTAATATATCTAAAGTCAAAAATATTAGTAATCAATATTTTTTTTAATTCAAATTCTAAAATAAATAAGCCTTGTTCAAACTTTGATAATTGTTTAGTTAATGATTTGCTTTTATCTGAATTATAATTTAAATCCTCCTGACTTAAAAAAAGTTTATTAATTACATTAACAAAAAGCATAGCATTACCATTTGTAAATCCCATAGCGCCATAAATTGAATGCATATCTGGATGCATTCTTGAATTTCGCATATTTCTGGCCCTATCAAACTCAGGTTGTAAAGAAGTAAGATGTTTAATTTCACAAATTTCTTTTATAACTTTGTTAAGCTTTTTATTATAGACTTCCCCTTTCTTGTTAGGAGGTAATTTTAAATCAATATTTAATTCTTTTGCTTTTAACTTTACAGCCATTTCCATAATTAATAAAGCTTTATTCATGGCTTCATCGTATATTGGATAATAAAAATAAGCATGTGCCATCAAATAACTAACCGTATTAAAAGCCTTAACTATATCGTCAGGTACTTTAGAGTGAAACTTACCTTCAATAACAAATTTTTCAATAAAATCTTCTTTGGACTTAATTTCCCATATTTCCCATCTATCATCAGGTTTGTACCAATCCATAATTAATTTTATTAATAAAAAACTTCTTCTTTTATATAATTTTTAAAGTCAAATAAGGTCCCACCACTTTTTACATCGCACAAAAAATTTCGGCTTCCTGCATTTATTTCTAAATCTACCGCATCTTTATCTTGCCTAATTCTAAAGGCTTTTTCAATAGAATTGACAAACCCCACTGGTAAAACAATCCAGAAAACTCCATCCTCTATTTGTAAAAGTAAATTTACAGGAGCATTGAACTTTGAAGTGGCTATGTTAAACCACCAAACATCTTTAGACTTATTAATTTTAGAATAGCTTGTGTTGCTAATTTCTAATGAAGCTCTTCTAGTTTTATTAATAAAATCTATTATTTCTTTTTTTGTTTTCATGGGCTACCCTTTTGGCTCTCCTCTTGCTATTTCCTTGCACTTATTTCTCAAAACTCTGACGTTATTTAAAGAGGCTGGATTTCCAGTAATATTTAATAAAGGCAAATGCTTTTTAATAAGCTCATTTTCTAAAGCGTCTAGATTATCTGCAAAAGAATATAACACCCGCCAATTGTTTGATGATGTAGTTTTCTACACTGTTTAGTTCGTTAAAGCTCTTAAATTAAATGGTTTTAAATGCTGCTAATACTATACTTCGAATACTACTTGTTAAATATGGTAAAACAATAGCTGAAAAATTATTATGAGATCTTACAATGAATTTTCTTAATAAAGTATGTGTACTTTTCTCATTACTCGCGAATACTCTAAGTTGCTCAAGCTGAAAAATAATTTGCTGTTCAAATTGTAAATCATTAAAATTTCCTCTGCTTAGCATAACAAACGCACTTTCTACAGCTTGTTTAAATGGATTAATGACATTTTCAACTCTTTCTAATCTTAACTCTTGACGATTTAACAAACAAATTTCAATTGTTTCATTGGCTCTATTTTGAGAATCGATCCCTCTAATCCTGATTCCATCACCTGTGGGGTCATTAAAAAAATCAAAGTAAACTTCTGGATCATCAACTTCTGGGTGAAGCAGATACGGTATTTCATTTATTAATGGAAAATTTTCTGGCCTTTGGTGACTTAAATTTAATTGAGAATTTGACAAAAAGCTTGGAGTATAAACCCTAGTACCTAAAATTGGAAATTTTGAATGCTTTGCCCCTTCTCGATTACATTTTACACATGAAGGCAATAAATTTGTCCATTCATAACATAACCAATAATAACCATTATGTGTGTTATCTTCTGCTACTTTCTTTTTTGGTCTATAATGCTCAATGTCTGCTTTTTCAAGTCTCTCGCAGTATGCACACTTATTGTGGTAACTCAAAGCCAACTGATCTTCAACCCTTGACCTTTTTTCATCAGGTGTACTATAAGTTTCTCTATATATCCTATCTGTAATATTTTCTTTTGTCATATTAGTAGCAATCTCCAATAAAGCATCGGATGTAACTTGACTAGACAAAGTTGCAGTTTTATGATTATCTGGTTTAGTTACAAATCTCATTTTCTTTTATTTTCGAATCTTTCAATTAATGCCTTCTCTTTTTCGTCCGTTATGAATTCTTTAATTTTATTCTCTAATTTGTCTACAAACTCAACTTCCGCATAAGTTTGTTCAGTTCGTACTAAAGTATTTTTATCTCTATTTTCATTAGATATATTCTCCATTCCAAAAATTGGTGATGTCAATATTGAATTAGGTAATAATTCCTCCAGGTATATCTTGTCGTCGACTCTTTCAATGTAGGTGCCTCTCTCTTTACTCCTTTTAACAACACATACAACACTATTTTTAGGAGCTCCTAACAGTGGTATAGGACTGTGTGTGGAGACAATAAATTGTACTTTTGGAAAAGCTGCGGATAATTGCTCAACTAAATGCTTTTGAAATTTGGGATGTAAGTGAATATCAATTTCATCAATAAATATCACACCTTCTAATTCGCCCGGATCATCAATATCTGGTTGTTGTCTGTACAGCCTAACAAGTAAATCACTCATCATAGATAATATACTCAAGTAGCCCGATGACAGACTCTCTATACCAACTGGTTCAAACAATTTGTCTTCTCCATCTATTTCTCTAAATAGCGTTACAGGAATATTATTAATCTCAGCACGAAAGTTTACTTCTCCTACATTTAATAATAAACCTTCTAAGAATTCTTTAATGGCATATAGACGTTTTTCATATTCATCACTTTTATCAGAATTATACCAATCATTAAACTGTGATTCTAAATCTAATAAATAGGCTTTATTACTAAAAAGGGTGTTAGAATGTCCATTTTTACTGCGAGCATCTTTTAATTGACTTGATGAAAGTCCACCATAAACAGGATTAAGTCTAAACGGACCGTAGGCAGCAAACCCTAACAATAAAGGTTTGATTTTTCCTGTTTGATTATTTGCAATTCTATGAAAATGAATATTCATAGCTGTATTAGATTCTGTATAAATCTTACAATCAAAATTGACAATATCTTTAGACTCCAATGCTGATATTTTTCTAAAACCGATAGTACTAGCAAGAGCTTTAAGAATATTACTTTTTCCAACACCGTTTTCTCCAGTTAGAAAAACCCATTGTGCTTTTATAGGAATAGATAAAAGCTCTAAAGATTTTATCGACCTATAATTTTCAATTTTAAAACCGCTTATTTTTGAAGGTCGAATATTTTCTAGATCTCTGTTATATTTTTCAATCCGTTCCTTATATGTCAATATTTTATTTAAATCTTTATTAAAAATTAACTGGTCTATTATGCTTAATGAAGTTTCAGGGTTGCCGTATTTTTCAATTATTTGATCAATGATTGGATAATGCATTGTTAAAAACTCAAAGAGGCAGCCTTCAAGTTTTTCTTTTTTAAATTTAATCTGATATTTACCTCCAGATTCTACAAATTCTTTTTCTCGAATAGGAATTCCTAATGAAGGGAATATGTGTTCAAGAATTAAAGTGTATTTTTCATCAGTGTCAGTAGCTGAAAACTGAAGCCAACAGTAACCTGAATGATCTACCATAAAAGCGATATTTGGTATTTTTGTACGCCAATCATCACCTGCCCAAAAACCTACGGCTAAATAATTATGGTTTCCTAAAAACCAAAAACCTTCTTCTAATCGATTTGATCTGTTAGTTTTTCTTGGTCTGAATTTGAAGTCAGGGTTTAACCTATAATGTTCATACAGTAATTCAAATAATTCATTATGTAAATCTACTATAGCCATAACTAAAACACCTGATTAATTAAACTCTTTTGTAAATCTCGAGCTATATTAATTGATTCGATAGAGCTAGAAATTCCCATATCAATAGAATTTAAAGAATTTACTACTTCAATTTGCTTTTTCAAATTTGGTATTGGTATCTTAATTTTCCTCAATGTTGTTAAAGTGAGTCTCGTAATGGCAGTACCAGTCATTTGATTTACTAAATTGTAATTTCCAATTTCACTATTGATATATTGACATAAGTATTCATTTGTAGTTTTATCGTTTGATCGAATTAAACAAACGCTTGATAACAAACTAAACTCCTCTTCAAGACTATTTAAAGTTGCGGCTCCAGTATTTGCTCCATCTTTTGTTAGTAATATATCGCCACGCATAACATCACACCTTGGATAGATTGAATCATGAAAGGCCTTATCAATATATAAATCTTCTTTAAACTCAATTCCCGTAACTCGGATGTTTTTTGAAGTAACATACCTATACCTAGTACCATCATTTTCTGGATAAAATACTTTTGGAGAAAAATGGCTGCCATCTTGAATTTTAATAGTGAGGTCTTCAAGGTTTACCTTTAAAACTTTTTCTGAATAGTAGCAGTCGTATGCAATACGCCTTTTATAATTCTCTAGTGAAATTTTAGTTTTCCAGTATCCTTCAATCACATCATCCATAGCCCAAAGTAATTCAGCAAGTTTAGCTTGTTCGTCTTTTGGTGGTAGTAGGAATTCGTATTCTGCTAAATCTCGCCATTTAACACGTTTAGACATAGTTCCTGCTGCATTTGAGTTGGCATAATCCCAAAGTGCATTGCTATTTAATAAAAAGGCTAAAAATCCAGGGACTACTTTTTCGTGATTCTCTCTTAATACGAAAGCATCACCAGAGCAACAACCGTCAAAATCTACCATAGAGGCTCTGCGTAAGTATGCATTTCTTCTTGCAAACAAAATATCACCACTTTGAAAAGCTTTTGCTGATGAAGCCAAATTATCTGTAGTTTCCCAAGATTTAATTTTTATATCGCCAGATACAAAGTTTCCTAAACCTACAAACCGATCATATTCAGACTCACTTGGATTATCTACACGTTTAGATATTTCAGTAGCTAACTCACCGAGTTTAGTTGTCTGCCAATTAGTTTTATCTAATTTTAATACTTTTTCTGCCATCACTACATTATCCATTCGCTAAAGTTTTAAAAAGGTTGTTCATAGATGTTTTCAACTTTTTAGAATCTGCTTCCCAATTATTTAAAAGTACTTCAAAATCTTCCTGAGTTTTTACTTCTTCCTTTACAAATAACTGCACATTTAAACGTGCATTCTTATCTTCTAAAATCGTTTTGTTTTCAATAACAGCAGTAAACGTTTTTTCATCTTTAAAATCTTGATAAGCATTATACATCCTATTAATATGATGAGGATCTAAATAACTTATGGTCTTTTCATTTCTTACTTCATTTACAGCCTGAACAAATAAGACTTTACCTTTTCTTTCTGGTTGCTTATTATTATTCGTTATCAATAAACATGAAGTCATTGAAGAGTTATAAAATAAATTAGGTCCAAGACTAATTACACATTCTACAATATCATCTTCAATCATTTTCTTCCGCATCTCACTTTCGGAATCTCTAAATAGAACACCATGAGGCCATAAAGTAATAGAACGTCCGTTTTTAGCATCTAAACTTTTCTGTATGTGTTGTTGAAATGCATAATCTGCACAACCTTGTGGTGGTGTTCCCCAAAGGTTACGGCCAAATGGGTCGCTGGTAAATGCTTTTTGGTCCCAAGCTTTAATACTGTATGGTGGGTTGGCTAGTATAACGTTAAAGGTTTTTAAAGTATCATTTTCTAAAAAAGCAGGTTGTGCAAGCGTATCGCCACGTACAATGCTAAACTCTTCTATACCGTGCATAAACATATTCATACGTGCTATGGCAGAGGTAATGAGGTTTATTTCTTGTCCGTATAATTTTAGGGTTCTGTATTCTTTGCCTTCATCGCGTAAATGCAAGGCACAATTTAATAGCAAACCACCAGAACCACAGGTTGGGTCGTACACAGATTCTCCTGGTTGTGGGTCCATAATCATGGTCATTAGTTTTACAACGGTTCTGTTGGTGTAAAACTCTGCTGCTGTATGGCCAGAATCGTCTGCGAACTCTTTTATTAAGTATTCATAAGCGTTTCCTAATTGGTCGTCTGGTACGTTTTCTAAATTAAGTTTGTGTTGTGAATAGTGTTCTATAAGGTTGGTTAAGGTTTCATCGCTTAGTCTGTTTTTATTGGTCCAAGAGGCATCGCCAAAAATACCGTACAATGTTTCTGGATTTGCTTTTTCTATAGCACGCATAGCGTCTTGTATTGCTATACCAACATTTGTTGTGGTTTCGCGTACGGTTTTCCAATGTGCGTTTTCTGGCACTATAAAATGATGGTTTTCGGCAAATGCTGCGTATTCTAAATCGCCATCGCTTTCTTGTAATCCTTTTTCAAACTCTTCATCATATACATCGCAAATACGTTTAAAAAACAATAACGGAAATATGTATTGTTTATAATCGCCAGCATCTATGGTGCCACGCAATGCGGTTGCTGCTCCCCAAAGGTATTTTTCTAGATTTTGTTGGGTCATTATATTTTTTTTCTTTTTTTCATTAATTCAAACAATTCTTCAGCCTTCAATGAACTAGCCTGTGTACCATTTCTTATATAATATTCTTTATTTAAAAAGACAGGTTTATTTGATGGACTAATCTTGATTTCACAAATATATTCTTCTCCTAACTCAATAAAACTTGTGGTTATTAAATCTATTGAAGAACCATTAAAAGTGTCTTTAATTTTACTTGAAATTGCTAATTCTAGTTTATCTGTACTTGTAGCTTTAGTATCTATAACACTTATATCATTTTTTAATCCGCGAATTTCACCATTGTCACGAACACCAAGCAATATCGACCCACCATACTTTGAATTCAAAAAAGCAGCAACTTCTTTCATTATCTTATTAGGAAGATTGTTGTCTTTTTCTTGATTACGATCATTAAAATTATAAGCTTCTTTAAACTCTAATCGCAAATTCTCTCCTTTAGTAATTCGATGTAAAATAACCTCTGATTCTGAAAGCTTATAGGAGTTATAATCGTCCCAAATTAATTCTTTGTCTAATAATTCTTCAACCAAAACTTCAATAACCCCTTCGTTATTCAATTTCCTTTTAGCAACCTTAAAGGCCTCCTTATCAGTATCAACACCAATCCATTTTCGTTTATTCTTTATTGAAGATACTCCACTAACTCCAGAACCCATAAAAGGATCTAAAACAATATCATTTTCTTTAGTACTTAATTTGATAATTCTATCTAACAACTCTTTAGATTGTGCATAATTATGTTCTTCTTGATTATATGCATCTATATCGCTCCAAACTGAATCAATCATCTGTAAACTGAATTCATCAGAAAAATATTTTAATCTAGGTAGTAGCATATCTTTGCCGAAAAATATCTTCCCTTCTTTTTCTAGTTGATTAAGTCGATCTTCAGAATACCTCCAAACTGTATTTTCTGGAAGTTCAAAACCATTCCATTGAAAATTCAAATTTGGTCTTTCTCCAGGTACAACTAAAGAACCCAATCTGTATTGTTTGCCTTTCTCTTTTAAAGGATATGACTTTTCTATCTCGCTTTTACTTGGTTCTACTAATGGAAAAAATTTTGAATGTTTAGAAGCACTATAAAATATGACCGTTTCGTGATTATGAGCAAACATTTTATTTCGTGCTGTAAGTCTCTTTTTTGGTATGATAAACTCTGCTTTAAAGTTTTCCTGACCAAAAATTGGTATTATTAAATTGTGAAAATTAACGTTTAGTGATGGTATAGAATAGAAAACGAGATTTCCATCCAATTTGAGTATTCTTTTGGATTGCTGTAATACAGCATAAATAAACTCTTCATAATCAGTCTCAATATTCTCTTCAAAATGAAAGTGTTTATTTCCTGTATTCCATGGTGGATCTAAATAAATCAAATCAACCGATTTATCGTTCAACCGAGACATAGCCTCCAGACAGTTCGAGTTTAATATGTAGTTTTTATTTTTATTAAATAAAGTCATTTAAAATCGTTTTAAACTTCTTTTCTGCTTTCTGGCTTTCTGTCCAAGCACTTTTTAAATCGGCTAAGGCTTCTTCTACTCTCGGTAAATTATCTTCAATGATTTTTTCAACATACAATGGAATATTTAAGTTAAAATCGTTTTCTTCAATATCCTTCATTGAAGCTACTTTTACATAATTTTCAACGTCTTTATTCTTAGTATACCAATCGAACAATTGGTCAATATGTTCAGTCTCTAAATAATTTTGAGCACGGCCAACACGTACTTGATCAGAGCCATCAATAAATAAGACTTTATCTTTTTTATCAGCTTCTTTATTTTGCTTAAACACCAATACACAAGCGGCTAATTGGGTTCCATAAAATATATTTGGTCCTAAACCAATAACCGCTTCTAACAAATCATCTTCTAATAGTTTTTTACGGATTTTACCTTCGGATCCTTTTCTAAACAATGCTCCATGAGGTAACACAACGGTCATTCGTCCAGTACTATTCATAGATTTTATCATGTGTTGCACCCAGGCCATATCTCCATTGCCTTTTGGTGGCACACCTGCTATGTTTCTCCCAAAAGGGTCATTTGCCCAATTTTCTTCTCCCCACTCTTTTAATGAAAATGGTGGATTAGCAATGACACAATCAAAGGTTTTTAAACCATCAGCAGCAAAGAAAGCGGGCTGTCTTAAGGTATCTCCACGTGCAATTTGAAAATCTTCAATACCGTGCAAAAACATGTTCATTCTGGCAATAGAGCTAGAAGTCAGATTTTTTTCTTGTCCGAATAATTTTAATGTTCGGTAATCTTCGTTGTTTTCTTTTAAATGATCTACACACTCTAACAACATACCACCTGTACCACATGCTGGATCGTAAATAGTTTGTCCTTCGTGTGGATCTAATATTAAACCTAATAAATGCACTACAGAACGAGGCGTATAAAATTCTCCAGCTTTCTTATTGGTTAAATCAGCAAAGTGTTTGATTAAATATTCATAAGCATTACCGAGAATGTCTGGTTCTACTAAAGAGTTAGAAAGACTGTATTGCGAAAAATGCTCTATTAAATCAATTAATAGTCGGTCTGAAAGTTTGTTTTTATTACTCCATTGTGCATCTCCAAAAATTCCATATAGCGATTCCTGATTTGCTTGTTCAATTCCTCTTAGAGCTTTTTCTATAGCTAATCCTACATTAGTGGTTGTTTCTCTTACATCTTTCCAATGGCAGCCTTCGGGAATTTCAAATCTGTGAAATTCAGGTAATGATGCGTACTCGATATCTCCTTCAGATTCTTCCAACGCTATTAGATATTCTTCGTCATAAACATCTGAAAGTCTTTTAAAAAAAAGTAATGGAAAAATATATACTTTAAAATCTGAGGCATCTACGGGACCTTTCAAGATCCACGCGGCTTTTGAAAGGTATTGTTCTAGTTGGGAAAGCGTAAGCTTATTATCATTCATATTATTACAATAAAAATATCGTGATTAATTACAAATTTCGGGGAGAGTTTGGTACTACAAAGTGACTAATTTAAATGATTTTTTTGACTGTAGGAAAGTTCTATCAGTTTAGTATTTATAAAAAGCATTTAAATAATTGTAATTAACTGATATACAAAAGTAATTGAATATTTTTTTTTTGAAGAATATGGGTAATTCCTATCGTAGTATAATTGAGCGATAATCAGTAAAAAATACTACTTTCCTCGTGTTTTTACTAAATGTTTTTTATTATTTTAAATAATAGCCAAGTCCTTCCCTTTTCACCTATACCATAAAATCTGCATAGGTGAACTCATACCCATTTAGTAGTTTGCAAATAATATATTCAATATATTCAGCTGTTTCCAATGGAAAACAGTTCTATAGCTATATTTAAAATGTCCAGTTTTTTAAATAAAAAACTGGACATTTTAACAAGTTTATATGCATATCTTTACTGGGGATTATTTTATTATAAAGTACTAATAGTTAGTATCATATAACAATAAGAAAACAAAACATTACACCTAATTTACACCTCACACCTCCTTAACCGCTATCTATAAGAGATTGTTACTTTCTGTATTGG
>TARA_R110002033_G_scaffold802_9_pt1 | contig 20683 bp, 16 predicted proteins | sample TARA_R110002033 | Tara Oceans TARA_R110002033 (sample SAMEA4397051) | marine metagenome | biome: Polar Biome; feature: [SRF] surface water layer (ENVO:00010504); material: water (ENVO:00002006), including particulate matter (ENVO:01000060) such as... | depth 5 m
GTTTACTGGTTCAGGATTTGAATATTTTAAAATTTGGATTGTAAATATACTTTTAACAATTATTACCCTAGGTATTTATTATCCTTGGGCAAAAGTTAGAAACAACAGATATTTATATGCTAACAGTATATTAGAAGAAAAGAACTTCGAATATCATGCAACAGGCAAACAACTATTTTTTGGATATCTGATTGCTGTTGGATTATTTATTTTATATAAAGTATTGGAAAATTTCTTTCCAATAGAAAGCATAATTTTACTTATACTATTTGTAATTATAATACCATGGCTTATATGGAGAAGTATGAAGTTTAATTTAAATGTTACAAGTTTTAATAATGTTCGATTCAAGTTTGATGGTAAATTAAAAAAATCATACATAATTTTTTTAGCTTTACCAATAATCTTTATCCTTATTTTTGGATTAATTGCTTTTTTTATATTTCAAATTAAACATATAACTCCACTTGTTATAGTAGGAATTATTTCACTTATATTTTTCTATATGATTTCATTTTCATATTTTAATATAATGAGAACTAGATATTTAATAGATTTTACTAACTATGGAAATGCATCTTTTCAAACGAATATAAATACTAAAGAATACCTAAAAATTATATTAAAAACTATACTAATATCAATTACAACATTAATTGTTACAGGAGTTATAATTGCAGTAATATTCTATTTAATGTATGGTTTTACAGAATTTTCTTCAATAATTAGTATGTACAAAACAAATCCTGAACTTGTCGGTATTAAAATATTTACTACATTTTTACCATTAATAATAATTAGTTATTTTCTTACAATTCTTGTAAGTATTATTTCATTAGCTTACTATATTACAAGACAAAGAAAATATATATTTGGCAATACAAAATTAAATGATAAAATTCAATTCAATTCAACTATGAAATTTGTACCATATGCTTTTATATTAGTTTCAAACTTTCTATTAACATTGATTACATTAGGACTTGCATATCCTTGGGCAAAAGTTAGAATTGCAAAATACACATTAAATAACACTGCATTATTAATGGATGGAACATTTGATGGTTATTTTTCAGAAAATATTAAAAAAGAATCAGCGATAGGTGAGGAAATTGGAGATACTTTAAATGTAGAAATTGGGATGCCATTCTAAAGTGATTTTAGGATACTTATATAAAAAAAATAGCTCAACATCTGAAAATGCTGAGCTATTTATAAAAGATAATTTTTATAGTATAAAGTCTAATAATAATTTAATAGATGATGGGAAAATAGAATCCTTATCAATAAGTTCTAGATTAGGAAATACTAAAAGAAAAATTACGCTTGAAAATGGCGAAGTTTTTATGACAGATGAAAATGATTTAATAGATTTATATCTTATACAGCCTCTTAAAAAAAATAGTTTACTGCACAAATTAGAATCACATTTGGTTTTGGTATTTATTTCAATATTATTTACACTTTTCACAGTTTTTAGCTTTTTTAAATGGGGAGTACCTTATATAAGTGGAAAACTTGCTTTTGCATTACCAAGTGAATTAAATACATTAATTTCTAAAAATACATTAAAAACTTTAGATAAACATTTTTTTACTAAAAGCAAACTTTTAAAACAAAAAAAAGAACAGATACTAATATCTTTTAATAAAGATGTCTTACCTCATATCAAGGAAAAAAGCTTTAAGTACAAACTACATTTTAGAAACTGGCAGATAAATAATACTAATATTCCAAATGCTTTTGCTTTACCTAATGGAGATATCGTACTTACTGATGAATTTATAAAATTAAGTAAAAATAACAATGAAATAAACTCAGTAATATTCCACGAAATTGGACATGTAGTTCATAGACATGGTTTAAAAAGAATTATTGAAAATAGTTTTGTTAGTATTTTTGCTATGTATATTACAGGTGATGGTACATTTTTTTCTGATTTAGGTGTGGGGATAGGTTCTTTATTCCTAAATACTAACTTTTCAAGAAAACATGAAATAGAAGCTGACGAGTTTGCTTTTGAAATGATGTTGAAATCTAAAATAAATCCTAAAAATTTTTCTTCTATACTTGAAAGGATAACTTTATCAAGGAATGAAGAAAAAGAAACTATTTTTGATTATTTTTCTTCTCATCCAACTAATAAAGAAAGAATAACTCTTGCAAATAAATATGTTAGCTGTTATAAAAATAATTTAACTATTTGTAATTAGGATATAAATATTTTAAATTTATATCATTAAATTTATTTTTTCAGAAATAATAAAGCTTAAAAAACTAATTTCTAAGAAATTTATAGATAGAATTAACCCTTTAAAAAATTGAGAAAGTATAAAAGGAACATGTTTGAATAAATTTACAAGAATTGGGTTTATTTTAGCAGCAGCTGGTTCAGCTGTTGGATTAGGTAATATTTGGAAGTTTCCATATATCACAGGAGAATATGGAGGTGGAGCATTTGTTATTGTTTACCTCTTAGCAATACTTTTTATAGGATTAACAATATTTATTGCAGAAACAGTTATCGGTCAATATGGAGAAGCTAATGTTTCTACATCATTTGTAAAAATGTCGAAATCTAAAAATGAAAATTGGAAATTTGCCGCATTTATGATCTTTGCTGGACTTGTGATTCTCTCTTTTTATTCTGTTGTATTAGGTTGGATTTTAAACTATATTGTTACATCTTTTCAAACACTTCCTTCTACTTCTGAAGTTGCAGGAAAAACTTTTAATAATCTTATTTCAAATGAAATTTCTTCTGAAATCTTTTATCATACACTTATAGCATTAGCAGTTGTTTTTATTGTATTAAAAGGCGTAAAAGATGGAATAGAAAAAATAAATCTTATTTTAATGCCCCTATTAGGTTTAATATTAATTGGGCTTTTAATTTATGCATTGACTTTAGATAGTTTTTCACAAGCTCTTAGTTTTATGTTTATTGCCGACTGGAGTAAAATCAATGGTGATGCACTACTCGCAGCACTAGGACAAGCATTTTTTACTTTATCAGTGGGGATTGGTACTATTATTACTTATTCAGCATCTTTAGACAAAAATGCAAACTTTTTTAAATCATCTGTTTTAGTTGCTTTAGTTGATACAGTTATTGCTATAATTGCTGGATTGATTATCTTTACTTTCCTTTTTGATGCGGGAGCAAAAAGTGCAGCAGGACCGGGACTTGTATTTATTTCTCTTCCTGTTATATTTTCTCAATGGGGAGTTTTAGGACATGTTATTGCTATCTCATTTTTCTCTGCCCTTGTTTTTGCAGGAATAACATCTGCTGTTTCTATGATAGAACCTGCTTTGATGTTTTTTATTGAAAGATATAATATGACAAGATTAAAAGCTACTATAATCTGTGGATCAACTTTCTACATTCTTGGAATTGTCGCCCTATTTTCTATGTCTTCTGCATATAGTACATCATTAACATTTTTTGGTAAAAACGCCTTTGATTGGATGGATTTCTTAACATCTTCTATTTCAATGCCTATTGCAGGAATAGTAACTTGTATCTTTTTGGGTTATTATGTAGATAAACAACTACTTCAAGATAAATTTACAAAATTTGTATCTTTAGCAGTATTTAATATTTGGTATGCCTTGATTAAATATATTGTTCCAATTGCTATTGCAATTTTATTATTAAATAAATTAGGTCTTATCTAAGTTTTTATAGGAGATTTTTCTCCTATAAATACAAGTACAAATTAAAGCTCACAAGTAAAATATTTAAAACCCAAAAAGCCTCTTTTCTTATAATTGCAAGTAGTGAAAATATAATATAAGTTATAAAAAACCAAAGTGGTGTCATCACTTCAAAACTTTGAAACTTCATATTTAACACAGAATTTATAAATGGGTCTAAAATACCTCCAAATCCAATAAAATGTAAAAATAGTTCTAAGGGATAAAAAATAGTAAAAACTATAGTAATAAGTGGAGAAAATAGTTGGACCCAAGAAGTTACTCCAAAAAAGTAATGAACTATGGGATTAAAGCTTGCAAAAATCCAAATATTAAAAAATAGAAATAGAAATACTTTATTAAGGTTTTGAAAATATTTTATAAATAGGAATATATAAAATACTCCAATAATGGAAAACCACAAAGAGATTGAAAATAAAAATTTTGGGAAAAGTACAAGTATAAATAGTAAAGTAAGTAAAAGTGTCTCAAAGGAGATTAACCTTATGTTTGCCCTTAATAAAAATATCCCAAAAACCATCATAATAAAAGCTCTTAAAAGTGAAGGTACTAAATTTGTAAAAATCAAATATACAAATAATAAAGATAAAACAATGCATAAAATATCAAACCTTCTATTTCTATAAGGAAAATATCTATTATGAAAAAAATTGTATGGATAATAAAATATAAAATAAAGAATAAATGATAATACACCTAAGTGAAATCCAGAAATTGCTATTAAATGAGAAATGGAATATATAGCAAAAATATCTCTTAACTCATTGTTTACAGGAAGAGCTAAAAATATTGCTTCATATATTTCACTTATATTTTTATTTGCATGTTGGGATTGTATTTTTTCTTTTAAATCTTTTTTTATACTATACTTTTGATATTTAAAAATATTGAAACTCTTTACATAAAAGCCTTTTAAATACTCTAAAAAAGATACTTTTCCACTAAGTATAGACATATCTACATAATCAAGTCTTTTTAAATCTAAGCCCTTAGGAGTAGATGTAAAAAAAGAGAACTTAGTACCTTGTAATTTATAAATATCAAAATCATCTTTTTCATACTTATTTATAACTTGCGCTTGTAGTTTATATATGGAATTAGCAGTAAAATCTTTATAATTGTTATATTGAAAGGATAAGGTAACAAAAGAAATAAGTATCAAAAAGATAGAAAAGTAAAATAGCTCTTTTTTGTCATTTATCAAATTTAATTTTTGCATTAATTATTCTACTAAATAATGTTTTAATTTATTTAGTAGAATATAGTTTTATTTAATCTTTTTCCAAATACTCATTTGAGATATAGTATGTTGGTATTTTCTAGCTGTCTCTTTTATCACAAAAGGTACATCAAGAGTATCTAATAATTCAAATCTATCTTTTAAGTTTTCTTTTAAAGTATCTAAAGTTTTCACTTCTTTATTATCTCTAACAAAACCACCTAGCCAGTTTTGTTTAGGAGTATAATCTTCAAGCCAAGTATATGGACTCAATAGTACTAAAAGACCATCTTTGTTTACCCTATTTGGAATATCATCTAAGAATTTTTGAGGATAATATAATCTATCTATCAAGTTCGAACAAAAAATCAAATCATAAGCTGTATACATATCTTTTAAATTACAAGCATCACCTTGCATAAAAGTAACTCTCTCTTTTGTTTCTTCAAGTCCAAAATTATCCAATGCTACTGTTTTTTCTTCGTATAACTCACCTTCAGTTGCAACTTTATAAGTTAAACTCTCATATTTTTTAAGTTTTATTCCAACACTGATAAAATTAGCACTAAAGTCTATTCCTAATACCTCATCAAATATTTTTCCTAATTCAAATGAACTTCTTCCAACACTACAACCTAAATCAAGTGCTTTTTCTTTTTTGATACCTTCTAAATATGGTTTTAATACCTCAACAGAATTTTTAGGGAAGTTTTTAACTCCATAAACCTCTTCACCATAATGAAATTCACAATACTGAGAAACTTGCTCATCTGTTTCATATACATTATCATTTAGTTTAGTTCTATACTCATTATCACTTTTAACATATCTAAACCCTGCATGTTGGAAAAAGTGTTTTCTAAAGGCATATCTTGCACTTCTTAAAGTCTCATTTCCTAAACTAATAAATGACCCACCTTTTATAAGGGCATGTCTATCATCAAAAGTAGGAGTTGTAAAGTCATCATATACAGGATGTGTTTCAAATCCATCAAGGGGATACATAGGAGTTATACTCCATTGCCATACATTACCAATTACATCATAAAATTCACCCATAGGATATTTATCTACTGGTGTTTGGTTAAAATACTTTAATCCAATATTTGATTCACACTCTTGGGCTTTTACATAGTCATTTAATCTATAATATTCATCTTCACTTGGAAGTCTTACTTCAAAGCCTAATTTTTCACTTTTATATTTACAAAATGCTTCTGCTTCATATACATTAATATCAACAGGATAATTCAATGGTAAATCAACTACTCTATTTATCTCTCTTAAATAGTATTTATCATCCTCTTTCATCCAGAATGTTGGCATTTTAGTTTGAGTAAAGTCTAACCACTTCAATCCATCTTTACTAAAGTAATGCAATTTATTATAACCACCATCTTTTACAAACTCTAAAAACTCTCCATTTGATACAAGATATTTACTAGCTTTAAACTCTTTTATATTTGCTCTATGAAATGCGAATTCATTATCCCAACCATAATAGTTTGGTTTTTTATGATCTTTTTGAAGTATAACTTCCCCACCCTCTACTGATACTAATTCATTTTGAGGATAAGTTTGACTTCTCTCATTATTATATGTAAATAACTCATCATCACTAAAATATTTTATATCAAGTTCTCTAAGTAATACTGATGATGTCTCTATATGTATATTCTCATGCTCTATTCCCATAATTATAATCCACATAGGAGAATTCCAATTAATAGGAATAGTAAATTCAATAGTATCAATAAGCTCTAATACTAAAGCCTTTACCTCATCTCTATATGCTTTTGTCTCTTCGTATGTTGGCCATTGATAATTCTCATCATTTAAATCATCCCAACTCATTTCATCTACACCAATAGCAAATAAGGCTTCATAAGTTTTGTTTACTCGTTTAGTTGTTAGATTTGATACATTTAACTTATTCATAAAAAAGGTAGCTGTATGTCCAAAATAAAATATCAAAGGGTGTCTTAATCTATTTGGTTGTTCAAGTATATGCTTTTTGTCTATTAATAAATCAAAAAGTTTTTCATCTAATTCATAAGTTTGCAAAAAATATTGTTTTATCTCTTCTCTTTTTTCTTCTACTGTTCCATTGTTTAAATCTATAGTTTTCCAAGTATAATTCATCTATTACCTTTTTTCATATTTTGTTGTATTTTATTGTCTTTAATAGCTATTTTGTACGCTTATAATATCTATTCATATATTTCTTATTATGTAAACTTTTTGTTTATTATATGTAAACTAAATTACAATTCAATAATATCTGATAGTTTTTTAGCCAAATCTAAAATCTCTTCTTTTTCATTTAATCCATCAATAAATCTTTGGGGAATATTTTTTAATCCCACTTGTGCACCAACTAATGCTCCTGTTAATATTGACCTTGCTTGATTTTGTCCACCACCATTAAGAGCATGTAAAATAGCACTTTCAAAATCATCATTAAATCTTGCAGCTAAATAATAACTTGCTGGTAATATATGATAAATTGCACATGGCATTCCATACACAAGTGATACTTTCCATGCTGGTTCTATTTTTATATCTTTATCATTTGCAGCTTGTGCAATAAAAGATGGTGATAATAAAGCATCAGGAGAAGCAAACAATCCTATATTTGAAGGATCTTTTGCTCCATCTTTTGGTGGCTTTAATCCCTCAGTAGTAACTGCATGAAAAGGAAGCTCACCTTTTTTAACTAGTCTCATTAGTTTATTAGATATTTGAGCATCTAATTTTTCACCTTGAACTAGTTGAGCTAATACTGCCCCATATGCAACAGTCATAGAACCTACTATATCATCCACTTGTGTTAAAAATGTATTGTGGGAAATACTTTTTGCTAACTCTTTTGGCTTTAGTGTATATGCTACAGCAATAGCAAGTGTTCTCTCAATAGATTCTGTTGTATCTGCTCTACTTCCAACTTTATCCCAAGGTAAGTTTTGCTCAACTCTTTGTCTATATACTTCTCTAATAGATTGAGAAGTATAACCACCTGGTCCATGAGTTGGTATTCCATCTATTTTAGTAAATAAATCTTCATCTAGCTTTTTACAAAAGTCTTCTTCGTTGTAAGATTTATTTTCTATAAGAGATTTAATCATAAGCTTAAGTATATATCCAGCTTGAGATTGATCACCTTTTTTTTCATGTTCATGGTATCTTCCTTTTTTAGGAGAGGTATAAGTAGTAATCCATTGTCCATAATCTTTGTATTGTTCTTCTAAGTCATAATACCAATGTGGGCCCAAAGCAATTGCATCACCTATAAATGCTCCAACAATAGCACCTTGTGCTCTATCTTTAATATCCATAGTTTTTTCCTTTAAATACTACTAATTAGTAATTTATTTTAGAATTATACTACTAACTAGTATTTATGTCAAGTTATATCAATATTTCTTTAGAGAGTATAATTCCATCCATATCTGCATAAACTATGTCACCTTGAGAAAATTTAACTCCACAAAAAGAGACATCAACTCCTATTTCACCTTGTGTTTCAATACCATATTTTCTACTACAAGTTCCCCTTGCAAATAATATAAGATCCATATCTTTTGTAAAAAAAGTATCTCTTACATATCCATTTACAATGATTCCCTCATAGTTATTATCAACAGCAAATTTAGCAAGATTGTCTCCTACTACTGCAAAGTATTCTTCTTCCACATCAACAACAACTATCTTTCCTGTACCATCTACATCTTTTAATAACTTTTTTAGATCAGTATTATTTCTATCAAGCTTTATAGTTACTACTTCTCCATAAGCTTTTATCTTTCCGCCATAGTTTTTAAACTCATTATCTAATACATATACTTTATCTGGGTGTGCATCACTTATATCTGCTGTAAAAAAATCCATTTATTTTCCTTTTTATAATTTTATTTTTTAAAAAACTCTTTAAAAGTTTTTATTACATAATCTATATCTTCACTTGAAACATCTCTATGGGTTACAAGTCTCAACTCCTCATAAGTTCCTGATATATTTATACCTTTATTTTTTAAATAATTTATTAATATATCTACATTTTTATCTAATACTTCTATAAATACCATATTTGTATCATTTGATAAAATTCTTATTTCATCTATTTTTGATAATTCCAAAGCTAGTTTTTTTGCATTGGCATGGTCTTTTTCTAAATCTTTTATATTATTATCTATTGCATAAGAACAGGCAGCTGCTAAATAACCAGATTGTCTTAATCCACCACCTATCATCTTTCTATATCTTCTAGCTTTATTTATAAACTCTTTACTTCCAACTAATACAGAACCAACTGGAGCACCTAAACCTTTTGAAATACATATTGACATAGAATCAAAACAAACACTTATATCTTTAATATCTATTCCTAAATCAATAACTGCATTAAAAACCCTTGCCCCATCAAGATGCAACAAAAGATTTTTATCTTGTGTAAATTTTCTTGCTTCTTGTAAATAAGAAAGAGGCAAAACTTTTCCATCATGTGTATTTTCTAAACATAAGAGTTTAGTCATTGCAAAATGAAAATCATTAGGTTTTATTTTTTTATACACTTTGTTTAAATCCAAAGTTCCATCTTTTTCAAATTCTATTGGCTGAGGTGATATTCCACCAAGAACAGAAGAACCTCCTCCTTCATATTTAAATATATGAGAATCTTGTCCACAGATATACTCTTCACCCCTTTGACAATGGGAAAGCATAGCTAACAAGTTTGCTTGTGTTCCACTTGTAGTAAATAAAGCAGCCTCTTTATTTGTTAGTTTTGCCATTTTATCTTCAAGGGCATTAACACTTGGGTCTTCACCATATACATCATCTCCAACTTGGGCATTAAACATATACTCTTTCATCTGCACTGAGGGCATTGTAAATGTATCACTTCTAAGTTCTATTATTTTATTCATATTTCACCTTATTTAAAACCACTGTATGATTTTTTCTTTTACTTCTTTTGCTCTTTCAAGTGGTAACATATGAGTTTGAGCTTCTATTTGTGTAAATTCAATATTTTTAGCTTTTAAAGAAAACTCTTCCATAAATTTTGAACTAACAAGCCTATCTCTATTGGCATATAAAAAAGCTAAATTTAAATTACTATTTATTAGTTTTAAACTTAAATTTTCTCTTATAATTGTGGCATTAAATTGAGAATAAAAAGCCTCTTCCCCTATATCTACATACATTTTAAGTATCAAGTTTATAAGTTCCTCATCACTTTGATTTTGTGGTTCTACTAAACTTAAAACTTTTTTTCTACTAAGCCCTTTAAAGCCAAACTTTTTAGTAAATTCAATAGCTTCTTTTCTTCTTTGACACTCTACTTCATCCAAATTTGCAGGAGTACAAGCAACAGCTAATATTTTATTGACTCTATTTGGATACGTTAACCCAAAATAACAAGCAATATAACCACCAAGGGAAAATCCTAAAAGATTTATTTTTTCATCTTTTATTTTTTCATTTATTACTTCAACTATTTTATCAAAGCTATCTTCTAATGGAATCACAAGATGAATAAACTCATAACTATCATCAAAAAGAGGAATTAACCTACTCCATAACTTTTCATCATTCATAAAGCCAGGTATCATATATATTTTTGTTTTCATTAAATCACTTCATATTTTTAAGCTATTCTATCTAATAAAAGTTTTACATACTTTTAGATATTCTAGTGCCCTTTATAAAATGAACAAATAGGCAATTAAATGAAAGTAGTAACAGGCGTTGTAGGAAACGATATACACGTTGTAGCAAATAGATTAATCGATCTTTCATTACAAGCAAGAGGATTTGAAGTATTTAACTTAGGAGTTAATACTTATCTAGAGGAATTCTTTGATGCTGTAGTTGAAACTAATGCAGATGTACTTTTAATCTCTTCTTTAAACGGTGAAGCAGAAGGTTGGTGTAGAGAAGTAAAAATCTTAAAATCAAAATATAAAAACCTTGACAATGTAGTTTTTATGATTGGTGGAAACCTAGTAGTTGGAACAGGTGATGCCTCAACTATTGTTCCAAAATTCAAAAACTATGGATTTGACTTGGTATTTCATCAAGTAGATTTAAATACAGGACTTGATGAGTTAGAAAAATATTTAAAAACGAGAGAATCATGAGTTTATTACAAGAAGAACGAGAAATAATTTTAAGTAATGAATATGTAGAGCACTTTGACTTTGCAGAAGTTGAAGAGTTTGTTAAAAATGCATCAAAAGACCTATTTATTTCACATAACTTTAGAACAAAAAATAAAATGTTGGTACAACCAAGAGGTGGTTTCCCTACATATAATAAGATGTATGCACTTTATGAATTTTTCGTAAATGCAAATGTAGATGTCTTACCATGTACTATTGATTCAAATACAAGATTAAATGATTATGCAACATCTAAAAAGATGTTAAGACTTTCTGAAGAGAGTGAAGTTGATATGCTAAATGGTTATCCTTTAGTTAATCATGGATATAGAACTACTAGAAGGATGATTACTCATTTTAATAAACCTGTATCACTTAGACATGGAACTCCTGATGCTAGACTATTAATTGAAACAGCAATTGCTTCTGGTATTTTTGAGATAGAAGGTGGTCCTATTACTTACCTTTTACCCTACTCTAAAAACTTTCCATTAGATAAAGCTTTTTTATATTGGAAATATGTTGAGCGAGTTTGTGCTAAATACTCAACTTTAAATGAACCAATAAACAGAGAATCATTTGGACCACTTACAGCAACACTTGTTCCTCCTTGTATTACTATTGTTATTCAATTAATTGAGATGCTTTTATCACTTGAAGAAGGAGTTAAATCATTCTCTGTATCTTTTTCACAAAGTGGAAGTGTAAACCAAGATATTGTAACTGGTGCAGTTATAAGAAAACTTGCAAAACATTATGCAAATGAAATTGGATGTGGAGATGCTGAGGTTCATTTAGTATATCACCAATGGATGGGTGCTTTTCCTATGGATCAAAACTTTGCATCTCAACTTATCTCTATGTCAACAGCAATTGCTGCTATGGTTGGAGCTGATAAGATTATTACAAAGACAAAACAAGAGGCTTCTGGAATTCCTACAAAAGAAGCAAATGCTGAAACAGTTGCAAATACGCAATATCTTCTTAGAATTTTAAATGGTCTTCCAAATGTAGTCGATGAAGAAGAGGAAGAGAATTTAACCCTAGAAGTAAAAGCTATTATGGAAGCTATATTTAATGACAGCGCTGATACTTTATGGAGAAAAGCCTTCAATAGCATCAAAAATGGAATAATAGATGTACCTTTCTCTCCTCATATAATAAATCACAATGAGATGATTACAATAAGGGATGCAAACAAAAATATTAGAATAATGAATAGAGGAAATGTTCCAATTCCTGATCGTTGTTTTGAATATGAAAAATCAAAATGTGATCTTAAAAAAGATACTACATCTATAGTAAATGATATTATCCATGATATAGGAATTATGCAATGAGCCAAGTAAATACAAATAATAAACTACTAATTGATGTAGGAAGTACATATTTTAAAGTTAGCTCTTCAAAGGGTGTTGAACAACATTTTAGAGACTTTAACAAAGATATTTATGATGATTTAACTTATAAATGTGGTGATACAATTAAAACATATAAAAAAGATGATGTTTATATTTGTTCATCTGCAAATGGAGGACTTAGCACACTTATTATTGGTGTTACAAACTCTTTTTCACTTAAATATGCTACAAATATAGCATTTAACTCTGGTATTAATATCATTGATACTATTTTATATCAAGATATCGAAAACTCTTCAATTCCTAGTGATTTAATTGATGTTGTTATTGTTGTTGGTGGAATTGATTCTGTTTCAGATATTTTTGGTAAAGAGTTATTTGATTATTTAGAAAAAATCAAATACTCAAATATTGTTTATGTGGGAAGTTCAAAAGATAGTGACAAGCTTCAAAAAAACATAAAAGACTTAGTTGTATTACCGAATATTATTGATGATAAGCTTCATATTATAGAAGAAAACTTAAAAGAGTATTTAACTAATCTTTATCAAGCTGATATTATGGGAAAAGAAGACATCAAACATCTTTATGAAATAACATCAAATCAAATATACTCTACACCTTATATAGTAAATAAAACTTTGCCATTTATTAATAGTAAGTTTTCAGTTGTAAATCCCTATATCCTAATAGATATAGGAGGAGCAACTACTGATATTCATTATTCAAAAGATTTAGTAGATGAAAATATTGTTACAACAAATGAGTATGATAGATTAGTATTTAAAAAACTAGGTGTTTTTAAATCAAAAGAGTCTTTAATCTTTAGTGCAAAAAGTAATGAATTTGTATATGAGTTATTATCTCACTTAAAAGTTACAGAAAATATCTTTGAAGAACAAAGTGAAAAAGCTTTAAGAATATTAATGCAACTTGCGATATTCTTAGTTTTATGTAAAGTATCACACTATAGAAAAGCTTATGTAAACTTAAAGCTATTATCACTTAATACAGTAGTTTTAACAGGTGGTATTACAAAAGTTTTATCACAAGAAGAGATTGAAGATATAATCTCATTTTTTTATAAAAAAATTCTAAATTCAAACCATAATCCAAGCGTCGTAATGGATTCAAATTACGATATTTGGACTATTGGTTTAACTCAAAATTAAAGGATAAAAGATGTCTATAAATTGTATTAGAAGATTAATTGAAGATGCTGCAATCTCACATCCAAATAAAAATGCTTTAATTCTAAGTGAAAAAAGCCTTACATATAAAGATTTATTAACAAAAGTAAATCAAGTGGCTTTTTATCTAAATGAGTTGGACTTACCAAAAGGAAGCAGAATTGGTATTTATTCAAATAAAAAGATTGAACAAGTAATAGCTATCTTAGCTATTTTATCAACTGATTATGTACTAGTACCTCTTACAAAACTACTTAAACCAGACCAAGTAAAATACATAATAAAAGATTGTGATATAAAATGTATCATAACAGATAAGATAAAAGAAAATTCAATCGAAGATATTAGTTTTGATGGACATATTATATCTTATGAGACAACACACAAAGATGTACCCTCATTTGAAGAGATTTTCAAATACTACAATAAACCATATATTTGTGAAATAAATGGACATGGGAATGCCGTAATTACTTACTCTTTTGGAATAACAGGAACGCCAAAAGGAATAGTTATTTCACATAGAAATTTAATAGATAGTGCAAGAGTTGTATCACAATATCTAAGTTTAGAAGAAAATGATGTAATATCTGGAATTTTGCTATTTAATTTAGATTATGGACTAAATCAAATTTTTTGTTCTTTATACAAAAGAGCTACCTTAGCTTTACATAGATTTATTCTTGCAGGTGATTTTTTTAATCACCTAATAAATGATAATATTACAGTTATTCCACTTATGCCAATTAGTATCACTCATATGTTTGATGAAGAATCACATAGACTTCCAAGTGCTGAGCTTTTAAGTAATATTAGAATTATTACTTCATCTGGTGGTAATTTAACTCATAAAATGGTAAATGATGTACAAAAATATTTTAAAAATGCAAAAATTTTCTCAATGCATGGTTTAACAGAAGCATTTAGATCTACATATTTAGATCCAAGCCAAATAAATATAAGACCAAACTCTATAGGAAAATCAATACCAGATGTAGAATTATATGTAATTGATGAAAATGGTAATGAGTGTCCTCCAAGAGTTGTTGGTGAATTAATCCACAGAGGTGGATATATCTATAAAGGTTTTTGGAATGCACCTATTGAAACAAAAGAGAGATTTAAATCAGTTAATATCCTTAAAAATGTAATCAATCTAGAGGGACAACTAAGAGATGAAGTTGTTGTAAAAACAGGTGATTATGTTTACAAAGATGAAGAAGGATATTTATACTTTGTCTCAAGACATGATGATATGATTAAAACAAGAGGATTTAGAGTAAGTCCATATGAAATAGAATCAGTTACCATAAATAATATTCCACAAATAGAACAATGTGCAGTTTTCTCAATAGAAAATGAAGAGATAGAAGAAGAGATTGTTTTAGTATATAGTGCTAGAAGTGAATTATCTTCAAAAGAGATAAGTTTTGAACTAAAAAAACACCTAGCTTCATATATGATTCCCCTTAGAATTATTTATAAAAAATCACTACCTTTAATTCCAAGTGATAAAAATAAAATTAATAAGAACCAACTTAAAGCTGAATTACTAGATTCTTTAAAATAGATTTTATGTAATACTTAAAATTAAGTATTACATAAATAATTTTTGAAAAATTTAAATTCTTTGACTAAAATCAACTAAATTTACATTTTTTTTCCCTATAATACTCTAATTAAAAAAATCAAAGGAAAAAATAATGAAAAAAATTCTACTTTTAACTTCAATCTTAGCATGTGTAGCATTTGCTAATCCATATGCAAAATGTGTAGCTTGCCATGGAGCAAACGGAGAAAAAGCTGCTTTAGGAAAATCAAAAATAATTAAAGATATGAGTAAAGCTGAAATTGTTTCTGCTTTAAAAGGTTATAAAGATGGGACTTATGGTGGACCTATGAAAGGCGTAATGAAGGCACAAGTTGCAACTTTAAGTGATGCAGATATTCAAACAATTGCTGATCAAATCGGTAAATAATCAAAGTAAGAAGACTCTCTTCTTACTTTAAATAATGTTACTCTTCTCCTCAAATTAATTTCTTTTAACGAATTATTAACAAACTAATCAACTTAAAAGTTTAAGTACTATAAAATTTTAATTATAAATTAATAATAAGGGTCAACAATGAAAAAAATAATACTTCTAACTACAATCTTAGCATGTGCTGCATTTGCTAATCCATATGAAAAATGTGTAGCTTGCCATGGAGCAAATGGGGAAAAAGCTGCAATGGGGAAATCTAAGATTATTAAAGACATGACAAAAGCTGAATTTATTGCTGCATTAAAAGGTTATAAAGATGGAACTTATGGAGGACCTTTAAAAGGTTTAATGGCAGGACAAGTTACTTCTTTAAGCGATGCTGATATGGAAGCTCTTGCTGATCAAATAGTTAAATAATTTCTACATCAAATAAAATTGGTGCTTTTAAAGATTATTTTTGTAATATAATAACAAAGAAAGTTTTTAAAGGTATCAGTTTTGAGATCAAGTTACAAAGTTAAATTTTTATTCTTCCACTTCCTATCTGTATTTATTTTAATAAGTACAATTTATATCTATGATTCAATAACTAATAAAGCAAATATTACTAATATCTCAAACAAAAACTTTGATATTATTTTTTCGGAAAAAGAAAGATACATTACTAACTTAATAAACTCAGATAAAATCATTTTAGATACTCTATCCAACAATCAAATTTTTCAAAACTATATTAATAATAATGAAGGTATAAAAAATAGTGAGAACTTATTTTCAGCACTTATAAATACATTTCCATCTGTTTTCCAATTAAGATACATTGATTTAAATGGTAATGAAAAAATCAAAATCAAAAAAGAATTGTTTTCAAAAGATAAAGATATAACTATAGCACCTAAAAATCAATTAGAAAATATTGCAAGTAATGATTACTTTAAAACTTTTATTAATTTAAATAATGGAGTTTTTGGTATTTCAAGTATAGATTTAAATATTGCCAATCAAAAAGCAACTAAACCCAAAATGGCCACAATACTAGTTGCTAAAACAGTTTTTGATAAAAATGACAATAAAAAAGGCTTTATTCTCGTAAATATTGTTATAGATGACCTTTTTAATTATTTAAAAAATGATGAATTTTTTAACATTTATTTAATTTCAAGTAAAGGCGATATAGTATTTCCAAATGAAAATAAGAATATGGGTATTTATTCTAAAAACTTCAAAGAACACTTATTAAATTCACACTTTAATGAAGAAGAGATTAAATCAATTCTAAATAATCAAGAATTTTCAAATGGAAAATACTTTTCAAAAAAAATAAAAAGTTTTAACAAAGGTGAGAATATAACACTTTTTTTTGAATCAAAATATAATACACTAAAAAAAGATTTAGATAAACAAAAATTACAACTCATCTATGTACTTATTGCAATATCTATTTTAGCTCTGCCTCTTGTATTCTATTTTGCAAGTACTCCAGAAAGACTTGAGAAAAAAATAATCAAACAATTTATAACAGATGATTTAACAAAACTGCCTAATTTAGAGCACTTATTAAATGATTTAAAAGAAAAAGAGTTCAAAGGTTGTCTAATAATATTACTGAATATAACAAATGATAAAAATATTCAAAATATTTATGGATACAATGTTACAAAAGAATTATTAAAAAATTGTGCTAATTTTTTCTTAGATTATAAAGAAAAAGATAAAAGATTTTTAAAAATATATAAGATAAAACATAATGTTTTTGCTTTTAAATATTTATATAAAAATAGAGAGATATTAAATGAGTCATTAAATCAAATCCAAAATTTGCTAGAAAGTAAAGAATTTTTAATTCTAAATAAATATGAAATAACTATAGATACTACTATTGGTGTGAGTGGGATAGATATATTAAATAACAATATAAATGAACTAAAAGAGGCTGAAATAGCATTAGATGAAGCACTACAACTAAATCATGATATATCTATTTATAATAGTTCCCATGTTGAAAATCTTGAAAAACATAAAATAAATATTGAAAAAATAAAAGTAATAAAAGATGCTATTTTAAACAATAATGTGCTTATAGCTTATCAACCTATTTTTAATAATTTTCAAGGAAAAGTTGAAAAATATGAAGCTCTTGTAAGACTAAAATATAAGGATAGAATATTTTATCCTGATGAGTTTTTACAAATCTCAAAAAAAATAAAAAAATATAAAACTTTAACAAAAATAATTATAGAAAAAACATTTAAATTTTTTGAAGACAAAGATTTTGAATTTTCTATTAATCTAAGTATGGAAGATATTCTTGATGATGAAATAAGAGAGTACCTTTTTAAAGAAATTGTTAGATATAACTTCCAAAATAGACTTGTAATTGAACTTGTTGAAACAGAAGCTATAAATAATTATGAGGCATTTACTAGTTTTATAAAAGAGATAAAAAAATTAAATTGTAAAATTGCCATAGATGATTTTGGTAGTGGATATTCAAACTATGATTATATAATTAAGCTTTCTGATTACATAGACTACTTAAAAATCGATGGATCACTAATTACAGATATTGATACAAATAAAAAGACTCAGCTTCTTGTTGGTACCTTAAAATTCTTATGTGATAGTTTAAAAATAAAAACAATTGCAGAGTATGTGGAAAATAAAGAGATTTTTGAATTTATAAAAGCAATGGATATTTCTTATTCTCAAGGATATTATATAGGTAAACCAGAATTTGAACTAAGTGAAAATGAGTGGATTAAAAATGAAAAGAAAAAGAACTTAGCCTACTTCTAATCTATCTCTTCCATTTAATTTTGCTTCATATACTTTTTCATCAGCCATTTTTATAAACTCATCTAGAGAGTTTGTCTTATTATAAAAAGAGACTCCCATAGAAACAGTTATGGATATCTCTTTTAAAGGGTGAAATATCATTTGAGACTTTATGTCTTCCCTTAAAATATTAAGTTTTTTTATTAATTCATCTTTTTTTTCAAAACACAAAATTATAAACTCTTCTCCTCCATATCTATAAGCTTCACCATTTAGACCATAAGCATGAGATTGAATCTTATTTGCTAAGTATTTTAGAACCCTATCCCCTGTATCGTGTCCAAAGTTATCATTTATACCTTTAAACCTATCAGTATCAATAAATACAGCACAAAGTAAAGAAGAGTGTTTTTGTTTGGCAAAAAGCTCTAAATCGGCTTCCATCTTTCTTCTATTATATAAAGAAGTTAAAGCATCTTTATTCATCATATCTTTTAGAAGTTCTTTTTCTCTTAAAAGTTCTTCTATTAAATTATCTTTAAAATTCTCAGTTGTATTTATGTTCTTTTGTTCTAATATTTTTCCCAATTTAAATTCAAACTTATTTAGCTTTGAATTATAGTCTACTTCTTTACACTCAATTTTAATAGATGGCTTTTCTTCACCTAAACCATTTGTTAAAATCAGACTATTTACTTTTTTAATATCATATCTTATTTTATCATCTACAATTTTTATATCTAAAAGTTCGCTTCTCCAATATTTATTAATATCTTTGGATAAAACCCTTAATTTCATATTCAAAATATCTTCAAATATCTCTTTTCCAATAGAAATTGTAATTGTCACTTACTTTTAGCCTTTAAAACTCTTTTTAATATGATATAGTATTACAATTTATAAAGACATAAACATCAATTTAAAATTCATTATGATAAAATCACAAAATTTAATAAACATTAGGATTATTATGAAAAAAATTTACTTACTATTATATATACTTACTATTTCTTTTCTTTTTTTAGGCTGTTCTTCAAAACAATTAGATACAGAAGTAAATGATTTAAAAATTTATAAACAAGCCCCAATAGAATACACCTATTCTATTCCAAAATTAAATAAAAATATCCAAGATGAATTAAACAAAGAGTTTAATGAAAGATATTTTACCCCTTGGCATAAAGAAAAATTTGAAGCAAGTTTGAAAGATGTAACTTGGCAATTTAGCTATAAAAATAAAAAAGTTTATGGAGATAATAATAGATTAATCAAAAAAGAGTGGTTTGATGAACAAATAGATAACTCAAATTTTGAACAATATAATACCTTTTTAAAAAAAGCAATTACTGTAAAAAATTCAAACCTAAGACTTTTTCCAAGTAATAGCAAAATCTTTTATAACCCTTCTATTGCAGGGGAAGGTTTTCCTTTTGATTATAATCAGAATTCTGGTATAAAAATCAACTCACCAATTTTAATCTCTCACTTATCTAAAGATAGAGCTTGGGCTTATGTTTTATCTTCTTTTGCAAAAGGTTGGATAAAAGTAACAGATATAGCTTATATGAATGATGAACTAATAAAGTTTTTTGAAAATGAAAACTACTATATTGCGATAAAAGATAATTTTCCCATATATAAAAAAGGTGTCTTCGTAGAATATATAAAATTAGGAACACTATTTCCTGTAAAAAATAATAAAGCAATTACAATTGGAAGATATGGAGATAATGAAGGATTTAGTAGAGTAATAGAGATTCCAAATGTCTATATTGCAAAAAAACCAATTGAATTTAATAGTGAAAATATTACAAATATCATGAATCAATTGATTGCAGAACCTTATGGTTGGGGTGAAATTCTAAACCACAGAGATTGTTCTGCTTTGACAAAAGATTACTTTACTCCCTTTGGAATAAACTTAAAAAGAAACTCTTATGGTCAAACTTTAGATTATAAATATTATGATGTAAAAAAGCTCTCAAATGAAAAGAAAAAAGAGTTTATTATAAAAAATGGAATTCCTTTTTTAACTTTAGCATATTTAAAAGGTCACATTATGCTTTATATTGGCGAAAAAAATGGTGAGCCTCTATTTTTTCATAATGTTTGGGGTGTAAAAACAAAAAGCTTTTTTGGTAAAGAAGGTAGAAAAATTGTAGGAAAAGCAGTAATTACCTCACTAAATATGGGTGAAGAAGTAAATAACTTCGATGAGAAAAGAAGTTTGACTTCAAGAGTACTTGGAATTGTAAATGTTACTCAAAAAAAA
>TARA_R110002033_G_scaffold171215_1_pt1 | contig 20666 bp, 18 predicted proteins | sample TARA_R110002033 | Tara Oceans TARA_R110002033 (sample SAMEA4397051) | marine metagenome | biome: Polar Biome; feature: [SRF] surface water layer (ENVO:00010504); material: water (ENVO:00002006), including particulate matter (ENVO:01000060) such as... | depth 5 m
TTTCATCCGCCGCAAGTGGTTCACTTTGCCCGCCCTATCCACTAATGGCGTAAAAGTAATCCCAACGATAAACTATCAAAACAAGCTACAAGGCTTTCGATTTAAGTTTGATGGGCATAACCTAAAAGGTAGCGAAATCCATCGCAATATGTCCGTTGGGAATATTGGAAAGCAAATAGCGGGAGTACCAAGATCAAAGATTTTAAAGAACAATACGGTAACTGTTAATTTAGGCGGCAAACTAGTTGATCTGACACCAAGTTTAGCCTTAAAAATAACCAAGTTCATACTTAAAAAAGCAATTCAAAAAGGAATTTCCTATTAAACACAAAACCATGACAAAACTTGAAGAATTAACAGCGCTCTTAGTGAACGAAATCAATGATTTTAACAAAGGCATTGAAAAACTGGAAAAAATCACTGAACAAATAAACATTACTAGAATCAAAATGGATTTAACCGAGTATAAAAATATTATTGAAACCAATAAACAACACATGGCATCTCACAAGGACACATTGGAACGTTTTGAAAGTCGTTTTAACAATAAAATAAAGGAAGCCAAAATATATCCTACTTGGGGGGTTGTGGTTTTTGTAATCTCTATTTTGTTTAGTATTGGTTCAATAACTTATGCTTTCAAAGTAAAATTGAATTCTGATAATATTGAAAAAGAGACTTATGAAAATGGTACAGCATCTCATAATGATTCCATCCAACTAGTCTTGCAAGAAAAACTAAATGCAAACTAAAGGTTTGTAAAACGGAAAGGGAATAAATAATAACTCAAATTAATTGATACTTCAACAATAAATATTGTTAAAGGAAGGATTGTGTGTAAAAAATAGATTTTAATATTCAAACTGTTGTTTTAACATTTAATGATTTATCATTAAAAAAAATATAGAAATTACTTATACTTACATATGTTACTTTTTTCGTAACTTTGTATAATATTAGTAACAAATAAATTATGGAATCAGATACTAAAAGCCATAGCTCCCTTATCAAATCGGCCAAGAAACTCTTTTGGAAATACGGCATTCATAAAGTAACCGTCGAAGAAATATGTAGTGAGGCCCATATTAGCAAAATGACCTTTTACAGGAACTTTAAAAACAAAAATGTAATAGCCGAGAAAGTGATCGATGGCATTATTGATAACTATAAAGCCAAATATCAATCCATTATGAACGATGACATTCCTTTTAAATTCAAAGCGCACTTATTGGTAGAACTGGAACACGAGAACGTGATTGGAATCAGCCCTGAATTTATCAAAGATATCTATCAAAAAGACAATAATAAATTGATCGATAAACTGGAAAACTTCCGAAATGATGTTATTAATGATATGATGGTCGAATTTAAACAAGCTCAGGAAAAAGGAGAAATAAGAGAGGATTTGAACTTGGACTTTATGCTCTTTATGCTCAATGATATAAATGATAAGATTTTAGATGAAAAGCTCAATAAAATGTTTCCGAAAAAAGAAGATCTGGTTATGCAATTGACCAATTTCTTTTTTTATGGAATACTGCCTTAAGCTACATTATTTGTGAAACAGAAAGTTAACATATTATTCCTGCTGTTAGTATCAACCCATATTTTTGCACAACAAAAACTGGAGTTTGACGGACAGTTTTCCGCCATTGCCAGCTTTAGCCCTGACAATATCCTGGATTGGTTTGCAGGTGGGCGATACATTCCTGAACTGTCTTATAAAATCCCCATAGACTCTTTGCGATTTTTTGATTTTGAGGCTTCTGCAAACGTTTCAGGCTCGGTTTTATTTCACCCTTTTAATACCTCAGATACAAATGGGAACATGGATCCTTATCGTGTTTGGGCACGGTATTCTGGCAATCAATATGAAATCAGGGTGGGTCTGCAAAAAATAGATTTTGGTGTTGCCACTATGCTCAGGCCACTTCAATGGTTCAATCAGGTGGATCCGCGTGACCCTTTAGAACTAACCAATGGTGTTTATGGGGCTTTAGGCAGGTATTACTTTTTAAATAATGCCAATATCTGGCTTTGGGCTTTATATGGCAATGAAAAAACAAGAGGTTTTGATGCCGTGGAAACCAATAAAAAATACCCGAATTTGGAGGAAGGATACAGCATCCGGTTCCCAAAGGTGAAATAGCGCTTTCCTATCATCACAGAACAGTAAATTCTGATAATTTACGGGGCATTCCCCAATTTGAAAAAATTGAAGAAAACAAATTTGGCATTGACGGAAAATGGGATGTAACCGTAGGGCTTTGGTTTGAAGCAACACATTCCCAAAAACATAAAAATATTGGACAACTTACCAATCAAACGCTTTTTAATATAGGTAGCGATTATACTTTTGGTGTTGGCAACGGGCTCAACATGGTGGCGGAACACCTTATTTCATCTTTTGATGAAGATGCTTTTGCCTTTGAAAACACCAACCATGTTTCGGCATTGACCGCCTCTTATCCGTTAAGCTTTTTTGATAATTTAAGTACTATTTTCTATTATGATTGGGAAGCCGAAAATCTTACTTTTTTTGTCAATTACGAACATCAATTTAAAAAATTAACAGGCTATTTGATGCTATTTTATAATCCCGAAACCCAAAAGGGTATTCAACTAAATGATCTGGTAACTAATTTTTCTGGCCCGGGCATCAGGCTCATGTTTGTCTATAATCATTAAAATAAAAAAAAATGGAAAAAAACATTGTAAGTTTAAAAAACATCACCAAACGCTTTAAAGTAGGCGAAGGATTTTTTACAGCATTAAAAGACATTAGCCTGGATTTCAAAAAAGGTGAATTTGCTGGTTTTGTGGGCCCTAGCGGCTCGGGTAAAACCACGCTATTAAATATCATCGGTTCTTTGGACAGTCCCACAGAAGGACAAGCGTTGGTACTGGAAAAAGACATTGCAAAACTTTCGCATAAAGAATCGGCACAGCTTCGCAACCATCATATAGGCTTTATCTTTCAGGTGTATAACTTACTGCCTGTTTATACAGTATATGAGAATGTTGAGTTTGCTTTATTGCTTCAAAACCATACCAAAACAGAGCGTCATAAAATGGTGATGGATGCATTGGAATGGGTAGGTTTAACAGACCTTGCCAACAAAAAACCAGATAAAATTTCAGGAGGCGAAGGACAGCGTGTTGCCATTGCTAGAGCCATGGTAAAACGCCCTGAAATTCTAATTGCAGATGAACCTACTGCCAATTTAGATGCCGAAAATGCGCACATCATCCTTAAAATGATGAAAAAATTGAACAAAGAATTAAACACCACATTCTTGTTTTCTACCCACGATGAAAAGGTAATGAAATACCTTAATAGAATCGTGTCATTACGCGATGGGGCTGTAGAAAAAGACGAAATAATAGTAAAAGAAGCTTACCAAAAATGAGACTCGCTTTACAATTGGCATATAAAAATTTAATGGGAGCAGGTTTGCGCACTTGGCTCAATGTGGCTGTATTGTCCTTTGCTTTTGTCATCATCATTTTTTTTAACGGTTTGATGGATGGTTGGAACCGGCAAGCCAGAACAGATACCATCGCTTGGGAATATGGCAACGGGCATTTGCGCAACAACGCTTATGATCCATTTGATCCGTTTACCTTGCAAGACGGTCATGCTGTGTTTCCTTCGGAAATAAAAACAGGTTTAACACCCATTCTTATTCAGCAAGGCACTATTTATCCTGAAAGCAGAATGGTTTCAGTTGTATTAAAAGGAATTAATCCCGATCAGAATATTCTTGAAATTCCAACGGAAGCTTTTAACAACAGCACTGCAAAAATCCCAGCTATTATTGGCAATCGAATGGCTGAAGCAGCCAAACTAAAAGTAGGGGACGAGGTGTTGCTACGTTGGCGGGACAAAAACGGCACTTTTGATGCTTCAAATACTACCATTATAGACATATTCGATACTACTGTGGCAACTGTAGATGCAGGTCAAATCTGGATGCCATTGGAAATACTTTGGGATATGACAGGTTTACAAAATCATGCAACCATGGCCATTGCAGATTCAAATTATAAAAACATTCCTGTTGAAGGATGGAATTTTGAAAGTCAACAAGAAATGCTTCAAAATTTGGATGATATCATTAGCATGAAAAAGTATAGTTCTGCTATTCTTTACTTATTACTTCTAGCAATTGCCTTACTGGCTATTTTCGATACACAAGTACTTTCCATCTTTAGAAGACAAAAGGAAATAGGTACCTATATTGCCTTAGGAATGACGCGTTTACAAGTGGTGAAATTATTTACGGTTGAAGGCAGTATGTATAGCCTTCTTGCCATGTTTGTTGGCTCTGTTTATGGTATTCCATTGTTTATCTATTTAAATAAAACAGGTATTGGTATGCCCCAAGCTTCACAAGACTTGGGTATATCGTTAGCAGATAAAATTTATCCGGTTTTTGGAATTCAACTTATAATTGGCACCATTTTATTGGTAACGATTTCAGCAACCATAGTCAGTTTTTTACCGGCAAAAAAAATATCCAAAATGAATCCGGTTTTGGCCTTAAAAGGAAAATTACAATAAAGAAAAAAATGAAATTAGCTTTTCAACTGGCATATAAAAATTTAATGGGAGCAGGCTTACGCACCTGGCTTAATGTAGCCGTGTTATCGTTTGCGTTTATTATCATAATCTTTTTTAACGCCTTATTACAAGGCTGGAACAATCAAGCCAAAGAAGATGGCATTGCCTGGGATTTTGGTTACGGTCATATCTTAAACAATAACTACGATCCTTACGACGCATTTACATTGCAAGATGGACACGGTAAAATCCCTAAAGACATAAAAAATGCAACGCCCATACTTATACAACAAGGTTCTATTTACCCAGATGGCAGAATGGTATCGGTTCTTTTAAAAGGGATAGATACCAATCAAAACATTCTTAAAATTCCTTCAGAAGTATTTAGAAATTCCACAGCTGCAATTCCAGCTATTATAGGTAAAAATATGGCTGCTTCCGCTAAACTTAAAATAGGGGATGAAGTCGTATTGCGTTGGCGTGATAGGAATGGTGCTTTTGATGCTTCCAACATTACTATAGTTGCTATTTTTGATACTACGGTTGCTTCAGTCGATGCGGATCAAATTTGGCTGCCATTAAATATATTATGGGAAATGACCGATTTGCAAAACCATGCTACCATGTTTGTAGTTAATAAAAACTATCAAGTTAAAGCATTGGATAACTGGAACTTTGTGACTCAAAAAATACTTTTAAAGGATATAGAAGATGTCATTGCTACAGAAAGCATCAGTTCCGCAGTTATGTATTTGGTCTTTTTACTAATTGCTTTATTGGCAATTTTCGATACACAAGTGCTTTCCATTTTTAGAAGACAAAAAGAAATAGGAACTTATGTTGCACTAGGCATGACGCGACCAAAAGTAGTTAATTTATTTACCATAGAAGGCACCATGCATAGTATTTTCGCCATTTTAGTAGGTGGTATTTATGGCATTCCAATTTTCATATATCTCAATCAATCAGGAATTAAAATGCCTGAATTTACAGGAAGTATGGGAATAGGATTGGATAAAGCCATTTTTCCTGTTTACGATCCAATTATTATAATATTAACCATATTGTTTATCATTTTAGCATCTGCCATAGTAAGTTATTTACCTGCCCGTAAGATTGCGAGAATGAATCCAGTATTAGCTTTAAAAGGAAAATTACAATGATAAAATTTTTATTGAAAGGTATTTTACGAGATAAAAGCAGAAGCATGCTTCCTATCATTATCATAGCTTTAGGTGTTGGTTTAACCGTTTTGTTAAGTGGTTATTTAAAAGGTGCTTTTGGTGAAATTGTAGATCAGAATGCTCGTTTTGACACAGGCCATGTTAAGGTGATGACACAAGCTTATGCCGAAAACAAAGATCAAATCCCTAACGATTTAGCGTTATTAAACACTTCGGAATGGATGGACACGCTACGAAGTGAAATTCCACAAATGCAGTGGATTCAACGCATTAAGTTTGGCGGATTGATTGATGTGCCGGACGAAAACGGAAACACCAGAGCGCAGGGGCCAACCACTGGAATGGCGCTCGAATTGTTTTCAGATAACAGTGGTGAAAACAAACGAATGAATATTGAAGCCTCTTTGGTTAAAGGATCAATTCCAAAAAAAGCTGGAGAAGCTATTATTGGTGATGATTTTGCTGAAAAATTAAATTTGAAACTTGGCGATGAGATCACATTTTTTGGTTCCACCATGAATGGAAGCATGACTTTTAAAACATTCAAGATAAGTGGCACTATTAGGTTCGGCGCCCAGGCCATGGACAAAGGCGCCTTAATTATTGACATTAGCGATGCCCGATTAATGTTGGATATGGATGATGCTTCTGGCGAAATTTTAGGATATTTAAAAAGTGGCGTGTACGATCAAGGGGAAGCAGATAAAATTGCTGCAAGATTTAACAGCAAATATAAAAAGAGTACAGATGAATTTTCGCCAGAAATGCTAACATTAAGGGAGCAAAACAATTTGGCAAGTTTACTCGATTACGCCAATGTCATGTCTGCACTTTTCATTTTCATTTTTGTCTTGGCTATGTCCATTGTCCTATGGAATACGGGCTTATTGGGTGGTTTAAGGCGCTATCAGGAATTTGGAATTCGATTGGCGCTTGGTGAAGCCAAGGCTCAAATATATTGGTCTATGGTGTTAGAAGCCGTTTTAATTGGTGTTATAGGATCTATACTTGGCACTGTTATTGGACTTGGTTTAACATACTATATGCAAGTAGTTGGCATTGATATTAGTAGTTATTTAGAAAATTCATCAGTGATTATGCCATCGGTTTTACGGGCAAAAGTAACACCTAATTTGTTTTATATTGGTTTTATTCCGGGTGTATTGGCCATGGTTTTTGGAACTATGCTTGCCGGAATTGGAATCTATAAACGAGAAACGGCCAACTTATTTAAAGAATTGGAAGTGTAATTTAGGGCCTAGATCGCTTCGTTTTTAGAAACAAGAAAAAAGACTAGAGAGAATAGAATAAAGAATCAAGATAAGAGAAGATAGACTAGAAACTAGAGAGAAATATTCGTGAATTCGTGGCAAAAAATAATTACAATGAGAATGACAACTTAATACTGTCAACTTTATTTAGAAAAGAACAGCGTCAGTTCGAGTGAATTCTAGGCAACCAAAAGGCGCATGGAATTTGTATCGAGAACAACACAAGAAAAAAGACCAAAACAATAAAAACAAACAGATGAGAAAATTCAAATATATACTTACAATTATCGCTATAACAACTGGTAGTTTTGTAATTCAAGCACAAAATCTTTCTGCAGATGAGATTATAAATAAGGTGGACGACAATATGAATTCCGATACGCAAATTGTGGTTTCAGATATGGTCATTTACGGAAAGAGAAATAGCAGGACCATTACTTCCAAAGGCTATAGTGAGGGCTATAAAAAATCGTTTACCGAATATTTGGCACCCGCAAGGGAAGAGGGCACCAAAATGCTGAAGCTGGAAGATAGGTTATGGATTTATTCGCCTTCAACAGATAGGACCATTCAATTATCGGGGCACATGTTGCGCCAATCCGTTATGGGTTCCGATCTGTCTTATGAAGACATGATGGAAGACAGAAAACTTACGGAGATGTACACTTCTAAAATCCTATCGGAGGAAGTATTGGATGGCAGAAAAACCTGGAAACTGGAACTGGTTGCAAAAGTGGATGATGTGTCGTATCATAAACGCATGATTTGGATAGATCAAGAACGCTTTGTGCCACTTAAAGAAGAACTTTTTGCCAAAAGCGGACAGTTGTTAAAGAAAACAACCATGAGCGATATCACCAAAATTGATGGTAGATGGTATCCTAAAAAAGTGAATTATAAAGACATGCTTAAAACAGGTAAAGGCACCGATTTTATAGTAAAAACGATTGAATTCAATCCAGAAATACCTGAATATATATTCAATAAGGGTTCATTAAAACAATAAACCATTGCATTGTTGTTATAAAAATTCATTTAATTGGAACGGTTCAACTGAAAGCCAACCCCTATAAAAAACCTTATTTTATTGGTGCCATTGACCCACGAGAGATCAAAATCAACAGGGCCTAAAATGGAATTATAGGACAACGTCGCCCCTGTGGACATCAAAAAACCGGGTACATTGGAATCTTCCCATTTACCCTTGGGGTTAAAGGCTTCTTTGATATAGTCATCAAAACCTTTGAAGCCCACCGAGGCAACATCAATATGCGGGGTGAGATAGAGGTTTTTCTTGTAATTGATCTGGACGGCGAGATTGAGTTTCATAAATTGACTGGCAGTAAGTTCGCCCTCGTTCAATCCCGGAAAGATATAACTGTCACTTCGTGGGTCCAACTGGTTGCCACCAAAAAAATATTTTGCACCCATTCCGAAATCCGAAAAAGAGACATCATTATCTTCTGGATTATCCTCAAAAATAAAGGCAGCACCAGAACCAATAATTCCTGTTACTCTCTTATTGACAACAAATCTTTTTTCATAGCTCAAAGCCAATTTAGTATAGCCATTGATAGATCCATCAACCTTTGGTGTCGTTTCATCAGTAAATGCCACATCAATATTATTGTGGATGGATCTGGTCAAGTCGGCCTGTAATAAAGAGCCGTATGTAGCATAAAATGAATTATTTAAACTATTATATAAATAATGGGTATTTAATTCAATTGTATTAAAATCATAACTTTTAAGGCCAAATATATTATCATTCAAATTAGGGTCTATGGTGGGTTTTACATGGGTGTTCTGGTATTTTATACCGATGCCGATATAACTTCTTAAAGAACTTAAATTTCTGTTGATTTGATTGTCAAACTCAAAATAACGATACCTCATATTGTCAACATTTTCACCACCGACAAATACTTTTTGCTTTAATTGCTGTCCTAAAACTTCTGATCGCCACCACCAATCGCGGTCGCCACCAAAATTTTTCTGATGTTGAAGCCTGAACCTGGGCTGTTCGGCAATATCAACAGTAATAAGCGAACGAGTTGCACGGCCAATAATATTTCTACAGGTATAATTAACGAGCAAGCCTACACCGTGGTAGCTGTCAAAGTGCAGAGACCCCTTAACCTGATGTTTCGACCTTTCAAATCCGTTTAACTGCAATCCCAATTTATCGCCGTCTATTAAGGGGCTAAAGGTTATTTGACTAAAAATTGTGGTACCCATGGCTCTGTTGATGCCATCTACTATATCTTGTCTGTTATATGTCTTATTAGCCCGAATGTTTGTTCTTGCTTTTACAAGGGCAAGGTTGGTTTTACTTATATTTTTATAGACTATGGTATCCAGAACAAATTCATCTTTCACATAAGGGAGCTCGTGCGTTCGTTGCTCAAACTTTTTTAATCTTTTAGCCAGAGCGACCAGGGCATACATATTTTGAGAAACTGCTATTTTGCCTTCTTCATATATTTCGGCTGACTTGGCAAAATCCCCGGTGGTATAGGTCAAATTAGCCGTATGGTCGATTAAGATATCACTGAGTTTCCTGTTTGAAGGGTTCTTTACATTACTGTTCAGCATACCCGCCTGAAAAAGTAAGGAAGTAATATTTTCCAGATTTTCTTTGCTTCTCAGACCGCTACCAACGTCGCTGCCAATAATTATTTCTGCCCCCATTTCTTTGGCCACATCCACAGGGAAATTATTAAGGATGCCGCCATCTACCAATAGCGTTTCTTCATAGGGTACGGCAGAGAAAACACCCGGAATGGACATACTGGCACGCATGGCGTATGCTAGAGAACCGCTATCGATAATGACCTCTTTACCGTTTACAATATCGGTTGCCATGGCTCGAAATGGTATGGAAAGGTTATCAAAATTATTTTCTTTGTAGGAAGGATACGTTAAGAACGATATAAACTCTCTTAAATTTTGATCGTTCAATAAAAAAGTGCCTAATTTCAAATTTCCTTTTATCCAATCGATTTCAATTAAATATCTGTTAAATTCGGACTTTTCTTCAACACTTACATTTTTTAATGAAATACCACCTCCCATGAGTTTGTCCCAATTGGCGTTTTTTGCGATGTTGGCAATGCTGTCGCCTGAATACCCCATGGCATAAAGGCCCCCAACAATGCTGCCCATACTATTGCCAACTATTAAATCGGGCACAATACCCAGTGAGTCAAGTGCTTGTAGTACAGGGATATGAGCGATGCCTTTTGCGCCACCTCCACTTAAAACCAATGCCACTTTAGGTTTTTTATCTTGTGCCGTTATACATTGCGACCACGCTATTAGCAAGATTAACAGGAAAGATTGCAGATATATTTTTGATATTAATATTTTTAACATTGGGTTAGTTGATAATATTTCGATTTTTTAGTATTTTCTATTTACGTTTTGCAAAAGGGTCTATAGAGAAACCTACTTGAAAATACCCTGTGGCATCTTGTTTGTTTTTATAGATAAAATCTTGCGTGGGCTTTCCTTTTTCGGTTAAACGGTTGCTAATAAAATTTTGAAGTCCACCTTGGAAAGTTCCAATCAAGTAATCACTAAAACGGTGTTCGTAAATGATTCCTGATTTTATCTCCAATTGGCTGTATTCAAAAACATCTGCAAAGGCTGGATTGTCCACATTCACATAAAACCCGGTGCTTCCAAAGGTGCTTCCCACTGAAAATCGTCCGTTTTCGCCAACTAATCTACGGAATAAAACCCGTTGGGGCATTATGAAATCCAGTTCCCATTGTGAATTTTTAAATCTGTGATTGTATGTGAATGTTGGAAAGAACGGAATTTGTGCCGTTGGATCTATAAAAACGATGGCTCCTAAAGTTATCATAGTCCGTTCAGTTCGTTTCATGATAAATGACAAACCTACTAATCCTTTGATACGCTCAAAACCTTTATCATTTCCATCAGCAATTATAGAAGCATTATAAATAACCGGTTTTTTAAACAAGCTTGAAAAATATGTTGAACTCAATGCTGTTGAAAAATTGTGAAAATCTACAATACCATTCTGTTCAAAAACATTGGTATTGGATGTATTTGAAAGATTATCAAATTCAAATTCGTTGAACTGATAATTTGCAGAGGCTGTTAAACTCCATTTACGGGTTTTATAGATAGGGACATTTGCCGAAGCCATAAAGTTTCTTTGGGTTTTAATGTCGCCTTCCTGAAAGGCTTCATCAAATAATTTTGAACTGAAATTCCGGTTCAAACTCTGCCCATATTCAAAATTGAGTATTCTTGCCCTTGGAAATTTTTCTTTGATACTAATTGCTGTTTGTTGTTGTAATGTATCTGTGGTTTGTTGCGAAAATCCAAACGTAGAGAAAATAAATAAGATTATTAATAGTGCTAGTTTTACCATTTTTTAGAAATTATTGGTTAGGTTGTATGTCGTTTTTTAGTTGTGCCAATTGACTTTCCTTAAAAACCATAGTTCTGTGTGGAAATGGAATGGAAATACCTTCTGTATCGAATCGTTTTTTGATGCTCTCGTATAAATCACATTTCATCTCAAAAGCTTCTCCAAAATTGCTTGCCCAAGCCCAAGCTCTTAACGTTACAGCCGAATCATTTAAACCGATTACTCGAATAACGACTTTCTTTACATTATTATATTTATCGAGTTCACTACGATGATCCAAAATATGATGATGAGCCTCACATTCTTCTCGCATGATATGTTTAGCGAGGTCAATGTCGCTGTCGTAAGAAATACCGATTTCGACCCATTGGCAGCACATACGTTCGCCTAAATCGTAATTGATGACTTTTTCCTTGTTGATGACTGCATTTGGGATGACAATCATTTTGTTCTCATAATTTCTTATAATGGTATGGCGAAGTGTGATGTCTGTAACAGTACCAACCATAGTTTCATCGAGCTTTATGATATCACCTATTTTGAAAGGTTTGAAAGCAATTATAAATATTCCACCTACAAGATTTGCCAATGCTTCTTGTGAAGCCACACCAACAATCACTGCCAGAATTCCTGCGCCACCTAAAGCCGTTTGGGCAATACCTCGCATGGATGGAAATGCCAAAATAGCCATTAAACCACCTATGAAATAAATGCCAAAAACCACTAAATAGTGTAGAAATTTGTCACTTGTAAAATCTGTGTTTGCCTTTCTTTTTTTATCTATTGAACGAGAAAAATATACATTGGCTGATGATGCCGCTACAATGGTTACAATGGCTACGATACCTAAATAGAGAATGAGGTAAAAGTTTTCCGTGGCTACTTTATAAGATTCTTTGTCAATGAAAATAAAACTAATGGCTGTAAAACCTAAAACTATCCATAAAACCCTTAAAATCCTGCGGATGAGAATGATGGTTGAAGGTTCTTCATTTGGAAATTTTGTTTTTACCTTTTTGATCAACCATCTGCATAACAGATTGGATAAAAAGATAAGTAGAAAAACCACTACAGCAACGATTGCTGCGTAGAGGATTGTCTGTTTGTTTGCGTTTAAAAAATCTATCATTAGACTACGTTTACTGTAATGTTAAAGTTTGAAAAGGTTTGATAATGTTTATTGACGACGTTTTTAACCTGTTCTTCCAATTCCGGAAGGACCTTAAAAACAACATCACTATTGGAATCTTCAATTAAGGCTTCAATAAAAATGAGCATACGCTCAAAGTCTGCATCATTGAAAATTTGTTGAACTCTCACTTCAAGCAGAGCTGTTTTTCTGTTGGATTTATAATAGAACATATTATTTTGTTTAGTGTAAATTCCCAGACCTAAAGGCTTACTATTAATCTCGAGTTAGTCAAATTGCCCGTAGGTCGGAAATTATATATTAATGTGATTAGTACATGACAAAAATTAATTTTGAGAAATAAAACACTCACAATTTTCAGGATAATCAAGACCTCACAGGTTTTCAAAACCCGTGAGGTCTACCTAACGAACAAGCCGTAATATGCTGTTTATATTTCTATTCCAAATTTTTGTCATGTACTTCGATTAATGTGTTATTGAAATTTCGGTTGCCCCTATATTTTTTGCTTCTTCTTTTGCCACTTTCTTTTTAATATCGCCTTTCCAGATGTCTATTACTACATATATCACTGGTACAATAATAACCGTGAAGATTAACGAACTTGTCAATCCTCCAATCAATACCAAGGCCAATCCATTTTTCCATTCGGCACCAGCACCCGTTGCGAAGGCAATAGGAATCATGGCGATTACCATCGCTAAAGTGGTCATTAATATGGGACGCAGTCGTGTCAATCCAGCTTTTTCAATAGCGAGTAATGTACTGTCGCCTTCAGCTTTGAACTGGTTGGCAGCATCCACAATCAAAATCGCATTTTTTATAACCAATCCTACCAGCATAATCAATCCTAAAAAGGTAAATACACCTAAACTTTCCTGGAACAATGCCAAAATTAAAAACGCACCAATTAATGCGGTTGGTACAGAAAACATCACAACCAATGGATAGGCATACGATTCGTAAAGTGCGACCATAATGAGGTACACCAATATAATAGACATCAATAAGGCCAATCCTAAACTGGCAAAAGCTTCTGTTTGGCTTTCCAAATCACCGCCCATTTCAAACTCAACACCCTCGGGAAACGTCATTTGTTCAATAGCTGTTTGAACATTGGTAGAGACATCGCCCACAGGCAAACCTGCTACTTGAGCCCCAACACTTAAGGAAGAACGTTTGTTGTCACGTTCCAATCGGGTTGGTCCTGTAGATTGGTCAACCGCGGCAAATTGCTGCAACTCTATCAACTGGCCTGTGGTATTTAGAAATGTAATTTTCTTGATATCGTTAATATTACGACGGTCAAACTGGTCCAGTTTCACATTGATATCATATTCATTTTCGCCATCACGGAATTTGTATTGCGTATTTCCTGCAAAAGCATTTTGCATCGTATTACCTACATCGCTCATCGTGAGATTCAGAATCGCCATTTTATCCCTATCCACCGTAATGGCAACTTCCGGATTTCCACCACTAACGGAAAGTTCTACATCGCGTGTACCTGCAACCGATTCAACGGTGGCTTTAACATCATCGGCAACCTTTAATAGTTCGTCAATATTATTACCTGTTAAGATGACTTGTATGGGGCCTGCTGTACTTCCGCCAACCATTCCAACAGCTGCTGTTTTAAATTTAACGCCAGAAATTGTTTTGGTCAATTTTGTTTTAGTGTCTCTTGCGAATTGCTCCGAAGTGATGGTCCGTTTGTCGGGACTGATCATTTTTGCATTGATCTGTGCCAAGTTTGATGAATTTCCACTGCCACCGGTTCCTGTTCCAACCGTTGTGAATACCGAACTTACAAGGGCATCTTTCAAAAGGATTTCTTCCACCTTTAAAGCGGCAAGATTCGTTTCTTCAATCGTGGATTCTTTGGGAAGTTCAAGTTCAACTAAAAATTCGCCGTTATCGCCACTCTTTACAAATTCGCTGCCTATAAAGCCAAAAACCATTAATGATAAAGACCCAATAACCAAAGCCAACAAAGCGAAAGCCGTGACACGTTTCCGCGAAAGCGTCCATTTTAGAATATCTCTATAAAATTTGTTGACACCTTCCAAAAAGTTTTCAAAAGCAATTAATGGTTTGTGCCATAGTTTGCTTTTATTTAGGGTAATCACTTCAGAAAAACGGGAAGCCAATAAGGGTGTTAACGTGAACGAAACGATTAGCGAAATGGCTGTTGCAAAAGCGACCACTACTGCAAATTGTTTCAAAAGATCGGCAATCAAACCTGTTACGAATGTAATTGGAAGGAATACAGCTATCAATACCAACGTAATGGACATTACTGAAAGTCCGATTTTTCTCCAACTCGCCATGGCAGCTTCCATTCTGGTTTTGCCTTTTTCCATTTCGGCGTGGATACTTTCGAGTACCACAATACTGTCATCGACCAAAATCCCAACCACTAACGACAATCCTAAAAGTGTCATCAAATTCAAGGTATAACCCAATTGGCTCATGGCAATAAATGTTGCCACAATAGATACTGGGATGGACACCATCACGATGATGGAATCTTTCCAGCTTTTTAAGAAAAATAACATGATGATGGCTACCAAACCAACGGCAAGCATCAAGTCAAAAATTACAGCATCGGCAGCTTCCAATGTAAATACGGAACTGTCTTGAGCGACCGCAATTTTTAAATCTTCGGAAGTATATTTTGCTTCAATTTTTTTGATTTCCGCAATGATATCCTCGGCAACCTGAACCGTATTTCCATCTGATTGTTTGGAAATGGTCAAACCGATGGAACTGATGCCATCAATACGTGAGATAGTCGTCACATCTTTGGTGGTGTCATAGACTTCAGCGATGTCCTCAATTTTGACATTGCCGCTATTTTGGCCCGTTTTGATGCTCAATCCTTTAATGTCTTCAATAGATTCAAATTTTCCAGAAAGCCGAACCGTCACTTGTTGGTCGTTATCCTTTATATTTCCAGTGGGAAAATCGAGATTGGCAGCAGCAATGGCTTGGGTTACTTGAAGAATGCTCAATCCGTAGGCTTTCAGTTTGTCTCTATCGACATTAATCCTGATTTCGCGTTCGTTGCCACCAATAACCTGAACCCTTGCGACACCTTCAATACGTGATAATGTTTCTTTAATATCGTTATCAACCAAATCGTTAAAAGCATTGGCATCCATTTTGGAAGAAACACCTAATCGCATGATTGGCATATCATCAAACGAAAATTTATCAACACTTGGTTGCTCCACTTGGTCTGGCAATTGCCCTAAAATATTGTTCACTTTACGCTGTGCATCTTGCAAGGCCTTGTCAACATCGGCGTTGTAGGTGAGCTCAACACTCACAATGGAAATACCTTCTTGTGAAATGGACGTGATGTTCTTTACACCTTCCAAGGCACTTACGGCATCTTCAATATTGGTGGTTACCGAGTTTTCAACCTCTGATGGCGAAGCACCGGGATAGGTTGTGCTGATGGACAACATGGGAGACGTAATTTTAGGCAACAATTCATAGCCTAAACCCGAATAACTGATGATGCCTAAAAGAGCGATTATTGTGAAGACCACAACGGCAAGCGTAGGTCTTTTTACGGATAGTTCTGTAATGGTCATGCGCTTATTGGTTTGTGATTTTTACTAATGTGTTATTGGTCAAATTGATGATGCCTTTGGTAACCACTTGTTCGCCTTTGTTTAGCCCTGATAGAATGACTACGTCGCCACCGATGACAGCGCCTGTTTCAATTTTTTTCAAGATTGCTTTATTGTTTTCAATCACATACACCGATGGGCTTTGAATACTGCCCACAATGGCTTCCCGCGGGATAACGGTTGCTTCAATTTCATTGGCTTCAAGACCATTAAAATGAACCTCTGCAAAAAGTCCGGCTCTTAATTGGTGGTCATTTGTGTTTTCAACTTCTATGGTTACTTTAAATTTTCTGGATGCATCCGCTTTGACGCTGATGTTGCTCACTTTTCCTTGAAAGGTTTTCAATGGATAGACATCGGTTTTAATAGAAACTTCTTGACCTTCCTTGATTTTGGAAAGATTGTCCTCGGCTATATTGACGATAATTTTAAGTCTGTCAACCTGTACAATTTCAGCAATCTCGTTTCCGGGCATCACAAAACTGGTTTCTTCAACCATCAAATTATTGACCACGCCATCAATGGGCGATTTCACAACCGTAAAACTTAACTGCTGGTTGATTTGGGCAATATTGGCACGAGCGTTTTCTTGTTGAATGCGCGCATCTTCCAAAGCACTTTGGCTTACGGCGCCTACTTTTTCCAGACGCTCATAACGAGCTACGTCTTTTTCGGCTTTAGCAAATGCAGATTGTGCACTGTTCAATTGAGAGTTCAAGGACACGGCATCAACCTTGGCAATAACTTGGCCTTTTTTGATTATCTGGCCTTCCTCAACACGTAAATATTGAATACTTCCTTGGGATTCTGCAACCAAGGTTACTTCTTCCCATCCTTTAAATTCGCCGGTGGCCATTAGACCTTCGTTTATTTTTTTAGAACCAACCGTGGCGGTCTGAACAGGAATGGCGTATGCTTCTTCAACCATTGCAGCCTTTGCTGTCATTTCCTTTTTGTTGGTGAATAAGGTATAGGCAATGGCAACCACAATGATGGCTATTACAATTGCAATAATATTTTTTGTTTTCATATTAATAGTATTATAGTGATAATTAGTTATTTGTGATGAGTTGAGATAATTGACCGCTGGTTTTAAGGATTCTCAATTCGGCAACTTTAGATTGTAACAAAGCGTTTAAATAATTGGATTGTGCTTGACGTAATGCAAATTCTGAATCTAATAACTCGGTTAGGTCTGCGACACCTTCATTGTAGGATGTGTTGATGCCATCGTAGTTTTCTTGTGCCAAAAACATATTTTCGTTTTGACTTGTGACTTGGCTTTGGCTCAATAGCATTTGTTGAAGTGCATCTTGATAATCCTTTTCTATGGTCGTTTTAAGCATCTTTTGGTCTTCTTCAAGTTTAAGGGTTTCCAATTGTTTTTGTTGAATACGTTTTCGTCTGGAACCACCATCAAAAATACTCCATGAAGCGGAAAGCCCGTAGGTACCGTTCCATTGTTCTACATAGGCAGGTGCATTAAAAGTAAATTCGTTGGTATCTCCTCGATAATTATAATTGAAGAATGCACTGATTTTTGGTAGATAATTGGCGCGTTCCACTTTTTGGTCGATGATTGATAAATCCACTTGTTTTTCCAGTTGTTGGTATTGGATATTTGAATTGATGTTCAATTCGTTTTGTAATGGAAAGGCCTCATTATCCTCTAACTTTTCGGTAAGATTCACTTTGGCGTCCATGGGAATGTAGAGATACAATTTCAAAAGACGTTTCTGTTCATCCATCTGATATTGTGCATCTTCAATTTGGGTGCGAAGATTACTTCGATTTACTTTTAGTTGATTAAGATCTAATTTTTTGATGAGACCCTCTTGATATTTCAAACCGGATAAATCAATCAAACTGCTGGTTCGGTCAAAATTCTCTTCCAACAGTTCCACTTGCTTTTTGGTGACCTGTATTTGAATGTACACTTGGACCACGTTGATAATTAAATCTTCGGTCGTTTGAAGCGTAGTCAAAGCTTGAATTTCTTTTAACGCATTGGCAGCCTTGATGGAATTGAACAACTGAAAATTCAATAATTGTTGTTCCACTCTTGCGGCACCTGTAAAGGCATAACGATTACCAAAGGCAACACCAATAGTGGTTCCGGGTTCACCACCCACTATTTCGGCAGGCAATTGTTGTTCGGCAAGAGAAAAATTATCGGTAAAACCACCGGTAGCAGAAATTTGTGGAAAAGCCCCGCCTTTGACTTCGGCTATTTGTGCAGCGATGATTTCTTGGTCTATAATGGATTTATTTAAAGTGGTATTATTCTCAATGGCATACGCTACAGCTTGCTCAACCGTCAAATTGAAGGTTTGCGCACTTAAGACATAAGTAGTTAAAGAGATAATAATGGTTACTATTGTTTTCATTTTTTTTGTTATGTTATATATAGTTTGTTCTGTATTAAAAGAACCAATTAGAGAAAAAAAATAGATTATCGTTGTTCCCAACGGTCAATGATGGCAATGCTCTCCGTCATAAAATAATCCATGAAATTTGCCAGCTCCTCCAATTGTTCATTAAATTCCACAGTATCGTTTGTGCGATTTTCTCGAATTTCCCTAATCATATTGGTATAGCCATCCAATCCTGAAATACTTTTTCTAAACGATGCTTTCCATTGATTCAGTTTAGAATAAAAATATCTCTTTCGGTCGCCGGGTTTGGTTTTGTACCCAATCCTATCCAACGTCAACAAATAATTAATGGCGTTGCTCGTGGCACTTTTGCTTAATTGTAAGGCCTCTCGGATTTCGTCAAAAGTCAGTTCTGGCGTGTCGGCAATCGTTAAAAGCGCATTCACTCTTGCGGGTGCAGGTGCAATTCCCATCTGTTCTTCGATGACGCCAAACTTCTCTACGAGTTCTCTTTGCTTATCTGTTATCTTGTTTTCCATATCTGGTGCAAATATAGTTAGTTTTATTAGTTCTGTAATTAGAGAACCTATGTTTTAAGAAATAATTAACATTTAAACAATTCTAACACGCTTAAATAATTAAGGTGAATCTATATTCTAATTGATATTTGGTTTAAAAGTTAATAACTTTATCCAAGGCATCGTCAGCATCCTTTTTCATAAAACTAGACTGATATGCAATTGTGGTGGTAATAGAAGAATGACGGTATAGCTTTTGAAGCATTTGAATAGGGATTTTATCCCCGGAAATATTACCAAAACTATGTCGAGCAATATGCATACTAAGCTTTTTGTCAATCTCCAAATATTTGGCAACTAATTCCAACCTTCTATTTAGTGTTCTAGTTACCGTTTTCGTTCTGGTCAACAACTCTTTAGCATCACTAAAGTTAGTCCCCCTTAAATAAGGAAAAATCAAGTCGTTATTACTAATATCTGGTTCTTTATATAGGTCTAATATAGCCTTAGCCTTTTTGGGGACTTTTAGTGAAACCACTTTTTGATTTTTATTCATTCTATATAATAACCTACCATCATTAAAATCAGACCTCCTTAATTGCAAAACGTCACTTACTCTTATACCTGCAAAATAAAAACTAGTTAACCACACGTTAACTGCATTCTGTTGTGCATCGGTTAAATTATTAGCGCTTTCAAGCCTTTTGACTTCTACAATAGACAATCCAACTTTATCCGATTCAGGAATTCGAATTTGAATTTTTCCTTTTCCAAAAGGATAATTACTATGCTCAACTAAACCATCAGAAATAGCAAGATTATAAATCTTACGAATTAGAATCATATAGTTTATTGCTGTTCTTGGTTTTCTTTTCTCCTGATTGAGTAAATAACTTTCAAAATTTTTTAATAAGAAAACAGTTATTTCCTTAAAATGAAGCGTATCCTTACCAACAAATTTTTTAAACTTTCCAATTCTGCCTTTCTGTGTTAGATGCTGCGAGTATTTTTCTGCTTTCTCTAAATTTTCCAGATGCAATTCTGCTATATCAAAAAAGTCCTTTTTATTTTTTCCTTTGACATTTTCTCTAACCTGTGATGCTGAAATAGAATCTTCATTAATTTCTGCGTCTAATAGTTTATCATTAGCTTGAGCAAGCTTTTTCAATATCAAATGATTTATGCGAGAAGCATTAGGGTGAGATTTTTTAACTCTCCTATTTTGGACATCCCAAAACTTTAGATCTATGTATTGACCAATAGAAATAAAGGATGTTTTCCTATCCTTTGTTATTCGAATGGTTACTGGATATAAATTTTGAGTATTCTTTTTTTTTCGTAAAACTACCTGAACTGTTGCCATATTTTCATCTTGATTATAAAGATACAAAATTTGGGTACAACATAGGTACAACATTTTTTGGTTTTAAACGATATTAATTGAGTTTAAACGATATTAAAAAACACATAATTAATTGATTTTCAATTAATTTGTATTAATTTGATATCTAATTGTAAATTTTCATAACCCGGAGGTCGGGGGATCGTGCCCCCCTCT
>TARA_R110002033_G_scaffold2080_2_pt1 | contig 20651 bp, 16 predicted proteins | sample TARA_R110002033 | Tara Oceans TARA_R110002033 (sample SAMEA4397051) | marine metagenome | biome: Polar Biome; feature: [SRF] surface water layer (ENVO:00010504); material: water (ENVO:00002006), including particulate matter (ENVO:01000060) such as... | depth 5 m
TTATTATCACATTCTTAATTATTAAAAATATAATAGATAATATTTGCACCCATTTTTAATGCTTTTTCTCTAATTGCAGGAGGATCATTGTTTACTGCTGGATCTTCCCATCCGTCTCCTAAATCACTTTCGTATGTAAATAATAAAACGAGTCTATTATTCGAAAATATTCCAAAAGCCTGCGGACGTTTGCCATCATGTTCGTGAATTTTTGGTAGACCATTGGGAAAGCTAAATGGTTTTTGGAAAATAACATGACTAGCAGGTATCTCAACTAATTCTTGATTTGGAAATAACTTTTTTATTTCCTTGCGCACATATTGGTTTAAACCATAGTTGTCATCTATGTGTAAAAAGCCTCCCGAATTAAGATAACTTTTTAAATTTCGCACATCAGTTGGACTGAAAACCACATTTCCGTGACCAGTCATGTGAATGAAAGGAAAAGAAAATAAATTGGGACTTGATGGCTCTACCGTTGCAGGTTTCGCCACTATCGCAGTATTGATGTTGTTATTACAGTAAGCGATTAAGTTAGTTAGCGAGCTAGGATTTGCATACCAATCGCCACCTCCGCTGTATTTTAATAGAGCGATTTCTTGAGCAAAGCTGCTGCAAGCACAAAGAGACAACAGTATATAAAACGCTTTTTTCACTATTAATAATTGTTAATGCTTATTTTTCATTGACAAAAACGATACTGTGGCAAGCAACTATCGCAGCTGTTTCTGTTCTTAAACGCGTATTTCCTAATGATACTGCAGTATAATCATTCTCTAGTGCTAATGCAATTTCTTTAAGTGAAAAATCGCCTTCAGGTCCTATTAATAAAGTGATTTCTGTATCAGGTTTCAAAACTGATTTTAAAGTCTTCTGATTTTGTTCTTCACAATGCGCAATAAGCAATTGCCCTTTGTGTTCTTTCTTTAAAAATTCCTTTAATGAGATTGCATCATTTAATTTTGGCAGGTAAGCCTCGTTTGATTGTTTTAATGCTGTTAAAATTATTTTTTCAAAACGTTTTTTATTGATGACTTTACGTTCAGATCGATCGCAAATAATAGGAGTGATTTCGTGAACTCCAATTTCGGTAGCTTTTTCAAGAAATAGCTCAAAGCGGTCATTCATCTTTGTTGGTGCAACTGCAAGATGTGTGTGAAAACCTGACTTTGGTTTTACTTCATAGCTTAAAACTGCTACAGTACATTTATTATCAGACGCTAAGGTTATTTTGCATTCGGCAATTAATCCCATTCCGTTAGATACGTACAAAATATCTCCATCTTGTTTGCGTAAAACTTTGATAATGTGTTTGCTTTCTTCCTTATCGAATGAAAATTCCGTTGTTTGTTCGTTTATATTTTCGTTGTAAAATAATTGCATCTTTCTTAAAATTGTATTCTTGCTTTTGAAACTACTGCTGCAGATTCAAATTGTTGTGATAAAAATTTTTGATAACCTACAATTCCAATCATTGCAGCATTATCGGTGGTGTATTCAAATTTTGGTACAAATGTTTTCCATCCGTATTTTGCTTCTGCTTCTTTCAATGTACTTCTAATACCTGAATTTGCTGAAACTCCTCCTCCTATGGCGATTTGCTTAATTCCTGTTTCTTTGACCGCCAACTTTAATTTGTCCATTAAAATTTCGATAATTGTGTATTGGATAGAAGCACATATATCATTCATGTTTTCTGCGATAAAATCAGGGTTTTGCAGTTTCTGTTTTTGCACAAAATAGAGGATTGCTGTTTTTAAACCTGAAAAACTAAAGTCTAATCCAGGCACTTTTGGTTTAGTAAACTTGAATGCTTTTGGGTTACCAAGCTGTGCATTTTTATCCACTAAAGGACCTCCAGGATAAGGTAAGCCTAAAATTTTTGCGCTCTTGTCAAATGCTTCCCCTACAGCATCATCAGTTGTTTCGCCTATAATGGTCATTTTAAAATAGTCTTCTACTTTTACAATTTGTGTATGTCCTCCGCTGATAGTCAATGCTAAAAAAGGAAAAGTAGGTTTTTCAAATCCTTCCTCATTTATAAAGTGAGCTAATATATGCGCATGCATGTGGTTAACAGCAATTAATGGAATTTGTAAAGCCAGTGCAAATGATTTTGCAAAAGAACTCCCCACTAATAATGAACCCATTAAACCGGGGCCTTGCGTAAAAGCAACAGCGCTTAATTGCTCCTTTGTAATATTAGCTTTTTTAAGAGCAGCATCAATGACGGGAACAATATTTTGCTGGTGAGCGCGAGAAGCTAACTCAGGCACAACACCACCATATTGTGTGTGAATAAGTTGGTTTGCTACAACATTTGAGAGCACATTATCGTTATGCAATACAGCTGCTGCGGTATCGTCACAAGAACTTTCGATAGCAAGAATAAAAACCTTGGGATTTTGCATAAAAAGGCACAAATTTTGAATTATATTTGACGAGCCGAATTTTATTTTTTTAATTTTACGGCGCAGCCAAAATTAAAGAATTTTTATTAAAGGCAGTGCCATTTATAAGGGCAAAATCACATTTCTGAACAAATTATAATTATCTAAAGTATCAAAAAATTCATTAAAATAATTTTACGTCTGTTTTTAGGACTTATCATTCTATTGCTATTAGGTGCAGTATCTCTTTCGGTTCCTTATGTTCAAACTAAGATTGCGCAATATTTTACTAAAAGTATCAACGACGATTTTGGAACAAAAATCAGTATTGATGGAGTAAGAATATCTGTTTTTGGCGGTGTGAAATTTAAGAATGTAATGATACGTGATCATCACAATGACACGCTTATTTTTACTCGAATTTTAAATACAAATATTTTAGAAGGGAAGAAGATATTAGATGGTGATCTTATCTTTGGTGATATCCGTTTAGATGGTTTGGTTTTTAACATGAAAAGGTATAAAAACGAAAAAGACACTAATTTTGATTATTTCTTAAACGCATTTAATACTGGCAAGCCTTCTAATAAAAACTTCCTTCTAAAAACAAACAGCGCTACGATTTCTGATGGCCGCTTCATTTTAATAGACGAAAATAAAGCAAATCCAAAAGACGTTGATTTTAAACGACTCAATATAAAATTAAGTAATTTTTTAATTTACGGACCTGCCGTTAAAACCAAAATCGAAAAGATGTCTTTTCAAGATTACCGTGGTTTATATGTTGCAAATTTAAGTACTGATTTTAGTTACACTAAAACGAGTATCAAATTAGAAAATTTAGATTTGCTAACTAAAGAATCTGCTTTAAAAGGAGATGTTTTCTTGAAATATACCATTGCTGATTTTCAAGATTTTAATAATAAGGTGAATTTTGATATTAAATTAAAATCGGCTCATTTAGCTACAAATGACATTCGTATCTTTTATGACGAACTAGCCAAGAATCAATACTTTGATTTTACAAGTCGCATAACTGGACCGCTCAATAATTTAATGGTTAGTAATTTAAAATTGACTGATTCTAAAAACACTAAAATTGATGGAAAAATTAATTTTAAGAACTTGTTTGGAAATGCAGATCAACCATTTTTAATGAATGGTAATTTTAATAATCTAAGTAGTAGTTTTGATAATTTAACCGCAATGTTACCCAATGTTTTAGGAAAAAAATTGCCAGCAGAATTAAAAAAATTAGGTTCTTTTTCTATTGTTGGAAGCACTACGGTGAGCAGAACAGCCTTAACAGCTGATTTTTCATTGGATACAGAAATTGGTAAAGTACAATCAGTATTGAAGATGAATAGTATTGATTTTATCGATAAAGCTTCTTATGCTGGAAATATAGTTCTCGTTGATTTTAATGTTGGAGAATTACTAGGAAGTGAGGATCTTGGTATGGTAAGTATGAATATCGATGTAAATGGAAAAGGTTTTACCGAAAAATATTTAAATACTGAATTGAAAGGTGACATTACTAAAATTGATTTTAAAAAATATATGTACACGAATGTAGTGGTTAACGGTAATTTTAAGGCTCCCAACTATACAGGTCAGATATCTGTTAATGATCCTAATCTGAGCATGAATTTTGACGGCTTAGTCGATTTACGCAATACCGAAAATAAGTATGATTTTCATATTAATGTAGAGAATTCGGATTTACATAAACTGAATTTAGTTAGCGATCCTATTTCCAAATTTAAGGGAGATGTGCTTGTTCAAGTAACGGGGAATACCATTGAAAACCTTCAGGGAAATGTTTATATTCAAAAAACATCCTATGAAAATGAGAAAGATGTGTACATTTTTGATGATTTTAATATAGCCTCTCAATTTGATAAAGATCGAGTACGTACTATTACAGTAAATTCACCTGATATTGTAGAAGGTGAGATTATAGGGAAATTTCAGTTCAACCAGTTAGGAAATCTAATTAGAAATTCTCTAGGAAGTTTGTATACTAATTTCAAACCAAATAAAGTTAACAAGGGGCAATTTTTAAAATTCGACTTTACAATCTACAATAAGATTATCGAAATATTTTATCCCAAAATGTCCATTGGTACAAATACTGTAGTTAGGGGAAATATTAAGTCAGATAGTCAAGAATTTAAGCTTAATTTCAATTCACCTCAAATATTATTGGCTAAAAACACCTTTGATAATATTAGAGTAGCTATTGATAACAAAAATCCACTGTACAATGCATATGTTGAGCTAGACAGCATCAAAACTCCTTATTATAAAATTCGTGATTTTAGTTTGATTAACGTTACCATGAAAGACACTTTGTTTTTTAGGTCGGAATTTAAAGGAGGTAAAAAGGGGGAAGATTATTTTAATTTGAATTTATATCATACGATCAACAAAGACAATCAAAACGTGGTAGGCGTAAGCAAATCTGAGATGAAGTTCAAAGATTACTTATGGTATTTAAACGAGGAAGATAGACCTAATAACCAGTTGGTATTCGATAAATCTTTCAAAAATTTTAAAATTGATGATTTTATATTATCACATGAGGATCAGGCAATAACTTTGCAGGGAACGATAAATGATTTATTAAATAAAGATTTGCAACTTAGCTTTAAAGATGTTGATTTATATCGAATAACTCCTGATAACGAGAAATTTGTATTTAAAGGAAATATTAATGGAGAGGTGAATTTTAAGCAAAACAACGAAGTTTACAAGCCTACAGCATCGCTGATTATTGATCAGTTAAATATAAATAATACTGAACTTGGTGAATTAAATTTTAATATCGAAGGAGATAAAAACTTGCAGAAATTTGTTATCAATTCTTCAATTAAAAATGAAAATGTAGAGTCCCTAAGTGCTATTGGGAATTTTGAGGTGATTGGTAAAGAGACTTTACTAGATTTAAAAGTTGCTTTATCTAAATTCAATCTAGGAGTTTTAGGCTCGTTAGGAGGTGAAGTTTTATCTAATATTCGTGGTATGTTAACCGGAAACGCTAACGTTAGTGGAAACTTAAAGAAACCTAAAATTAATGGACGACTTTTTGTGGATGAAGCGGGGCTTACTGTTCCTTATTTAAATGTCGATTACGAATTAGGAGGTCGTTCAATAATAGACCTTGCTGATGAAAAATTCCTTTTTAGAAATAATACTTTGACAGATACTAAATATGATACCAAGGGAACGCTAAATGGAACTGTAGAGCATAATAATTTTGCCGATTGGAAACTTGACTTAACCATTGATAGCAATAGGTTAGTGGCTTTAGACACTAAGGACAAGGATGATGCTGCCTATTACGGAACTGCATTCATCGACGGAACTGCGACTATAAAAGGGCCCACAAATAGTCTGTTTATTAAGGTAGCCGCCAGATCAGAAAAAGGGACATCAGTAAAAATTCCAATAAATGATGCCGAGAGCGTAAGCGATAACTCATTTATTCATTTTTTAACGCCAAGAGAGAAGCGAAATATAGAATTAGGGATTGTTGATAATACAAAAAAATATGGCGGTTTACAGTTAGAATTTGATTTAGATATTACCCCAGATGCAGAAGTAGAAGTTATTCTTGATCGAAATTCAGGTCACGGAATGAAAGGAAAAGGATATGGAACTTTGTTATTTAAGATAAATACGCTTGGATCTTTTAACATGTGGGGAGATTTCCAACCTTATGAAGGAACCTACAACTTTAAGTACGGTGGTTTTATTGACAAAAAGTTTGACGTTAAAAAGGGAGGTTCTATTTCTTGGGAAGGGAACCCAATGAAAGCGCAATTAAATCTTGAGGCAGTTTACAAAACAAATGCAAATCCAGCCGTGTTATTAGATAATTCTTCTTTTAGTCGAAAGGTGCCTGTAGAAGTAGTTATTGGAATTCGAGGTGATTTAGCCAGTCCAGAACCAGATTTCAATATTGACTTCCCTACGGTGAGTAATGTGCTTAAATCTGAAATACAATATAAATTAAATGATAAAGATGTGAGGCAAACTCAAGCACTTTATTTATTATCATCAGGTGGTTTTTTAAGTCCGGAAGGAGTGAGTCAATCTGATTTTTCAGGGAGTTTATTTGAAACGGCTTCTGGTTTGTTAGGAGGGATTATTCAGTCTGACAGTGAGAAATTTAAAGTTGGTTTGAATTATACACCGGCTGATAGGCGTTTAGGTAAGGAAACTGACGGCAGAGTGATTGCCACGATAACTTCTAAGATAAATGAGCGCGTTACAATCAATGGTAAGTTAGGAGTTCCTTTTGGAGGAGTTAATGAATCTGCTATTGTAGGAGATTTAGAAGTGCAGTATCGTGTAAACGAAGATGGAACCTTAAATTTGAGAATTTTTAATAGAGAAAACGACATTAATTATATAGGTGAAGGAATAGGATACACACAAGGTGTGGGTATTTCTTATGAAGTAGATTTTGATACCTTTAAAGAATTAGTCAATAAAATCTTCACAGATCAAAAACTAGAACAAGCCAAACAAGTCAAAAATGAGATCCAAGATTCGGCTTTGTCACCAGATTATATTAATTTTAACAGACCGGCTACACCAAAGAAACCGACTGTGGAAAAAAATAAAGAAGCTTTGCTTCCTGAAGAAAATTAAAAAAAAGCTTACTAATAATTATTACCCTATCAATTGTGTTTGATAGGGTTTTTTTATGTCTATTATAATTGCGATAATAATTACAATCAGACTACCATGTTTATACTAATTAAGCTGATGCTTTAAGTGTTAATAACATTGCGTTAAATTACCATTGATTGCTAAATTCTGTTTAATCGTTAAAGATTAAATCTAAATTTTAGTTATTGTTAAAAAATATCGGATATTTTTTGATTTTTCTAAAACTTATTAACGAAAACGTTTGAATTTAATGGCGGTTTTAAAATTATCATTTACATAACGTTTTTACATCGTTATGTTTGTTAATTTTACATTCAAATAGTATTACAATGCCAGAAAAAATAAGAAAAGTAGGAGTGTTAACATCAGGGGGAGATTCTCCAGGGATGAACGCTGCCATTAGATCTGTGGTTCGTACGTGTGCATATCACAATATTGAATGCATCGGAATTTATAGAGGATACCAAGGAATGATAGAAGGAGACTTCAAAGAAATGGGACCTCGATCTGTAAATAATATTGTTAATAAGGGAGGAACGATATTAAAGTCGGCTCGTTCTTTAGAATTCAAAACTCCAGAAGGAAGAAAGAAAGCATACGATAATCTTGTTAAAGCGGGTATAGATGCTTTAGTAGTAATAGGTGGTGATGGAACATTTACTGGAGGATTAGTATTTAATAATGAATATGATTTTCCTATTATGGGAATTCCAGGAACAATCGACAATGATATTTTTGGAACTAGTCATACACTTGGTTATGATACAGCTTTGAACACTGTTGTAGAAGTGATCGACAAAATTAGAGATACAGCAAGTTCGCACAACAGATTGTTTTTTGTGGAAGTGATGGGTAGAGATGCTGGTCATATTGCATTAAATGCAGGTATTGGAGCAGGAGCAGAGGAAATCTTAATTCCGGAAGAAGACTTAGGATTAGACCGTTTACTTGATTCATTGAAAAAAAGTAAAGCATCAGGAAAATCTTCAAGTATTGTGGTTATTGCTGAAGGTGATAAAATAGGTAAAAACGTATTTGAACTTAAAGACTATGTTGAGGCTAACCTGCCTGAATATGATGTAAGGGTATCTGTTTTAGGTCATATGCAAAGAGGTGGATCTCCATCATGTTTTGACAGAGTGCTTGCTAGTAGGTTGGGAGTGAAAGCTGTGGAATCTTTACTTGCAGGAAGTTCAAATTTTATGGTAGGCTTACAAAGTGACGCTGTAATTTTAACACCTTTAGAACAAGCAATAAAAGGAAAGTCAGAGATTGATAGAGAGTTGTTGCGTGTATCTGATATCATGTCGACATAATATATTTCGAAAATTATAGCAATAAATTTTTCGAATAAAAGAAATAATAAACTAGAACTAGAAATAAACAAAAATTAAAGAAAATGTCAAAAGTAAAATTAGGAATAAACGGTTTTGGAAGAATTGGAAGAATCGTGTTTAGAGAATCTTTCAATAGAGACAATATTGAGGTAGTTGCAATTAATGATTTATTAGATGTAGACCACTTAGCTTACTTATTGAAATATGATTCAGTTCACGGTAGATTTAACGGTACTGTTGAAGTGAAAGAAGGACAACTTTTTGTAAACGGAAAAAACATTCGTATCACTGCAGAAAGAAATCCAGCAGATTTAAAATGGAATGAAGTTGATGTAGATGTAGTTGCTGAATGTACTGGTTTTTTTACAACAGTTGAAACTGCAAATGAGCACATCAAAGGTGGAGCAAAAAAAGTAATTATTTCTGCTCCTTCTGCTGATGCTCCAATGTTTGTAATGGGTGTAAATCATACTGAAGCAAAAGCTTCTGATTTAGTTGTTTCAAATGCGTCTTGTACTACTAACTGTCTTGCGCCATTAGCAAAAGTTATCAACGATAATTTCGGAATTGTAGAAGCATTAATGACAACTGTTCATGCTACAACTTCTACTCAAATGACAACAGATGGTCCTTCTAAGAAAGACTGGAGAGGTGGACGTGCTGCATCATGTAACATTATTCCTTCTTCTACAGGAGCTGCAAAAGCAGTAGGAAAAGTTATTCCTGAATTGAATGGAAAATTAACTGGAATGGCTTTCCGTGTACCTACAACTGATGTATCTGCAGTAGATTTAACTGTTAAAGTTGCAAAAGAAACTTCTTATGAAGAAATTATGGCAACTTTAAAGAAAGCTTCAGAAACAACAATGAAAGGTATCTTAGGATTTACTGAAGACCTAGTTGTATCTCAAGATTTTGTTGGTGATTCAAGAACATCTATCATTGATGCAAATGGTGGAATTGGATTGAATTCTACTTTCTTCAAAATCATCTCTTGGTATGATAACGAATACGGATATTCAAGTAAATTAATTGATTTAGCTGTGCACATTTCTGCATTGAAATAATCAACTATAATTATAAAAATCCCGTCAATTTATTTTTTGACGGGATTTTTCTTTTTAATTTAAATATGTACCAAAAAAAAATCTTATTTTAGAAGACAATTTGGTGCGATTATAACCAAATCTTAAACTGATAAAAATGAAATTAATAGTTGATAGCGGTTCTACTAAAGCTGATTGGATTGCAATAGATGATGAGGGAAAAATATTATTTACAACTCAAACATTAGGTCTAAATCCTGAAATTCTTGAAAACGACGAAATCATTAAGAGATTAAACGATCGTTTTGATATTTTGCAAAACAAAAAAAATGCAACGCATTTGTTTTTTTACGGTGCAGGTTGTGGTACAGATAAAATGAAGCAAACTTTGACAGAAGCATTTAAAAGTTACTTCGTAAACGCGGAGGTTTCTGTAGAAGAAGATACTTACGCAGCTGCTTATGCTACGACACCTAGAGGCGAAGAGGCAATTGTAGCGATATTAGGTACAGGGTCTAACTGTAGCTATTTTGACGGAGTGAAACTACATCAAAAAGTGCAGTCATTGGGGTACATTATTATGGATGATTGTAGTGGTAATGTCTTTGGGAAAGAATTAATTCGAAAGTATTACTTTAATAAAATGCCTAAAGATCTTGCTGTAGAATTTGAAAAAGAATACAATGTAGAGCCTGATTTTATAAAAAGTAAACTTTATAAAGAAGCTAATCCAAATGCTTATTTAGCGACATTTGCAAAGTTTTTAATTCAGCATAAAGACCACGAATTTTGTAGAAAAATTATCTTTAAAGGAATGAAGTCTTTTGTAAAAAACTACATCAAACAGTTTGATAATTGCAAAGATATTCCAGTGCACTTTGTTGGGTCGATTGCTTTTTATTTAAAAGACGAATTACAAGAAACTTTTGATAAGTATGAATTACAATTAGGAAACGTACTAAGACGACCTATTGATGGTTTGATCGCTTATCACGTAGCAAATAAGGAATAGACAATGATGGAAATTGCAATTATAGCACATGACGGAAAAAAGGCTGATATGGTTCAGTTTTTAAATAAAAACAAACTGCTTTTACAAAAAGAAAATATAAAACTTATTGCTACAGGAACAACTGGAAGCAAGGCAGAAAATGCAGGTTTTAAAGTTAAAAGAATGCTATCTGGACCTTTGGGTGGAGATGCCCAAATTGCTGCCAGAGTTGCTGAGGGAAAGACCAAAATGGTTTTGTTCTTTAAGGATCCCTTAGCAAGTCATGCTCATGAGGTTGATATAAACATGTTACTTCGTGTGTGTGATGTGCATAATGTGCCTATCGCCACAAACGAAGCAACTGCTCAATTGTTATTGAAAGCTATAGTATAGCCGTCATAGAAATTTCTACATTTACATTTTTTGGCAAACATGCTACTTGAACCGTTTCACGAGCTGGAGCGGTTTTTTCGTTGAAATAAGTAGCATACACCGTATTTATTTTAGCAAAATCATTCATGTCCATAATGAAAATGGTTGTTTTTACTACATGCTCAAAAGTCATTCCTGCAGCGATTAAAACTTCTTTCATGTTCTCCATTACCTGCTTTGTTTCAGCCTCAATAGAATCAGTTACAAGCTCGCCAGTAGCCGGGTCAATAGCTATTTGGCCTGAAGTATATAATGTATCTCCTTTTAAAACGGCTTGATTATAAGGTCCGATAGGTGCTGGTGCTTTATCAGTAAAAATTATTTTTTTCATAATGTATTTTTTATGTTTAAGTAGTGATCAAAATTGTAATAGAAACGGCGCTTTCGCGAAAGCTAAATACGTATAGATTATCGAGTCGAAGTACTTCGCTTATCCCATTTAATATCGCTTAGCACACCTGATTTGATTCCGATAAAGAATCCCCAATTTGCGTTTGTTCCAAATGGTGTCCAGTTAAAATCCATTCTCCAACTTAATAAATCTCTTTCAAAACGTAGCTGTGTGTAAGTAACACCATTTTGTACAAAATCATAACCGGTAGAGATACCTGCTTTCCACTTTGGCGTCAAATCAGCATTTGCTGAAATCATAATAGAATTACCAATTATTTCGCGTTCTCTATTATTATTTCCGTAGGTAAGCGAATATGCAAATGTCATGTCCCAAGGTAGTTTGGAAGTAAAAAACTCAGAAATCACATCCTCACCTGGATCTTCACCATCATCGTCAAATTGACTTACATTGCCATTGTTTACTGTATTCCTACCAAATAAATCATCTTCACGACCTCCATTACGCTGTGTTTGATCGTTTTTTTTATTTTTGTTCTTATCGTTTTGTTGGCTTGATATAGAATAATTTAAAGTCATATTAGCACTAGTCATTCGAAACAAACTACCACCATTATCAATATTAAAGGTATTGATTCGTGTACCTGAATTATCGATTGCATAGGGATCTAGTGTTGCTCCAAAATTCACATTCATTTTGTCTTTAAACAGTTGAGTTCCTCCACTTACACGCACGGGAGACCATGCTAATGAAGTAACACCATCGGCATCTAGATTATAGCTAGTAGATAAGTTTAAATTATTTAAAAGCATGATTTTCTTAGGCTCTGTTTTAGTGCTGTCAGTATCGCGAACTTTAGCTTCGAAGGTATTGCTTAAGTCAAAACCTAAAACATTTGAGTTTGTCAATCCTGGTGCACCAAAGATTCCACCCTCAAAACGAGTATATTGCTTGCTAATAGTCCCAGTCCCATCGCTGTCGTAAGTGTCGTAATATTTCTCAAAACTTGGCGTGTATCCATAAGATAATGATGGACGCATGACGTGACGTATAGATTGGATTTTTTTGTCTTCGCCAAAGTTAAATGTTCCATATACTGTTGTACCTAAACTAGATGAGAAAGAATAAGTTCTATAGGCGTCAAAACCGTTAACTGTTTTATCAACTACAGCTCCTTGATCGACATCAAAATTTCTTTCAATTGTTTTTGCATACCATACTTCTTCATAGTTTACACTAGTCGAAGCACTAAAGTATTTAAATAATTTAAAGTTGGTGCTAAGAGGAATACTGTGTTGAACACCTACTTGAGCGTCTCTAAACATTTGTGGTTTAAAGAATAGGGAATCGGTAGTGGTGATGCTATTTCGACCACTTAAATTATATTGTAAGTTGATGTTTTTAAAGAATCCTTTTTTGATATCATCTTTTCCTGCAAAAGGATAAATCCTATCAACGCTCAGTTGTAAGGTAGGTAGTGTCATATTGATTACCTCTGTCTGTGTGTTTTGTGAATGCGTTGCAGAAAGCGACATTCTTACTTGAGGGATCGAGTTAAACGTTTTGGAATACGAAACAGATGAACTAAGTGTGTTATTTAGATTCGAACCAACATTTGCTTGATTGATGGACTGTTGGAAATATTTACTACTACCTAAGTTAACCGATGCCGAAAAAGTAGAGTTGGGATTTGACTTATTATCTCTAGAATGTGACCACTGTAGATTGTAGATTTTTTGCTTAGCATAATCAGGAAATCCACGCTCACTTGTTATCAAGTTTTCATACCTAAAGTTGATGTTTCCGCGGTAATTGTAGCGTTTAGCATATGAAGATTCGAAGCGCAAACCATAACTTCCGTTTGTGTAATAATCTCCTAAAAAAGTCAAATCATAATGGTCACTCAAAGCAAAATAATATCCTCCATTTTGTAATGAGAAACCTCTAGTATTTGAGTCGTTATAACTTGGTAATATAATCCCCGAAACATTTGTTTCTTTGCTCATTGGGAAATAGGCGAAGGGTAAAGCAATAGGCGTAGGGACATCTGCAATAACCATATTTGTTAATCCAGTGATTACCTTCTTGCCAGGAATAAACTTTACTTTATTAGTTTGGAAATAATATTCGGGATTATCGACATCTTTTGATGTTGTGAATCGAACACCTTTTAAAAAATAAACAGAGTCATTTTCTTTTTTTGTTACCTGTGCTTTTATTCTAAATTCTCCTTGATCTGATCTTGAGTTATAAATTAAAGCTTTTTGCGTTTTAAAGTTAAAACGTATTGAGTCAGGCTGAACCTCATTTGCACCTTGTTTAAAATTTGGGTATTGTGTATATTTTCCAGTAGAATCCTTTATCCTTCCAGCATAAACTTCGTTTTTCTCATAATCGAGAACAATTATTCCAGATTTTAATTCGACATCTTCATAGTATAATTCTGCCTTGTCATATAACGTTACTAATTTCTTTTTCTGATCAATCTTAACATAATTGTCGGCTTTGTATTTAACTTTTGACTTTAAAAAAGTTTTCTTTTCAGGTATAGAATCTTTTACTACAGCTTTTATTGGATTCTTGATAGTATCTATGACGACTTTAGCACTTTTTTTTACAGTATCTAATGGAACCACCACTCCTTTTTTAATAGGTATAGACGAATTTCTCTTCGGGATTTCTTGTGCGCATACATCAAATGAACCTATAGATAGGAGGAATGCTACTAAAACGATATTAAATAAGTTTGTCTGCAAAGGGATAAATGCTATTTTTGTGTAATTATGGCCTGTTTTTTGAACAGTCAAACTTACAGATTATTTTTTGGCAAAAATAATCAAATAAAAAAATTAAGTACTAGTGTTCCATTAAAATTAACTTTAGCATATGAAAATCAACTATTATTGTTTTTTTCTGATATTTTTTACAGCATTCCTAACACATTCTGAGGCTTTTGCTCAAACGGGCCAGAAGTTTACAATTATATTAGATGCTGGTCATGGTGGTAAAGACCCTGGTAACTCTTATCACGGGTTTACAGAAAAAGATATTGCTTTAAAAACTACTTTAAAAGTTGGAGGATTTCTTAATAAAATAGCCGATATGGAGGTTATTTACACCCGTACTACAGATGTATTTGTCGAATTAGTTAACAGGCCTAAAGTAGCTAATAAAGTTAATGCTAATCTTTTTGTGTCTATCCATTGCAACTCTGTTAGAAGTTATCAACCCTATGGAACCGAAACATTTGTAATGGGTCTTTCTCGAACAGATTTAAATTTGGAAGTCGCTAAGAAGGAAAACTCAGTAATCTTACTAGAAGATAATATAAAAGATAATTATCAAGGATTTGATCCTAATAAACCGGAATCACTTATAGGACTGACTATAATGCAGGAGGAAAACTTGAATAATAGTATTATACTCGCAAACGAAGTACAAAATAATTTCACAAATAATTTACAACGTAATTCAAGAGGTATCAAGCAGCAACCACTATGGGTTCTTGATGCTGCTTACATGCCTAGTGTATTAATTGAATTAGGTTTTTTATCAAATAGGGAAGAGGGGGAATACTTGAATTCAGAGGAAGGTCAAGATCAAATGGCTTTTCAAATAGCGAGCGCCATTGTACAATATAAAAATAAATTTTATGGTACTGGCGGAGGTGTAACAGGGTTAGAATCTAGCGCTCCTAAAATTGTTCCTAAGCAAATTCCAGTCCCTGCATCTACAACTTCGGGTACTGTATATAAGGTACAATTAATGGCTAGTGAAAAAAATATCGCAATGATTCCTTCTAATTTTAAAGGGTTAAGTGGTATAAGTAATACATACGATTCACAATTATATCGTTACATGTACGGGGAAACAAACAGTGAAGAGGAAGCTCAGAAATTAGAAAGAGAAGCAAGAAACGCCGGTTTTCCAGATGCATTTGTTACTACTGTAAATTAAAGTATGTTCCTACTGCACTTTATCTTGATGAAATGCTTAAGAATAAGTAAGTTTGTAAAAAAAAAAAGATTTTGAAATCACCCTATTCTAATAACATCGCTTTAAAAGCTTTTCTATTTATTGCTTTGTGCTTATCCTCTTTATCTCATGCTCAAGGAAGTAATTTTAAAGTCACCTTAGACGCGGGTCACGGTGCGCATGATTTTGGGGCGACTTATAATGGGCATGTAGAAAAAAATATAGCTTTGGCAATCGTTTTGAAGGTTGGTAAAATGTTAGAGGCAAATTCTAAAATTGACGTTATTTACACTAGAAAAACAGATGTTTTTATTGATTTAGTAGAAAGAGCAAACATTGCAAATAGGGCAAATGCAAACATTTTTGTGTCCATACACTGTAATGCTAATAGAAATACATCTGCAAGTGGTACTGAAACGTATGTTATGGGTATGAACAAAATCGCATCTAATCTAGAAGCTGCAAAAAAAGAGAATTCTGTAATTACATTAGAGAAAGATTATAAAAGAAATTATGAAGGTTTTGATCCAAATTCACCTCAAACAATGATTGGAATGACTTTGATGCAAGAAGAATATCTTGATAATAGCATTTCACTAGCTAGTAAAGTTGAAAACGAGTTTGAAAAATTGGGTAAAAAGATTAGAGGCGGTGGTGTTAAACAGGCGCCTTTCATGGTTTTACATAAAGCATACATGCCTAGAATTCTGATCGAAACTGGATTTATCTCTAATTACACTGAAGGAAATACTTTAGATTCAGAATCTGGTCAGCAAGAGATTGCAAAAGCAATTACTGACGCGATTTTAAGTTACAAAAATGAGTATTACGGTAATGGTAGCGTAGAAAGTTATGAAACAAGACCTTCCACAAGAGCGGCTGCACAAAGTGCTACTTCAAAAAACAATGTGGTAGTCGAGACTAAAAAAACAGTTTTAAGAGCATCGGATAGTGATGTTGTTTTTAAAGTACAAATCGCAGCAAGTAGTAAAAAATTAGATTTATTACCTAGAAATTTTAAAGGCTTGAATACTATTTCTATGGAAAAATCAGGTGCTGCTTATAAATATATGTATGGGGAAACTTCTGATTATAACCAATCTAAGGTTTTGTTGAGTCAAGCTAAGGCCAAAGGATATTCGTCTGCTTTTCTAATTGCGTTTAAAAACGGTCAGAAAATCAGCATTCAAGAAGCAATTAAATAATTACAAGTTGGATATTTTATATTAAATTTGTGCAAAATACTTTAAATTTTGAAACTAACAAGAGAAATTAAGACGGCGATATTAGTTATTGCATCTATATTATTATTTATTTGGGGATATAGCTTTTTAAAAGGGCGTGATTTATTGAGCAGCTACAAGAAATTGTACGTTCAATATGATTCAGTTGAAGGGCTTTCTTCATCGGCGCCTGTCACTTTAAACGGTCTAGCGATTGGTCGTATTACTGCGATTACAATAAACCCAAAAACAGGAAAATTACTTGTAGAGATGCAAATCAAATCTGATTTTCCTATTTCGCAATCAAGTACTGCTACAATTTATGAACCAGGTCTAATTGGCGGAAAGCAAATTTCGATCAACCCTAACCTAGCGGATAGTACATTGGCTGCAGATGGTAGCTACTTGTCGGGAACCATTAAACAAGGTTTAACTGATGCTGTAGGGGAAAAATTAGTACCTATTCAAGCTAAACTTGATAAGCTATTAGGGAATGCTGACGAGTTAATTAGTGGTTTCAATAAAGTACTTGATGAGAAAGCACAAGATGATTTGAGAAAGAGTTTGGCAGAGCTAAGTTTAACGATGCAACAATTTCACAAAGCTTCGATTAGCATGAACAATGTACTTGATGATAATAAAGCACAAGTAAAAGGGGTAGTTACTAATTTTAATAAAATCTCTAAAGACTTTGCTAGCATATCTGATTCGCTTAACAAAGCTGATATGGGTAAAACCGTACGTAATTTAAATGCTACACTAGCTAAGGTAAATGGCCTAGTACAAAACTTAGAGGCAGGAAATGGTACTATGGGAAAATTACTTAAAGATGATGCCTTGTACACAAATTTAACTAAATCAACAAGGGAGCTGGAATTGTTATTACAAGACGTACGCTTATATCCTACAAGATATATTAACGTTTCTGTTTTTGGAAAAAAGAACAAACCATATAAAGGAGTACCTGCTAACGATACAATTAAATAAAAGTTTTTATATATGAGTTATTTAGACAACATATTGTTTGCCATAGTTTTAGGAATAGGTTTTGGATATTTCTTTATCAATATTAAAAAAATCTACCGCAATGTCAATCTAGGTATAGCTGTTGACCGTAAAGACAATCCAGCTGCACGGTGGAAAAATATGGCAATGATTGCATTAGGACAATCAAAAATGGTGAAGAGACCTATTGCTGGTATTTTACATATTGTTGTTTATTTAGGTTTTGTAATTATTAATATTGAGCTTTTAGAAATAATTATTGATGGACTCTTTGGAACGCATAGAATTTTTGCTTTCTTAGGTACAACCTATAATGTTCTAATAGCAACTTTTGAAATTCTAGCGGGATTAGTTCTTATTGCTGTTGTGATTTTCTGGTTACGACGTAATGTTATTCGATTAAAACGTTTTATGAATAGAGAAATGGTTGGCTATCCTAAAAATGATGCTAACTACATTTTATATTTTGAGGTTGTATTGATGACTTTATTTTTACTAATGAATGCTTCTGATTTACATTTACAAAATGTTCCAGGAGGTTTCTCACACTTTATCAAAGCAGGATCTTTTCCTATAAGTCAATTTATCGAACCAATATTTAATGGCATGCCAAATGAAACGGTGATGCTTTTAACAGAGGTGTTCTGGTGGTTGCATATCGTAGGGATTTTAATATTCATGAATTATTTATATTTTTCGAAACACTTACACATACTATTAGCTTTCCCTAATACTTATTTTGCAAATTTAGATCCGCAAGGTGAATTTGATAACTTGGAAGCAGTTACAAAAGAAGTAAAAATGATGATGGATCCTAATGCTGATCCATTTGCGGCAGCTCCGGCTCCTGCAGAGGGAGAGGTTCCAAGTAAATTTGGAGCTAGTGATGCACAGGATTTAAACTGGGTGCAATTATTGAATGCGTATACTTGTACAGAGTGCGGTAGATGTACTTCTTCTTGTCCTGCAAACCAAACAGGTAAAAAGCTTTCTCCCAGAAAAATTATGATGGATACTCGTGACCGTCTAGAAGAAGTAGGTAGAAATATCGATAAAAATAAAGGGTTATTCATTCCAGACGAGAAGACATTATTAAATGATTACATCACAGCAGAAGAGTTGTGGGCGTGTACATCATGTAATGCTTGTGTTGAAGAATGTCCAGTTAATATTAGTCCGCTGTCAATCATTATGGACATGCGTCGCTACTTAGTCATGGAACAAAGTGCTGCTCCTATGCCTCTAAATGCGATGATGACAAATATCGAAAATAATGGTGCCCCGTGGCAATACAATCAACAGGATCGATTGAACTGGAAAGATGAGAATTAATTCTTTCAAAATAAATTTAAATTTATAAACTAGGCTAGCTTAGGCAGCTAAAAATATACATTCAATGTCAGAAAATTTAGTAGTACCAACAATGGCAGAAATGCTAGCTCAAGGAAAACAGCCAGAAGTTTTGTTCTGGGTGGGATGTGCAGGTAGTTTTGACGATAGAGCTAAGAAAATCACTAAAGCATTTGTACGTTTATTAAACCGTTCTAATGTATCTTTTGCCGTTTTAGGCACTGAAGAAAGTTGTACGGGAGATCCTGCAAAAAGAGCTGGTAATGAGTTTTTGTTTCAAATGCAGGCTATGATGAATATCGAGGTCCTAAATGCTTATGAAGCGAAGAAAATTGTAACTGCTTGTCCGCACTGCTTTAATACGCTTAAAAATGAATACCCTGAACTAGGTGGGCAATACGAAGTAGTACATCATACAGAATTTTTAAAATCACTGCTTGATGATGGTCGTTTAACTATTGAAGGTGGTCAATTTAAAGGTAAAAGAATCACTTTTCACGATCCTTGTTACTTAGGTCGTGCCAACAAAATCTATGAAGCTCCAAGAGATTTAATTGCGAAATTAGATGTTGAATTAGTTGAGATGAAGCGTTCAAAAGCTAACGGTTTATGTTGTGGTGCTGGCGGCGCGCAAATGTTTAAAGATGCTGAACCTGGTGATAAAGAAGTAAACGTTCTTAGAACAGAAGATGCTCTCGAAGTGAAACCAGATATTATCGCTGCAGGATGCCCATTTTGCAATACCATGATGACTGATGGTGTAAAAAACAAAGAGAAAGAAGGGGATGTTAAAGTGATGGATATTGCTGAACTAATTGCGAATGCTCAGGATTTATAATAATTAATAGATTACAATTCAATAAGACTTACTTTGTTGTAAGCCTATAAAAAAAATATCATGTACGTACCATTTGAAGATTTACCAGAAGAATCCCGTGTTTGGATTTATCAGTCAAATAGAAAATTTTCTGATGCTGAATTCACCGAAATAGAAAATGATTTAAAAACTTTTCTTGAAGGTTGGGCTGCTCACGGAACAAGTTTAGAGTCTTCATACCAATTAAAATACAATAGATTTATCATTCTTGCTGTAAACCAAGATGTCCAAGCTGCTACAGGTTGCTCTATTGATTCATCTGTTGAGTTTATTCAGCAATTAGAAAAAAAATATTCTGTTGATCTTTTAGATAAAATGAATGTAACCTTTAAATTAGGGGAACATATTGCTCACAAACCATTAATCGACTTTAAGAAAATGGTAAAAGATAAAGCGGTTACAGAGAACACTATTGTCTTTAATAACCTGATCAATAATGTTCAAGAATTTAACGAATCATGGGAAGTTCCAGCAATGGATAGTTGGCACAGCCGTTTCTTCTAAGAAAATATAAAATTACAATTAATGAAAAATAAAGGCATTAGAATCTCAGTTCTTTATGTCTTATTTTTTTTTATAGCCGCCTGTGCTCTACAAAAAGATAAGACTGTTATAAAATCTATTCACAAACCAACACGTATTGGTGCAGTAGTGGACGAATTTGATATCGACAATTCACTTGATGATGTTAGGATAGTTGAACCTGCAAATGTGTTTAACCAACGTAAGATTTGGGTAGATAGTGTTTATAATAGTATGTCACTAGACGAGAAATTAGGGCAGCTTTTTATGGTGGCTGCGTACTCAAACAAAGGAGCTTCGCATTCTTACGCCATACAGAATTTAATTTCGAATTATAAAATTGGTGGACTCATCTTTTTTCAAGGAGGACCTTTGCGACAAGCTAATTTAACTAACAGTTATCAAGCAAGTTCTAAGATTCCATTATTTATTGGTAACGATGCAGAGTGGGGTTTGAGTATGCGTTTAGAC
>TARA_R110002033_G_scaffold26757_7_pt1 | contig 20614 bp, 18 predicted proteins | sample TARA_R110002033 | Tara Oceans TARA_R110002033 (sample SAMEA4397051) | marine metagenome | biome: Polar Biome; feature: [SRF] surface water layer (ENVO:00010504); material: water (ENVO:00002006), including particulate matter (ENVO:01000060) such as... | depth 5 m
AGGCCTATTACCGGCGCTGCGTCGATATTCTGGCCGAGGTGGAAGATGCGGAAACCGTCTTCCATACCAGGGAAGCGCAGGGTCTGCTGCGGATCGATGCCAACGCGTCCGTCGTGCGCCGGTTGCTGGCGCCGCAGCTGCCGAAGCTGATGGAACAGCATCCGGACCTGAAGCTGCATATCGGGGCCGGCGACCGCTATGTCGATCTGGTCCGCGAGGGCGTCGACTGCGTGATCCGCGGCGGCGAGATTGACGACAGCGACATGATCGTCCGGCGGCTCGGGGTGCTGCGGGAAATCACCTGTGCGAGCCCGGCCTATCTGGCGAAGCACGGCATTCCCGAGACGCCCGACGATCTGGAGGGGCACCAGATGATCGGCTTTGTCTCCTCGCGCACGGCCCACCTGATGCCGCTGGAATTTACGCAGGCCGGGAAGCTCAGGGAAATCCGGCTGCCGGCGCGGGTGACGGTGAGCAATGCCGACACCATCCAGGCGATGGCGCTGCAGGGCTATGGCCTGGCGCAATCGCCCTATTACGGCTTTCGCGAGCATCTCGAATCCGGCAGCCTGGTCGAGATACTGGCCGATTATCCGCCCGCGCCTTTGCCGATTTCGGTACTCTATCCCAGCGCCCGCAATCTCTCGCCCCGGGTGCGCATATTCGTCGACTGGCTGATCAGCGAGATCGCGCCGCAACTGGAGACATTGTAGCGGCCACATAGCCGCCGACCGTCGCAAAGCTGTCACGCGCGCGTCACGCCTGTGTCACTGCAGCGGCCTAAATCCGGGGGAATCCATCAGGCAACCGGAGAGATGTCATGAGCGTGCACGCGGGGTCCGTGAAACAGTCCACCATATTGAACGATGCGATCCTGCCCAATCGCGGCAGCAAGGCGGGGCTGCTCGAGCGCGCCTTTGCGCTGATGTTTCGCGGGCTGGTCTATCCGCAGATCTGGGAGGACCCGGTCGCCGACATGGAGGCGCTGGCGATCGGACCGGATCATCATGTCGTGACCATCGCCAGCGGCGGCTGCAATGCGCTCTCCTATCTGGGCGCCGATCCTGCGAAAGTCACGGCGGTCGACCTGAATGCCGCCCATATCGCGCTCAACCGGCTGAAATCGGTGGCGGCGCAGCGGCTGGACAGCCACGAGGATTTCTTTCGCTTTTTCGGGCAAGCCAATCACAAGGAGAATCTGGCGGTCTATCGCGAGCGGCTGCGTCCGCATCTCGACGCGGCGAGCCGCAAATATTGGGACGGGCGGGACCATTTCGGCCGGCGGCGGATCAACGGCTTTGCCACCGGCTTCTATCGCAAGGGCGTGCTCGGCAATTTCATCGGGCTGGTGCATATGCTGGCGCGGCTCGGCGGCGTGAAGCCGGCACTGCTGATGACGGCACGGACGCGAGAGGAGCAGATCGCGCTGTTCGACCGGCATATCGGACCGCTGTTCCGAACCGGGCTGATGCGCTTTCTCTGCTCCAACCCGATGGCGCTGTTCGGCCTCGGCATTCCGCCGGCGCAATATCGCGCGCTGGCCGGCGACCGCCATATGGCCGATGTGCTTTACGAGCGGACCCGCAAGCTGGCCTGCGACTTTGCCATCGCCGACAATTATTTTGCGCAGCAGGCCTTTGGCCGCGCCTATCAGAGCGCGGAACCGGGGTCGGTGCCGCCCTATCTGGAAGCGGCCAGCTTTGCCTGGATCGGCGAGCGCAGCCAGCGGCTGGATATCAGGCAGCAGAATTTCATCGACTTTCTCGCCGGGCAGGACGCCGGATCGCTGGACCGCTATATCCTGCTCGACGCGCAGGACTGGATGACCGACCAGCAGCTCAACCGGCTGTGGGGCGAGATTGGCCGGACCGCCAGACCGGGCGCGCGGGTATTGTTCCGGACGGCAGCGGAGGAAACCCTGCTGCCGGGACGGGTGGCACAGGAACTGCTCTCCGCCTGGGATTATGACACGGATCTGTCGCAGGCGCTGACCCGACGGGACCGGTCGGCGATCTACGGGGCGATGCATCTGTACCGCCTGCGATGAGCCTGATGGACGACATATTGCGCAAGCGCGCCAGCGACCGCCACGCCGAGCTGATGGACCGTGTCTATCGCAGCCAGAGCGGCATCTATGACCTGAGCCGCAAATATTATCTGCTCGGGCGCGACCAGCTGATCGAGGCGCTGGAGCCGCCTGCCGGCGGGCGGGTGCTGGAAATCGGCTGCGGCACTGCGCGCAATCTGGTGCAGGCGGCAAAGGCCTGGCCGGAGGCGGAATTTTACGGCTTTGACATCAGTTCGGAGATGCTGAAGGCAGCGCGCAAGAATCTGGCGCATGCCGGGATGCAGGGCCGGATCACCCTGTTCCACGGCGATGCCGAAAATCCGGGCCGAGCGATGCCACATGCGCTGCGCACATTCGACCGGATATTTCTGTCCTTCTGCCTGTCTATGATCCCCGACTGGCAGAGCGCGATCCGGCAAGCGCTGACCCTGCTGGCACCGGGCGGCGAGCTGCATATTGTCGACTTTGGCCAGTCGGAGCAATTGCCCTCGGCCTTTCGCTCGCTGCTACAGGAATGGCTGGCGCTGTTCCACGTCGAGCCGCGCAAGCATCTGCGTGCCTTCCTCGCCGAGCTGGACAGCGAAATCGGTACCCGCAGCGAATTTGTGCCCATGTATCGGGGCTATAGCTGGCGGTTTGTCGTCCGGCTGCCGGAAGCGACAGCCGGACCCGACGAAATCTAGCCCCTCATTCGGCCAGCTTTTTCAAAATCCAGTACCAGTGATCGAGGCCGCCGTAGAAGGAGGCCACCGGCAGCCGTTCGTTCAGGCCGTGGGCGAACATGTCGGAGGCTTTGAGCGCGGCACCGGAGATCGCCACCGTGTCATAGCCGAGCGTGCGATAATGCATGCCGTCGGTGCCGCCCGATTCCATATAGGGCAGAATGGTCATGCCGGGATATCTTTTGTCGAGACTGGTGCGCAGGGCCGCTTTGACATCGTCGCGCAGCTTGGATTCCGGGCTTTCGGTGACATCGGTGACCAGCTTGAAGCTGACCTTGTCATCGCCGATGACCTGCTTCAGTTTTGCCTCGGTCGCCGCCGCGCCCTCTCCGGGAAAAATCCGGCAGTTGACGGTGGCGGTCGCCGATTGCGGCAAGGCATTTTCGGCATGGCCGGCCTGCAGCATGGTCGCAACGCAAGTGGTGCCGAGCGTGCCCACGGTTTCCGGATTGGCGCGCAGGGTTGCGATCGCCGACGCGTCGGTCGGGTCGGCGGCAAAGCGCAGCATCGCCTGGCCCAGTTCGCCCGGAGTCAGCTTGCCAGCGGTGGCAAAATAGCTTCTGGTCAGGTCGGTCGCGCGGACCGGGAACTGATAGGCAGCGATCTTGCCCAGCGCCTCGGCCAGCTCGTAGATCGCATTGTCCGACCGCGGCCGCGAACTGTGGCCGCCGGGATTGGTCACGGTCAGCTCGTAGGTGGCAAAGGTCTTCTCCGCCGACTGCACGCGAAAGGCCACGGGCGTGCCGTCCTCGGCCAGCGCAATGCCGCCGGCGTCGCTGTTCAGGATGATTTCGGGGTCGATATTCTCCGCTACATATTTGGCCTGAGCCTTGGTCGAGACCATGCCGGTTTCCTCGTCGCCCGAGAAGACCAGCACCAGATCGCGCGACGGCTGCCAGCCCTCCTGCTTGAGCCGCAGAAAAGTGGCGGTGAGGTTGGTGATACCATATTTATTGTCATCGGTGCCGCGACCGAAGAAATAGCCCTCTTCCTCGGTCAGGGTGAAGGGCGGCCGGACCCAGTCCCTGGCCAGCGCGTCGACCACATCCATATGGCCGAGCAGGACAATCGGCTTGGCGGTGCTGCCGGGCCTGGCGCGATAGGTGACCATCAGCCCCTGGGTTTTCTCGCCCTCGCTGTCATAGTCGGTGACCTGGATATCTTCGTCGCTGAACCCGGCCTTTTTGAACCGGTCGACGAGATAGGCGACCATTGCCGGCACATGTTCCTGTCCGCGCGCGGTGCGAAAGGCGATGACATCGCGGTAGATGTCGCGGGCCAGTTGCTGATCGGGTGTCAGCGCGGCGGTATCCTGTGCGAGCGCCGGTTGCGTGGACAAAACGCTCGCCGCCAGCAGCAGCGCCAGTCGGCCGGACCATTTTCGCGAATTCCTATATGCTTTCACAAGCCGTTCCCCCTTAAAAAGCGCAGCTTATCCAATCGGTGAAGAATGTAAATCTTTCTATAGCTTCCTCTTGGGGAGCGAGCGGGGTAAGCTAAACCGCTGGCCGGGGCCGGAATTAGAATAGCCGACTCAACTCCTTTTCCTTGCCCCCTTGTCGTGCCCCGCCGCAGGGCGGGGTCCAGTCGATCGGACAGGACTGTTCTGGGCGCCGTCCTTCGGCGGCGAACAGCCTCACCGCCTTCCTTTCCATCGCAGGATTCCGGTGACAAACAGGATGGCGGGAAGCAACCCGCAGAGCATCACCAGCAGCCGCCCGGCCAGACCGCCAGCAGAACCTTCGTGCAGCGGATGCAGCCAGTTGTTGACCATGCTTCCGGCCTGCGCCTGCCGCGCGTCCTGGACCGCCAGGACTTTGCCGCTGGCACTGTCGAGCCAGACATAGCTGTGCGGAAAGCGGAAGCTGGGATCGCCGGGAACGTGCATGCGCAGGCGGAAGATACCGCCTTGCGCGGGCGCAGTTTCGACCCAGGCGACGCGGGCGCCCGGCAGAGCGGCCAGACCATTGCCCACGATGTGCGCAATACTGGCCTGCCGGGCTGACGGTTGCTCGGGAGGATGAACATGCGGCATCGCGTCCACCGGCAATCCGGTAGCGGCGAGCGCGCTATCGCTTTCCTCGGGCAGGGCCAGCATGATCCCGGTCACCGTCAATATCACCAGAAACAGCAGACCGGACAGGCCGGCAAGCTTGTGCCAGTCGCGCAGGCTGCGCTGCGGATGGGCGCGCAGTTTGAGGCGGAATGCCTTGGTCCACGAGCCTTTCGGCCACCATGCCCACAGACCGCTGAGCAGCAAAGCCAGCAATACAAAGCCCAGCCAGCCGAGCAGCGCGCCGCCGGTCTCGCCCAGCAGCAGCCGGTAGTGCAGATCGTAGAGGAAGGTCATCGCATATTCCCCCCAATAATCGCGGCGGAGCACCCGCGAACCGTCGGGCGAGAGCCAGACCATCATCGGCCGGAAATCATGGCCGGCGCGTTCGGGCGGATTATAATAGCGCGCGGGAATCGCGCCGGCTTCGCCGGTCAGTTCGAAACGCCATGGCCCCTGCTTGTCGGGGTAGGCTTGGCGGACGGTCGACAAGGCGCGGTCCCAGTCGGGCTCGGTCTGCTCGCTCGCCTGCTCCCGGATTTGGGGATGCAATAGCGCGTCCAGCTCCGGATAGAAGACGAGCACCGAACCGGTCAGGCCGAGCATCACCAGCAAGCCGCCAATGCCCAGCCCGAGCCAGAGGTGCACCGCCCGCACGGCGTGGCGCAGTCGGTCTCCCCTCACCTGCATCAGAAACGCAGCCGGGCGCTGGCGGTGACATTGCGGCCGTTCGCCGGACTGTGCAGCGTCTGCGCGCCGTCCCACCAGACATATTCATAATAGCTGTCGCCGAGATTCTTGACCGCAAGCCCCAGTTCCACCGTCTCGTTCACGCGCCAGGCGATGCTGGCATCGAAGACCGCCAGATCACCCCATTTGCCCTCTGCATTGGCGGTGGTGAGATAGTAGGACGACTGGCCGCGACCGGTCAGCGACACAGTCAGCGGTTCGACCGGCGCATATTCGATGCCGCCCGACCACAGCCAGCGCGGCGTGTGGTTGAGCTCGTTGCCGGCGAGCTCCGGTGTTGCCGGAGACGGCACCGAAATCAGCGCTTTCTGCCAGGACAGCGCACCCCATAGCGACAGCTTTTCGACCGGCTTGAGGCTCATCTGAAGATCAATGCCCTTGCGGTCGGTGCCGCCGACATTCTCGAAATCGCCCAGCGGATCGTTGAGCTTGCGGGCGATTTCGCCGGTGGCGCTCTGCTCCCAGTAGGCGACGCGCGCTTCCAGCGTTTCGCCCAGCCGATATTTGGCGCCCAGTTCCCAGCCCTCGTTGATCGAGGGTGCGAGATCCACCTGCCGGGGCGGGATCAGATAGGCGCCCGAGCCCAGGCCGATCTGGAAGGTCTTGCCCCAGTTGCCGTAGAGTGTGACGCCATCGGCCGGGAAGACAGCGACCGACAGCTTGGGCTGGTCGATGCTGCCATAATCGTTGATCGGTGCTGTCGTGTCGTTCAGCAGATTGCTGAAATTGCCGCCGACCCAGTCGATCCGGTAGGCGGGCGTGATGCGCAGCCAGTCCGCCGGTTCGATGATCGCCTGCAGATAGACGCCGCCAACCGACAGATCGAACTGCTGCTCTCGCGTCTGGCTGGTCGGTACGCGTTCGACCGACAGCCAGCGAGCAGACCGGTTGTCCTGCCATTCGATATTGCCGCCCGCCTCGAGCATGAACGGCATCTCGGAGATGGCGCTGTGCCAGTGCAAGGCCGAGGAGACGCCATAATGATCTTCCTCGGTCAGGCGCCGTTGCTGCGATGCCCCGACAGAATATTTGACATAGCGGTCGTCGCGGAGCCGGTTGTAATAGGCCATGCTCGACCAGTCGAGATCGTCGGACAGGTTCGCATCGGCGGTCACCGCATATTGCTGCATCTTGCGGGTGTCGCCGTCGGAAACATTGTAAGCGTTGGTCATCGGCGGATCGGCGCGGCTGTCGGCAAAGGTCAGATAGCCCGGTTCCTCGGCGTCCGCGTCATAATAGCGGGCTATGGCGCCAAGTCGGACATTTTCGCCGAGCGCCAGCCCCCATTTGCCGGAGAGGCTGAACCGGTGCGTGTCGCCATGGTCGCGATAACCATCGCTGGCGCGGTAGGCGATCTGGTAATTCTGGGTGAGAGCGCCCCGCTCGAGACCGGCCACCAGCTGGCCTTCATATGTATTGTAGCTGCCGGCAGAGGCGCGCGCATCGACAAAGGTGCCGCCCGACCGGGTCAGGATATTGGCGCTGCCGGCGATCGCATGCAGCCCATAGCGCGGATCGGAGGTGCCGCGCACCACCTCGATGCTGGCGATATTGAGCGGAAATATCATGTCGATATAGGGCATGTTGCCGTCGTTGCTGTTCGAGGGAATGCCGTCGATCAGCAGCTTGACCGCGTTGATATTGCCCTCGCCATTGAACCCGCGCATCGAGAATTTGCCGTTGGTGGTGCCCTGGTTGAAGTCGGTCAGCAATATGCCGGGCATCCGGCTGATCAGTTCGTAGACATTGTCGACATCGGCATTCTGGGCGACGTCGCCGCCCAGCCGGTCGACCGAGGTCAGGACATTGTCGGTGCTGCCCGCCATACCCCTGGCGGTGACGACAATCTCGCCGACGGAGAAACTGGTGTCGGCTTTTCTGGGAGCGTCCGCCCGTTGGGCGGGGGCCGCTTTCTCTTCAGCCGAGGCGGAAGGAGAGGTGGCGGCACATATCAGGCCTGCGGCAAGCGCAAGAAAGGAGGTCTTCATATTGGTGTTCCGATTCTGATGATAGAAATATGCTGTGCGAAGGGGACGCAGCAGAATCGGGACGGATTGCGGATAGACGGCGTTGCAGGTCTTGCCGACCCGACACCCTTTCACCCGACAGATTGTGACCGGACAGCTGCGTCAGGCAGCCAGTGGCGGGCCTCTGGATGGCGGACGCAAACGGGGCGTATCGCGCCCGTCGACAGACGTCTGCGGCGCAAATCCGAGCGCCATAACAAAGGCGATGGCCGAGGCCAGCAGTGCCAGATCGGCGGCGCCAATCACGCCCATCGTCAGCGCGGTGAAGGGACATTTGCTCTTGGCCGGGTCATGCTCAGCGCCGGCCTTGCCCTTCATCGGGATCGATATCTGCTGCGTGAGCTGTTCGCCGGTGGAATCCGCGCAAATGACCACGGTCAGCACCATATTCTCGCTCGACACCATATAGCCTGCCGGAACCAGCAGCTTGAACAGCAGCGTAAAAGCGAGCAGCAAAGCTGCCAGCGTCCCGTTGCTGCGGATCATGGTGCGGATCGAGTCCATGGGCGCCTGTTAATTGCTGCGGCCCGACTTGTCATCAACGAAAAAACAGCAGTTTCGGACGAGTGATGATATGGAAAAAATGACGAAAATTAACCATTTCTATTAATGTCGTGTTTCATAGCGAGACAAATAGCGGCAGCGGCCCGTCGTGAATCGTCGCTAGCCAACTGGACTCAATCGCGATTATCCGGCATTTCGGGCAATCGTTTCGCGCAACCGCCGGGAAAGGAATGAACTGAGCCAATGGAAATCGGAAGCAAGATATTGACCGGTGTAGCGGCGACTGTCGTTCTGGCACTGGTCGGTCATGTCGCGACGGGGGATGCCTTCATTACCGGTCTGGAGCAGAAGGCACAGACCGAGCTCGCGGCCCGCGGACTGGATGCCGCCACCGTCCGCCTGGGCCACGATCCGCTGTCGCGGGAAGCCGTTATCCAGGGTGAACTGCCGGAGGGATCCAGGCAGGAAGCGCTGGATGTCGTCATGGCTATTCCCGGCATCTCCAGCGCCAGCTGGAAAGGGAAGCAGGCGGTCGCAACCGCCGACACGGAAGCGGAAGCCGTTGCAGGTGCGGATGCGGGCCCGTCGCCCGCCCTGCCCGCTGCCGACCGCGACAAAATCGCCAGCTGCCAGGCCGAGGTCAACAAGATCGCCGAGACCAGAAAAATCAGCTTCCGCTCCGGCAGCGCTTATGTGTCGCTGGAATCCCGGAAAATTCTCGACGCACTGGCGAAGGCGCTGAAGGCCTGTGATGGCCTGTCGATCGCAGTGGAAGGCCATACCGACGACAATGGCGACAAGGACGTCAACCGGGTGATGTCACAGGAACGGGCGGACCGGATCAAGGCCGGACTGGTCGAGCGGGGCATTCCGGAACGGCTGATCACGGCAACCGGCTATGGCTCGACCCGGCCGCGCGCCAAGGGTTCGGATGCAGCGGCCGACGCCCAGAACCGGCGGATTGAATTCCGGATCGGTGCGGCAAGCGGTGCGTCGCAAAATGATGCCGAAGCGCAACAGGGGAAATGATCGATGCCACTTTTACTTGAAAATCTGTTGCTCCTGCTGATTACTTTTGCAATTGGCCTCGCCATTGGCTGGTTTATCTGGGGCCGGACCAAGGACAATTTTTAGCCGGAAACGGCGAAAAACAGGATTCAGAACGGGATTTTGAGACAATGATTACGCTGATTTCAGCCAATTGGCTGCTCTATCTGATTGCATTGCTTATCGGTATCGTCACGGCCTTTGCGGTCTGGGCGGCAACCGGCCGGGAAGCGTCCAACGTCGACACATTTTCCGGCGATGACGGCCTGCTCGAGAAAGCCGGAGAACCGGTCCGTCCTGCGGAACCGTCTCCCGAACCGAGCGCGCCCGCAGCAGAAAAGCCGGCGCCCCCGCCACCAGCGCCTAAAGCCGTCGCCACACCCGCCGTCTCCGCGCCCAAGGCTGCAATCAAGCCTGCGGCACCGGCAGAAGCAGCGCCAGCGCCTGCGGGCAAGCCGAATATTCCTCCTGCCGTCGGCGAGCCGGACAATCTGCGCCTGATTAAGGGCGTGGGACCGAAGCTGAATACGCTGCTGAACAATCTGGGTGTTACGCGCTTTGACCAGATTGCCGAATGGAAAGAAGCGGAAATCACCGAGGTCGACCAGTATCTGGAAGGGTTCAGCGGACGGATCACCCGCGATGCGTGGATCGATCAGGCGAAGTTTCTGGCCAAGGACGATATCGCGGGATTCGAAAAGAAATACGGCAAGCTCTAGCGCCCGGCGTCAGTCCACATCGGGATTGCTGGCGCGGACGATCAGCTTGTCGATCTTGCGGCCGTCCATGTCGACAATCTCGAAGATCCAGTCCTGGTCTTCAAAGCTCTCGCCTTCCTCGGGCAGATGGCGCAGCTGCGCCAGCGCGTGGCCAGCGACCGTGGCATAGTCCCGGTCTTCTGACAGCCGGAGGCTAAGCTTTTCGGCCAACGCATCGATTGCCATGGCACCGGAGACCAGAAAGCTGCCGTCGGCCCGCTCGATCAGGCTGCGCTGCGTCTTTTCATCCTGGTCGGAGACAAATTCGCCAGCGATCGAGCTGAGCAGGTCATTGGGGGTCACGATGCCCTCGAAATGGCCATATTCGTCGTGCACCAGGATCATCGGCACTTCGGTTTCGCGCAATATTTCCAGCACGTCGAGTGCGTCAAGCTGGTCCGGCACCTTTTCCAAAGGACGCATCAGCTTGCGCAGGTCCAGTTCCTCGCCGCCCAGTTGCGCGGCGACGATATCGCGCGCCTGGACCACGCCGCGAATTTCGTCGACGGAATGTTCGGCGACGGGAAAACGGCTGTGCTGGGATTCCATCAGCAGCTTGTGAATATCCTCGCGCTGCGCATCGATGTCGAGCCAGTCGATCTCGGTCCGGGGGGTCATCACCTCGCGGATCGGCCGGTCGGCAAGCCGCACGACTCCGGCCATCACGGCGCGTTCATGTTCCTCGATCACGCCGGAGCGCGTGGCATCGGCGAACACCATCTGCAATTCTTCCGCGGTCACATGATTGATCTGCTCGCGCTTGATCCGCAATAGCCGGAAGATAAGGGCACTGCTATTGTCCAGCAGCCAGACCAAGGGCGCCGAAATGCGGGCCAGCAATTCCATTGGCTGGGCCATGGCCAGCGCGATCCGCTCCGCCGAGCGCAAGGCAATCTGCTTGGGTACCAGTTCGCCAATCACCAGAGACGCGTAGGTGGTCAGGCCAATTACCACCGAAAATCCGACCGTGCCCGACAGTTCGCGTCCCATGCCCAGCGCCTGCAAACGCTCCGCGACCGGGCCACCAAGACTCGCTCCGGAAAAGGCGCCGGCGACGATGCCGATGAGGGTGATGCCGATCTGGACGGTGGACAGGAATTTGCCCGGGTCACCGGCAAGGCGAAGCGCGGCTTTCGCTCGCCGGCTGCCCTGATCGGCCAGACTGTGCAGCTGCGCCTTGCGGGCGGACACGATGGCGAGCTCTGACATGGCAAATACGCCATTGATCAGCACCAGCAATATTATGATCGCGACATCAAACCAGGGAAAGGGTGTCATATTGTCCATTGAAAGGGCGAAATGCCATTCGCCCCTTTAGCAGCAAGTTTTACAAAATCTCAAGTTTGCTGTCAGTCACCGTTCATTTAACTTGCGATAGGCGGAACCTTCGAGGCGACAGGGCGTTATCCTGAGTCAACGAGAATACAAAAAAGGGAAATCAAAATGCGGATGAACAAAATAATGGTTGCAGCGGCTTCGCTGAGCGCGCTGGCTCTTACCAGCGGCTGCGTTACCGATCCGGAAACCGGAAACCGGACCATTTCAAAGGCCGCCATCGGCGGTCTCGGCGGCGTGGTCGGCGGCTATCTGCTTGGCGACGTGCTCGGCGGACGCAATGACCGTACCGCGAAGATCGTCGGCGCCGGCCTTGGTGGCCTCGCCGGTGCGGGTATCGGCTATTATATGGACGAACAGGAAAAGAAGCTGCGCCAGCAAACCGCCGGAACCGGCATTGATGTCACCCGCGAAGGCGACAATCTGATCCTGAACATGCCATCGAACGTGACATTCCCGGTCGACAGCAGCGCGATTCAGCCGTCTTTCCAGACAACGCTGAGCAATGTGGCCAATACGCTTGCGCAATATGAGAAGAGCTATGTCGACGTGCTCGGCCACACCGACAGCACCGGCAGCGACGCCTATAACCAGGCGCTGTCCGAGCGGCGCGCCGAAGCGGTTGCCAATTTCCTGGCCAACAGCGGCGTGCAACGCGCCCGTCTCGCAACCAAGGGCTATGGTGAAAGCCAGCCGATCGCGAGCAACGCCACCGAGGAAGGCCGCGCGGCCAACCGCCGGGTGGAAATCAAGATCGTCCCGATCACCGAAGACGATTTGAACAACTAATTTAGCGCTTGCGCTGATCTGGTCATAACGGGCATCCCTTGCAAAAATTTGCAGAGGATGCCCGGATATGACCACCCCCAATTTTTCCATCGACCTGACAGGACGCACCGCCATCGTGACGGGCGCGTCGGCTGGCCTTGGACGGCGCTTTGCCAAGGTGCTGGCCGCCTGCGGTGCGAAGGTCGCTTGTACCGCGCGCCGCAAGGACAGGCTTGACGATCTGGTCGCCGAGATCAGCGCCGATGGCGGCACCGCGCAGGCCTTTGCGCTGGATGTACGCGATGCCGCACAGCTGCAGGCGATCGTCCCGGCCGTAACAGAAGCCCTGGGCCAGCCGGATATACTGGTGAACAACGCCGGAATCGTCGATGCGGAACATGCCACCCGGATGTCGATCGAGCTGATCGACGATGTTCTGGACACCAATCTGCGCAGCGTGTTCATCCTCTCGAACGAATTTGCCCGGCCGCTGATCGCCCAGAAAGCGCCCGGACGGATCGTCAATGTCGCGTCTATCGCAGCGATGAGCTATAGCGGTGGCGGCGCCGCTCTCTATTCGACGACCAAGGCCGGTGTGGTTCGGATCACCGAAACACTGGCGGTCGAATGGTCAAAATTTCATATCAATGTCAATGGCATCGCACCCGGCCTGTTCGCCACCGACATGGCCGATGGCATGATCGAGCGTGCCGGCGACTTTTCCGTCCACTTCCCGCGCAAGCGAGTGGCACAACAGGAACAGATGGACAGCACCCTGCTCTATCTGGTGTCGCCGTCTTCGGATGCGGTCACCGGCACCGTGATCAAGATCGACGATGGCCAGGGATCGCGCTAGGGCGCGGCTCTAGACCAGCTCGCCCCTGAGCAGTTTCGGCAGGTCGCCGGTTTCGCCCTTGGCCTCGGCCATGAACTGCGCCTTGAGCGGCGGGATCCGCTGGACCAGGCCAATGCCCATGCGCCGAATTTTGGAAGAGGCCTCTCCCGGCAGGCCGAACAGGCGAGTCAGCAGATCGGTCGCGGCAGAGACCATCATATTGTCGAGGCTGCGCCAGCGGTCATAGCGAGCGAGTATCTGGGCGTCGCCGAGATCGAGGCCGGTGCGCGCGCCCTCGACCAGACATTCGGTCAGCGCCGCCACGTCGCGCAGGCCGAGATTGAGCCCCTGCCCGGCGATCGGATGGATGCCGTGACCGGCATCGCCGATCAGCACCAGCCGCTGTGCGGTCAGATGCGAGCTGTGGTGAAAGCCCAGCGGATAGGTCGCGCGGTCGGTGAGCAGCTCGATTGCGCCCAGAAAACCGCCGGTCTTCTTGCCCATTTCCGCAACAAAGGCGCGCTTGTTGATTTTGGCAAAGGCGGGACCGTCCTTGCGGGACACGGTCCATACCACCGCCGAGCGGTGCCTGCCGTCCCCATCATCCAGCATCGGCAGGAGAGCGAACGGACCGGGCGGAAAGAACAGCTCATAGGCGGTGTTGCCGTGCGGCTTTTCGTGGGCGATCTTGCAGACAATTGCGCTGTGGTCATATTGCCAGTGGGCCATGATGATGCCCGCTTCCTCGCGCATCCGGCTGCCGCGGCCGTCGGCGGCGACCAGCAGCGGCGCGGACAGCTGCTCGCCATTTTCGAGCGTGACATCGACGCGGTGGACGCCGCGGTCACAGGAAGCGACCTGCGTCGACAGGTGCAGGCTGATCGCCTCGTGCGCCTGAACCGCCTCGAACAGAAGCCGGCGAAGCACCGCATTTTCGACCATGATCCCCATCGGCCCCTCGCCCTCGCCGGGCACAAAGTCGAGCGTGCCCGGTTTCAGCCCGTCATTGACCAGAATCTTTTCGATATCGCAGCCTTCCGGCCGCAGCTTTTCGGCCAAGCCGATCGCATCGAACATCTTCCAGCTGGCGCTGTTGATCGCGGATACCCGGGCATCATTTTGCGGATTGGTCAGATCGTCCGGGTCGGCCCGGTCGATAACAGCCACCTGAAGACCATGAGCGGCCAGCGTGAGCGCCTGGGTCAGGCCGATCATGCCCCCTCCCAATATGATGATATCGCTGTTCCGAGAATCAATACCCATGAAGACCGCCTTTCCGAGCCGCAAATCTATCAACTAGTTAGGCATCGGCGGCGGTGAAGGAAAGGCCAATCCGGTAAAATAACGCCAAGAAACTTGACGGCGAGTCCCGGATTCGCGCAAAGGAGCGGATAGTTAATGCGCGCCTGCGGCTGGGGTGACGCACGGGAGTATATGATGGCGCAAAAAGCCAATGAAGCGAACTGGCGCGAGATCATGCGCCTCAGCCTGCTGCGCAGCGGGGCCCTGATCGGGGCCATCGCGATCTTTCTGGCGACCATATTCCTGTTGCTGGCGCTGGCCAGCTATTCACCCAGCGATCCGTCGTTCAGCACCTCGGCCGGCAGCGTCGACCATAATTGGATGGGGATTTTCGGATCCTATCTGTCCGACCTGCTGCTGCTGCTGATCGGTCTCCCCGTCGTGCTGTTCCTGCCGCTGCTGCTGCTGCTGGCGAACCGGCTGTGGCGCGATATTCCGCAGCCCGGCTGGAAGCAGCAGCTGCTCTGGTGCCTGCTCGCCGCATTGCTGGTCGGTACCGGTCTCGCCCTGTGGTTCCCGGAACCGCAGATGGAATTGCCTTCCGGTCTGGGCGGACTTGCCAGCATGCTGCTGGCCAATGGTATCAGCGCCGGCCTCACCGCCGTGTCTGCGAGCTGGAGCGGCCTGATTTCCGGGATATTGATCGCGCTGACGCTGACCGCCGGCCTCACGCTCGGCTATTTCAGCCTGCGGCTCGACAAGCCGCTGTTCTCCGGCGCATCCTTCAAGCTGCCCGAGGTCAAAAGCCCCTTTGCCCAGAAAGATGACGATCTGGTGATCGAGCCGGAACGGGCCAGCAAGGCCAAGGCCAAGCCGGAACCCGCTCCCCGCAAATCGGTACAGCCCGACAACCGGCCACCGCCGGAGATCAGCGACCGGGCGCTGCCGCCGAAGAAAGCCGGTGTCAGCAAGGCCAAACAGGGCGATTTCTTCGGGCCCTATGTGCTGCCGCCGCTTGACCTGCTGACCCCAGCGCCCGAGCAGAACAACAATGTGATCGACAAGGCCGGGCTGGAGCGCAACGCGCGGCTGCTGGAATCGGTGCTCGACGATTTTCACGTCAAGGGCACGATCAACGCGGTCCGCCCGGGCCCTGTGGTCACGATGTACGAGCTGGAACCGGCGCCGGGCATCAAGGCCAGCCGCGTCATCCAGCTGGCCGAGGATATCGCCCGCAACATGTCGGCGCTGTCGGCGCGCGTCGCCGCCATTCCCGGCCGCACCGTGATGGGCATCGAGCTGCCCAACGCCAATCGCGAGATGGTGGTGCTGCACGAGATGGTCGGCAGTGACAGTTTCGCCGAACAGACCGGCAAGCTGCCGATCATCCTGGGCAAGAATATCTCCGGCGATCCGGTGATCGCCGATCTGGCGCCGATGCCGCATCTGCTGGTCGCGGGCACCACCGGTTCGGGTAAATCGGTCGGCCTGAACTGCATGATCCTGTCCTTGCTCTACCGGCTGACGCCCGACGAGTGCAAGATGATCATGATCGATCCGAAGATGCTGGAACTGAGCACCTATGACGATATCCCGCATCTCTTGTCGCCGGTGGTGACCGAGCCGGCCAAGGCGATCCGGGCGCTGAAATGGGCGGTCGAGCAGATGGAAGAGCGCTACCGGATGATGTCCTCGCTGTCCGTCCGCAATCTCGCCAATTACAACGAGAAGGTGAAGGCCGCCAAGGCCAAGGGCCAGCCGCTCGGGCGTCGGGTGCAGACCGGCTACGACCCCGAAACCTCGCGTCCGATCTACGAGGAAGAGCAGCTCGATTATGAAGTGCTGCCGCAGATCGTGATCATCGTCGACGAGCTGGCTGACCTGATGATGACGGCCGGCAAGGAAGTCGAATTCCTGATCCAGCGGCTGGCGCAGAAGGCGCGCGCCGCCGGCATCCATCTGATCATGGCGACACAGCGGCCATCGGTCGACGTCATCACCGGCGTGATCAAGGCCAACCTGCCGACGCGGATCAGCTTCCATGTTACCTCCAAGATCGATTCCCGAACCATCCTCGGCGAACAGGGAGCGGAACAGCTGCTCGGCAAGGGCGACATGCTGTATATGCCGGGCGGCAAGCAGCTGACCCGTGTGCACGGGCCCTTTGTCTCCGATGACGAAGTGCGCAGGGTCGCCGATCACTGGCGCTCGCAGGGACAGCCGGATTATATCCAGGCGGTGACCGAGGAACCGGAAGATGGCAGCTTTGCCCTCGACGGCGCGGACCTGAGCGACAGCAAGGAAGACCGGCAATATACGCAGGCCTGCCAGATCGTCTTTGAAAGCCAGAAGGTTTCGACCAGCTGGCTGCAGCGGCAGCTCAGGATCGGCTATAACACCGCCGCCCGGATTATCGACCGGATGGAGGAGGACGGGTTCATCACCCCGCCCAACCATATCGGCCGCCGGGAAGTGCTGCGCGACCAGCATGGCGAACCGCTCTAGCGGCGAAATCTCGCGGCTTTCCTGACAGAGTGATTAAGCCATCATTCAATCGCCACCGTCTAGGCGGGCATCTAGTTAATCTGGAGTTTTATTAATGTTGAAATATGGTTTCGCCCTGATCGCTGCACCGCTGGCCCTGACCGCCAGCCTGCCTGCCACCGCGCAGCAAAGTCCGACCGACAGCCTGTCGAAAATCTCGAACCATTTGCGATCGATGTCGACAATGACCGCGAATTTCACCCAGACCGATCGCAGCGGCCAGATGCTGACTGGCAAGCTCACCATCAAGCAGCCTGGCAAGATCCGCTTCGAATATCAGAAAGATGCCAATCTGCTGATCGTCGGGGACGGCAAGGCGCTGACCCTGATCGACTATGACGTGAACCAGGTCCAGCGCTGGCCGATCAGCAACAGCCCGCTGTCGGCTCTGCTCAATCCGGAGCGCGACCTGTCCAAATATGGCAAGATCATTCCGACTCGCAATCCGGCGGTGCTGAGCGTCGAGGTCAGCGATCCGAAGCGGCCCGAATATGGCGTGATCACGATGGTTTTCACCAAGAAACCCGGTGCGCCCGGCGGGCTGAGCCTCGACGGCTGGGTTTCGCTCGATTCGAAAAACAATCGCACATCGATCCGGCTTTCCAACCAGAAATTTGGCGGGCAGGTGTCGAACAGCACCTTCAACTGGGATGATCCGCGGCGGAAAAGTCGCGGCAAGCGGTGAACCGAGACAGGGCGCCGATCAGCAGAACGCGATATAGTTTCCGTTCATATTCCCGACAGAAACGCGGGACTATAACCAAATACAGGATGAAGAAAGGCAGTCAGGTTTTCCCCCTGTTACCTGACACAACAAGTTCTTTCTCATCTTTTGCGTGACGAACGCGAGTTAGCCCCCACCTCCCAAATGCCCCCGGAGGTGGGGGTTTTTCTTTTTCCGGCGAGAATTTTCCCCACCGCGCCCTTTGCTTTGGGCTTGGGTTTCTGTGCATGCGTGGCTATCAGACTCGCCATGAGTGATAGCCTGAAAATCGTCAGCTGGAATATCAACAGCATCCGCGCCCGTCTCGACATCGTCGAACGCTTCCTGACCGAGGAAGCGCCGGACATATTGTGCCTGCAGGAAACCAAGGTCCGCAATGAACAATTTCCCGAAGGGATGTTCCGGCGGCTTGGCTATAATCATATGATCCTGAACGGCCAGCCGATGCACCATGGCGTTGCGATCATCAGCCGGGTGCCGCTGCACAAGGACGAACGGTTTGACTGGCAGGACAATGGCGAGGCCCGGCATGTCGGCGCGGTGCTGCAAAATGGCGTGCGGATCGAGAATGTCTATATTCCCGCCGGCGGCGAGATTCCGGATCGCGAGCTCAATCCGAAATTTGGCCAGAAGCTCGATTTCTTTGGCCGGATGACCGAATGGTCGAAGAATCTTAAGGAACCGACGATCCTGATGGGCGACTTCAACGTCGCGCCGCTCGAATCCGACGTCTGGAGCCACAAGGCGCTGATCAAGGTGGTCAGCCATACGCAGATCGAGATCGACCATCTCTACGCGATGCGCGATGCGCACGGCTGGGTGGATGTCGGCCGCAAGCTGATTCCCGATCCCGAGCGGCTGTTTACCTGGTGGAGCTATCGCGCCAAGGACTGGCGTCTGTCCGACAAGGGACGGCGGCTCGACCATGTCTGGGTCAGCCCGGAGCTCGCGGACAAGGCGAAGAGCCATGTCGTGCTGGAAGATGCGCGCAGCTGGGGCAAGCCGTCGGATCATGCGCCATTGATCACGGAATTCGAATTTTGAACGCAGCGCCTCATGACGGGGGCCGCAAGGTAGGTGAGGCCGACAAGGCAGCGGCGCGCCGCGCGGCCCGCGCGATCGATGCGCTGCGACGGGGCTGGCCGATTGGCGTCGAGGCGAGCGGCGAGCGGCTCCATCTGCTGCCGGTCGAGACCGGCGCGCTGGAACAGGCCCTGCCCGCCTCCGGCAATGTGTCGCTGCTGATCTCGGCGAGCCGGGCCGATACGCTGAAACTGCTCAACCAGCGTGCCGCTGCCGACCCGACCCTGCCGATCCAGATCGGCCTGCCCGCGCCAGTGACCGCGGCAGAAATCATCGCCATCGTCGATCCGGTGCTCGACATGCAATATCCGATGAAGGGCCCGTTTCAGAGCGAGGCGCTGAGCAATCCTGCGGCCGCCGCGGCGGCGATGGAACTGGCGCGCCATGCGGCCTTGCTGCCCGCCTTTCTGATCGTCGACGAGGCCGAGGATATGATCCGGGCGGAGGATGTCGCTGCCTATGCCGATTCCAGTGCGCTGACGATCAGCGCCCATGCCCGGCTGCCGGTCGCGGCCAATAGCGAGGCGCATATCTACGGCTTTCGCAGCGATGCCGATGCCACCGATCATATCGCTCTGGTCGTCGGCAAGCGCGACGAGAGCACACCGGTGGTGCGGCTGCACAGCGAATGCCTGACCGGCGATGTGCTGGGCAGCCTGAAATGCGACTGCGGCCCGCAACTGCACGCCGCGCTGGGCCAGATGGCCGAGGCCAGCTGGGGGGTATTGCTCTATCTGCGGCAGGAAGGGCGCGGCATCGGGCTGATCAACAAGCTGCGCGCCTATGCCCTGCAGGATCAGGGCTTTGACACGGTCGATGCCAACCAGCGGCTTGGCTTTGCCATCGACGCGCGCGATTTCTCGACGGCCGCGCGGATGCTCGACCTGCTCAATGTCCCGAAGGTCCGGCTGATGACCAACAATCCGGAAAAAGTGGAAGGGCTGGAAGCATGCGGCGTGATCGTGGAAGAGCGCCTGCCGGTGAAGATTGCGGCCAATCCGCACAATGAATTCTATCTGGATACCAAGCGCGACCGGACGGGGCACCAGTTGTAGTCCCGTGCCCCGTCCAATTGATCCGAGTTTTTTCACATACCCATATTCGTGTAATTCTGATAAGATTATTGAATGAAGAAAGACACGACCATAAAATCTTCTGCCGGGTCTGCACCGTTTGTTTCCAAGCCTCTTGGTCAGTCAAAGGCTACGAAATTTTCTCAAGTCGAGGGCCTGACGCTGAACGGGAAGCATGTCGCCATGTTCAAACAGCTTACAGCACGGGGCCTCAAGGGCGATATTCTCCGCTCTGCAATAACCGGATCATTTCAGAAAAAACGGTAGCAATGGATCCTTACGATCCGATCGACGATCCACTCTGCTATCCGGGGTCAAAGGTCCTTATAAACAAGGCGAATTTGACTGACCAAGATGCTTTGGATCAATTTGAACAGCTGATGTTTCTCTCGCGGTCAGAAGACGCCTTACCTCCAGGCAATCCGGACTATAGCCTGTACAAAGCTATTCATCACCATTTCTTCCAGGACGTGTACGAATGGGCCGGTAAGTCCCGTACAATCAGAACCGGAAAAGGAGGAAACTGGTTCTGCTATCCTGAATTTATTGATGGCGAGATGGAAAAGCTGTTCGGCCAACTCGCCGAAGAGAGCTATTTGACCAAGATTGACGACAAAGAGTCTTTTGCTGCTCGCGCCAGCCATTATATTGCAGAGATCAATGCGGTTCATCCATTCCGCGAAGGCAATGGCCGCTGTCAGTTAATATTGTTGAATATCTTGCTCGAAATGTCCCGCTACCGGATGAACGAGGACAAACTGAACCCAGATCAGTTTTTAAACGCCATGATCGCGAGCTTCAAGGGGGACAACAGCCCCTTGTCCGATGCGATCATGGCAGTGATTGAGTGATTTCACCAATAATAGCCCTAGAACGGAACGTCGTCGTCCAGATCGCTGTCAAAGGCGCCGCCGCCCTGGCCGCCGCCGGAGCCGCCGGTCTGACCCCAGCCGCCACCGCCACCGGAAGAACCGCCGCTTTGGCCGCCACCCCAGCCGTCGTTCGAGCCGCCGCCCTGACCGCCGCCGCCTGGCTTGCTGTCGAGCATTTCCATTTTCGCGTCAAAGCCCTGCAGCACGAC
>TARA_R110002033_G_scaffold39785_3_pt1 | contig 20608 bp, 21 predicted proteins | sample TARA_R110002033 | Tara Oceans TARA_R110002033 (sample SAMEA4397051) | marine metagenome | biome: Polar Biome; feature: [SRF] surface water layer (ENVO:00010504); material: water (ENVO:00002006), including particulate matter (ENVO:01000060) such as... | depth 5 m
CAATACTGCCCCAATTAATGAAATATACGCACCAAATTTAGTTCGGTCGGTCACCTTGTACCAAACAGATAGATTGTGATAGATACCTAGGAAAAAACTGGCCAAAACAATTAAAGGTACAATTGGCATAGCATCCCAATACGCCTCATTAAGCACCAAAAGTTCCTTAAGAATATCAGAAAAAACTACAACAGACAATAAAATAATACTCCCTAAAACCACAAAATAATTTGTGATTTGCGCATATGCTTTTTGAGGGTTCTTAGTATCGGAATGACTAAAGAAAAAAGGTTCTATTCCCATACGGAAAGCCGTCGCAAAAAGTGTCATAAAAAGCGCCAATTTATAACATGCCGAATATTTTCCCATTTCACTTTTAGCGATATCTTCAGGTAACAATTCGGAAAGTAAATAACGGTCAAAAACCTCATTAATAGTAAATGCTACGCCAGCTACCATAACAGGCATTGCATAACGCACCATTCTTTTCCAAAGCTCCTTATCAAACTCATAAGGTCTGCGTATATAAACCCTTATCATTAATAACAATGTTATTGCACTTGCAATTAAATTAGCAATTAAAATATACGGAATTTCATAGTCGACTTTATAGAGAGAATGTAAAAACCCTGTCGACGTTTCTTGAGCAATTTTAGGTAACAGAATTAAGAAAAATAATGTAAGACCTAGATTAAGCGAAACATTTAGAATTTTTACAATAGCATATCGCATTGGTTTTTCGTTAGCTCTTAGCCATGCAAAAGGTATTATTGCCAATGCATCTAAAGCTAATATTCCTAACACATAATTCATGAAAGGCAAATCAATATTTAATGCTGCAGATAATTTTTCTTTAAATAGAATACCAATTAAAACCAACAATGCCGTAGAGCCCATTATAGACAATAATGAAGTACTAACTACTTTCTTTCTATTCTCCGATTCCTTATAAAACCTAAAAAAGGCAGTTTCCATTCCGTAGGCCAGAAAAACATTAAAAATGGCAAACCAAGAAAAAATGAGGGTGACTTCGCCATACTTCCCAGGCGCCATTACATCTGTATAAATAGGCACCAACAAGAACGAAATCATCCGTGGCAAGACAGTTGCCAAGCCATAAATTGCCGTTTGTTTAAAAAGTTTTTTGAGTGGATTCAAACACTATAAATTCAGGTGATAAAAGTACCTATTAAAAGCCTAGTTACAAAGTTAGTTTTTAGGTGCGCCCTTATAAATTAAAGGCTGCTTTTGTTTTACACCCTCTACCTTAGCATATTTAGTTTCACCATTATCAAGATAACTTATAACTGCTTCATCTGAATTTAATGATAAATCCTTTGTTTCTGACGATTCTGGACTATCATTGGGTATTCTAACTACAATCATATTTTGATTATCTACCGTATTCACTAATGCCTTTACCTGCTTACCACGAAAATAAACTTCATTTATTACTATATCAGAATTTTCAAGTAATGAAACCGGAATACGTAATTCAGTACCAGAACCGCTTTCTTCTCGTCCTCCAACATAGGGTTGGCTACTAGCTTTACCGATTTCGAACGGAGTTTCCGTTTGTAGTTTTTTCTGCGAGGTGCAACTGGTTAAACAAAGACAGAAAAGTAAAAAGTAACTAAGTACGTATTTCATTAGACCCATATTATTCTTATAAAGATAATAAGTAATATGGGTTTAATAAGTCATTTAACATTGCTATCACATATAACAATTAATCCTGTACTTGTAATTGTTTCAATTTACTGAGTTCGTTTTTAATCTGTTTGTATATAAATACACAGAAAATTAAAAGAAACACTATTGCTGAGAATAGTATATATAGATAAAACCCATGAGATAAAGTCGCTTTAAATTGCGGCAATAGAATTACAAATCCGATAGCGTAAGTCACCAAGGCTAAAGGCGTAATTAGATAATGGGTATATTTTCTGAAACTATAATAATTGGTTAAATCACTTTTGAAAGTATTAGAATCTTTACTGAAATTTATACTCCTTAACTTCTTTAAACTATACAATTCAATAGCAATTCTAACCACTAAACTCCCAACCATTAAGCCGATTCCTAGTAAAAATGTGTTGCTATTATATCCAGAAACGTAGATTAAAAAAGACAAGAGAATAAGGATTGTTATCGTTAAAACAATGTTTCCTGTTTTTTGCTTGTTCTCGATAGATTTTACACTTTTTAATAAGGCATCGAATCCATTGTCGGTAGCAGACATTCCAGATTGGTTCTGCCATTTATTTTGTAATTCTTCAAAATTATTCATTGTTGACACATTTTGTAAGTTGTTGTTTTATTCTATGCACTCTAGTTCGAATAGCTTCATGTTTTATCCCCATAATTTCAGAAATTTCTAGTTGGGGTAAACCTTCTAACTCCAATAAAATAATAGCTTTATTGATACTACTTAATTTATCGATACAGCTATATAGTTGAACCAGCATATCTTCTTTTTCGTTAGGATTCTCATCAGAATCGCTTACTTGAATGGTATCAAGTGATAGATTTCTATCTTTTTTACGCTGTTTTCGAATTTCAGCTAGACAAGTATTTACACATATCCTGTAAATCCACGTTCCAATTCCACTCTCATTTCTAAAACCATCTAGATTTTGCCAAACCTTTATAAAGGTTTCTTGAGCTAAATCTTTAGCAAGAGCTTCATCACCTACCGTATAACCCATACATAGACGCATAACCTTAGCATAGTTTTCCTTATAAATATTCTTGTATGTATTCTCTTTAGATGCCATTAGTTGCTTAAAACATTTTTAAGGTTTTCTATGAACCATTTTGGTTGATCATACATGATGAAATGCGATGAACCATTAGCAAATTCAACAGTATATTCATCTAAAGCTTTATATTGTGTATCATAAGTAGATTTAGCCATTTCAAGTCCATAAGGTTCCGTGGCAGCCAATATAGTAACTGGTGTATTTATTTTAGAAAGATCTTCACGTAAATCTAGCTTTAATAAATCGGTATAACCATACACATAAGTTTCTCTATCTGCCTGAAGCATCCAGTCTTTAATTTGTAATTGTTTTGATTTATTGGAAGTCATACTACCTGCCATTTGAATTGCCATATTTTCGAAATCGGCATCGTTCATCTCTAATAACTGTTTGTTATAGGGGGAATCATACACCATATATTCACTTTTAAAATCAGGCATCATTAAGGCACCAGTTGACGGTAAGGCATCTACAACAATCAACTTTTTGTAAGAACTACTTTCAGTGGCCATCCATAAAGCTAACGCACCACCTAGACTGTGACCAATTAAAATTGGGTTTTCCAGTTTATTTTCTGAAATGTAAGAAAGAACACCTTCTTTTATTTTTGGAAGCCATGGTTTTTCAACAGCCGGAACATTTCCAAAACCTGCAAAAGTAAAAACGTGACATTCATAATTTTTAGATAGTTCGCTTACAGTATCATTCCAAACATCACCTGTACATGCAAATCCCGGAAACAAAAGAATTGGTTCGCCGGCTCCAACAACATCAACCTTAAAAGAATTGTCTTGAGCAGTGATTGAAAGAGTGCAAAGAATTAGAAACGCAAATAGTAATTTTTTAATAATTTTCATCGTAAGAGTTTTTGTTTGTTTGCCCTTTAGATTCAATTATTAAAAATTGTTACATAAAAAATCAAAAAAATTATTCTGGCTCTACATCCATACGTTTTATAGCCGTAAAAGCTAATACAAATGCCGCTAAAAGAAATATAGCCGCTAAGGCATATGGAGCACCAGGAAAATAAATGGACGCCTCTGGTCGTATAAAATAATAAAATACTGGAGCGAATATGAATTGCCCTAAAATTGCGGTAATACTCACAAGACCTGTTATAGAACCTTGTAAAATTCCTTGTTCTTTTTCAGAGACTTGATTTGATATTACACCTTGTATTGTTGGACCGGCAATACCACCTAGTGCATATGGAATTAGGAAAGCATACAGCATCCAAGGTTCTTTTGCGAAAGAGAATAGAAACATACCAACCGTCCACAAAAGAAATCCGAAAATAATGACTTTACGCTTCCCAAATTTTGTAACCAACTTACCTACTAAAAAACCTTGAACTATTGCAACCAATAAGCCTACTACCATCAGTGACAACCCAATTTGTCTAGGATTCCAATCATATCGTTCAATGCCATAATAAGACCAAGTTGATGGTAATGCCTGACCTGCCAGATTTGCTAAAAAGAATGCAGATATCAACAAAAGGATGCCTTTATAATTTCGCAATGCAAACAAAGAAACCCCAGGAATCATCTTGGTGAAGTTAATTTGTCGCCTATTCTCCACTGTCAACGACTCAGGTACAAAGAAATAACCAAATAGGAAATTGGCAAATGTTAAGCCTGCAGCAATGTAAAACGGTAATCGAATATTAATCTCTCCGAAAAATCCGCCAATTCCGGGACCGATTATAAATCCAATTCCGAATGCTGCACCAATTAACCCAAAGTTTTTTGCCTTATTTTCTTTTGTACTTACATCTGCGATGTAGGCAGAAGCTACTGTAAAACTAGCTCCTGTAATTCCTGCTAAAAACCGACCTAAGAATAACCATGTTATCGTTGGCGCCCAAGCATGAATTAAGTAGTCTATACTAAGACCTAAAAGTGCTAAAAGTAAAATTGGTCGTCTACCAAATCTATCGGAAATTTCCCCTAGTACCGGAGAAAACAAAAATTGCATACCAGCAAAGGCGGTCGTAACCCACATGCCATATATAATAGCCATGTGATTTCCTTCTCCTGTCAAGTCCATGATCAAGTCAGGTATAATTGGTAAGATGATACCAATACCAATAACATCTACTAGAATAGTAATAAAAATAAAAAGTAAGGCTGTTTTGTTAGATTTCATGGTCAAGACAAAAGTCGGATAAAAAAAGGACTCTAAAATGTATAAAATGAAAAACCCCACTGTACAGTGGGGTGTTAAATATCATGATAAATATATAATTGCTTGCCTATGTTAGCAACTGCAATTAATTATTCAAAGCTTCTGCTCCACCAACAATTTCCAAAATTTCATTGGTAATAGCTGCTTGCCTTGCTTTGTTATATGTTAATTTCAACTGATCACGCATTTCGGTAGCATTATCTGTTGCTTTATGCATAGCTGTCATACGAGCACCATGTTCACTTGCAAATGAATCTCTAATACCTTTATACAATTGTGTCTTTAAAGACTTAGGAATCAATTCTTCAATGATTTCAATCTTTGTAGGCTCAAATGTATAATCTGCACTTGCAGTTACCTCAACTTCCTGTAATGGAACAATTGGTAAAAACTGCTCTGTCATCACTATTTGAGTAGCCGCATTCTTGAATTTATTATATATAATTTCAATACGGTCATATGTACCTGCTGTAAAGAGTTCCATTAAATCTTCAGCAATATCAGCTACCTTATCAAAAGTTAAATCGTCATATATGCCACTATGGTTTGCAATGACATTATAACGTTTTCCTAAATAATCGTTTGCTTTTTTTCCAACAGCTACAAAGTCAACTTCTTTACCAGCATAAACATTTTCTGCAAGGTTAACTGACTGCTTTAAAATATTAGTGTTAAAAGCGCCACAAAGACCTCTATTAGAAGTGATAGAAACCACTAAAACTTTATTTACAACACGATTATCGGCATAAACACTACCTGTATCACCTTCTAAACTAGAACTTAAGTTTTGAAGTAATTCAGTTAGCTTATCTGAGTATGGACGCATTGCGGTAATAGCATCTTGGGCTTTCTTCAGTTTAGCAGCAGATACCATTTTCATGGCACTGGTTATCTGCATCGTTGAAGAAACCGATGAAATCCTATTTCGTATTTCCTTTAAATTTGCCATTATATTCAGTGTTTAGCAAAAAGTACAAACCAATACCATCTAAGTAATAGTTTGTACCTCTAACTCAGTACTTATTTATTTCTTATATTTTGCAGAAAGCTCTTTACAAACAGAAGTCAATGTATCCGTTACTTCATCAGTAAGTTTACCTGCCTTCAATGTATCAAGAACATCTCTGTGCTTAGCGTTCAAAAACTCTAAGTAATCACGTTCAAATTCTTTTACTTTCTCTACAGGTACATCTCTTAACAAGTTCTTAGAACCAGCATAGATAATTGCAACCTGATCTTCAACAGTATAAGGATCGTTTTGTGCTTGCTTTAATATTTCAACGTTTCTACGTCCTTTTTCAATAACGTTCAATGTAGCTGCATCTAAATCTGAACCGAATTTAGCAAATGCTTCCAATTCACGGAACTGTGCTTGATCCAATTTCAATGTACCTGCAACTTTTTTCATTGATTTAATCTGAGCGTTACCACCAACACGAGATACAGAAATACCCACGTTAATTGCTGGTCTTACACCTTGGTTGAATAAATCTTGCTCTAAGAATATCTGTCCGTCAGTAATAGAAATTACGTTAGTTGGAATATAAGCAGAAACATCACCTGCTTGTGTTTCAATAATTGGCAAAGCCGTTAAAGAACCACCACCTTTTACCATTGGCTTTAATACCTCTGGCAAATCATTCATTTCTTTTGCGATGTCATCATCATTGATAACTTTTGCTGCACGCTCTAATAATCTAGAGTGAAGGTAGAAAACATCACCTGGATACGCTTCACGTCCCGGTGGTCTTCTTAACAAAAGAGATACCTCACGGTAAGCTACCGCTTGTTTTGATAAATCATCATATATAATTAAAGCAGGACGACCTGTATCACGGAAATACTCACCGATAGACGCTCCAGTAAATGGTGCATATACTTGCATTGGTGCTGGATCAGATGCGTTAGCAGCTACAATGGTAGTATATGCCATTGCACCTTTATCTTCTAATACTTGAGCAATACCGGCAACAGTAGATGCTTTTTGACCTATGGCAACATAGATACAGTAAACAGGCTCACCAGCATCATAAAATTCTTTTTGGTTCAAAATGGTATCGATACAAACCGTAGTCTTACCAGTTTGACGGTCACCAATAACAAGCTCTCTCTGCCCTCTACCAACCGGGATCATCGCATCAATTGCTTTGATACCTGATTGCATTGGCTCAGTTACAGGCTCTCTGTAGATAACACCTGGAGCTTTACGCTCTAATGGCATTTCATAAGTATCACCAGTTATAGGTCCTTTACCATCAATTGGGTTACCTAGAGTATCAACCACACGACCAACAATTCCTTCACCAACTTTTACAGAAGCGATTCGTTGCGTACGTTTTACAGTATCACCTTCACCAACAGATTTAGAAGGTCCTAAAAGAACCACACCTACGTTATCTTCTTCCAGGTTAAGAACGATACCTTCAAGTCCACCTTCGAACTCAACTAATTCTCCGTATTGAGCATTGGCTAATCCGTAGATTCTTGCAATACCATCACCTACAGTTAATACAGTACCTACTTCATCTAAAGTAGCGGTAGCATCAAATCCTGATAATTGTTTCTTTAAAATTGCTGATACTTCAGCGGCTTTTACTCCTGCCATTTTTAATTAGTATAAGATATTAGGCTATTGACAAATCGTCCTTTGCCTTATATAGTTATTATAGACTATTAGAAAATTCTCTTTTTAAATTGTTAAGCTTATTGCTTACACTAGCATCGTACTGTAAATCTCCAACTCTTAAGATAAAACCACCAATAATACTTTCGTCGATTTTATTCTCAATAGTTACCTCATCAGAAGTAATGGTAGCAATATGTTTAAGTACTTTTTTCTCTGTAGCAGCATCTAAAGGAACAGCAGTAGTAACATAAGCTACACCTTTTCCTTTTAATTGCTCATTAAGAATAATGTATTTTAAAGCAACTTCATTTAGCATACCTACACGCTTGTTATCAACCAACATGCTAATAGTACCTTCAGTAATTGAATCGCATCCTTTGAAAATTTCAAGTAACGCATTCTTTTTAGAAGCACCAGATACAACCGGACTTGCCAATACATCTTTTAATTCTTTACTATCTGAAATAGTAGCGACGATTGAACGCATATCTTTCTCAACAGCAACCAAGGCTTTATTTTCCTTGGCCATGTCCAATATCGCCTTTGCGTAACGTAATGCAGCTCTAGATTCGCTCATTATTTTTTTAGTTAAGTTTTATGTCGCTCAACATTGTATCAACCAACTTCAATTGCTTTTCGTTGCTAGATAACTCCTCTTTTATAACTTTCTCTGCGATAGCTACAGACAATTCTGCAACTTGACTCTTAATATCTGCAACAGCAGCTTTCTTCTCGCTTTCAATAGCAGCTTGCGCTTGCTTCAACATCTTATCTCCTTCTATCTTAGCCTGCTCTTTAGAATCTGAAATCATTTTCTCTTTGATCTCACGTGCTTCTTTCAACATCGCTTCACGCTCAGAACGAGCTTCTTGAAGCATTTTTTCATTATCAGCCTGTAAGTTCTGCATATCTGCCTTTGCTTTTTCAGCTGCAGCTAACGCTTCTTGTATACCACTCTCTCTTTCGTTCAACGAGTTCAAAATAGGTTTCCAAGCAAATTTTACCATTAAGAATATTAAACCTAATAATAATATTGTCTGTACTACAAACAAACCAGGTGAAAAATCGTTCAATAAAACTTCCATATCTTAAATCTTTAAAATCTAAATCAATAATTAAAAAACATTTCCTGTAACCAACCGTTACAGGAAGATGTCTTTGGGTTTTCGAGTTCTTATTTTCCTAAGAACAAAGCACCGAATGCTAAACCTTCTAAAAGTGCAGCTACAATAATCATTGCAGTTTGAATTTTTCCTGCCGCTTCTGGTTGACGAGCAATACCTTCCATTGCTTTACCACCGATTTGACCAAGACCTAAACCTGCTCCGATTACGATTAATCCTGCTCCAATTAAATTGTAAGTTACCATACCAATTGATTTATATAATTAAATTAAAAAAACTCTTGTTAAATAAAATCTCCTCTAACATCCTCAACATCCGCCACTTCATGACCATGAGAATCATGCTCATGATCGTGATCATGTTCTGCAACCGCCATACCTATAAATAGAGCTGAAAGTGCTGTAAATATATATGCCTGTAAAAAGGCTACCAACACCTCAATAAGGGTGATGAAAAATGACAATACCAAAGATAAACCTGTAGCACCTACCACACCTAAACTTTTCTTAAGTGTAAACATGATTGCAATTAAACTCATTACTACAATATGCCCAGCAGATATGTTTGCGAACAAACGAACTAATAATGAAAAAGGTTTAATGATAAAAGCACCTGCTAGTTCTATAATAGCCAAAATAGGTTTTACAAAAACCGGTACACCTGGCATCCACAAAATGTGCATCCAATAATCTTTATTTCCACTAACTGTATAGATAACTAAGGTGAATATTGCCAAACATGCAGTTACCGCAATCTGACCAGTAACATTAAAGCCAAAAGGAGTAAGACCCATTAAGTTTAGTATCCATATAAAAAAGAATACGGTTAATAGGTACCCCGTAAATTTTCTGTAATGCTTTTCACCAATATTAGGCCTAGCTATTTCATCTCTAACATAAAGTACTAAAGGCTCCAATACTCTACCGAACCCAGTAGGGATACTTTTCTTTGCATATTGCTTAGCCAATGAAGAAAATGCCAATAACATTAATAGACCTACCAATAAAACCCCAACTACACTTTTAGTAATAGAAAAATCTAAAACTTTATGAGCATTGGTTGCATGGTGCTCTTCGTCAAAACTAACCGAAGATGCGCCATTATCTAATTCGTAAATTTTACTGTGAAGTTTTACAAACTTTGAGCCGTTTCTCTCAACTATAACCTGACCATTATCGTCATGATGGAATTCTGATGACATAAAAGTCGCCAAACCGTTACTAGACAATAAAATTACCGGTAAAGGAAAACCAACGTGCTTTCTTTCTCCTGCATCATTAGAATAAGAGAATAAATGAAAGTCATGAGAATCTTTAAGGTGATGTAAAATATACTCATCTACCTGTTCCTTAGTACTTACTGCGCCTTCTTGCTCCGTATCGGAGAACGCAAAACTTTGCATTGAAAAACAGAGTATTAGAAGTTGTAATAAGGTTTTAAACGTATTTGAAACTTGCATCATTAGTTATTTGTCAAAAATTAAGCCCCTAGAAATTTTGCGCAAAAGTAGTTAATTATTGCATAAACTACCCAATTTTAAAGCTTTAAAATTTAGAGTCTTTTATTCCCCATAATTTTAGAAATAAAAAACACTTCTAGAAACAAAAAAATAATTGCTGGGAGCATTAGCAAACCCCTATATAATTGAGGCATAACCAATTCACCCAAAAGGTACGGATAGAATATAGCTGCAACGAGTGTTAACTTAAAAACGAGCACGCCCATATAAATAAAACCCAACTGTTCAAAAAAAGATTTGTTTTTTGATGCAATTAAGAACACTATAACCAAGGTTAATGAAAACAGGTAATGAAAACTATAGGCTTTTATCAACAACGGACCAAAATAGGATGGTGGAGTAGATAAAACGAAATTTTGCAAAAAATAAGAAGTCGCGCCCACAACAGTGAACACGACTATATATAATATGATATTTTTTAACAACGCTTATTTATTTAATGCCATAACTTTTTTTATGACCAAATAGATAGACAAAAATACAGCAAGTAATGTAAATGTATCCTCTAAAAACGTTTTTTCAAATTTTTGATCTAACCATTCCCCTAAAAGATTGCCCAAGAAAATAGTGACGCCCATTTGTATAGCTACACCAGATAAGCTTGCGGCATTTCTTAAAAGCTCAGAATTATCATTACGAGGCTTTTGTGGATCCATTACTATTAGATGATTTGTGACCTTCATTGTTAGCAGCTCCTTTTTTACCACCCATATTACAAGATGCATTGAAAGTTGCGCCAGGCTCCACAGCTAATTTACTTACGGAAACTACACCTTCTATTACTGCAGATGCTTTTAAAGATAATAAATCAGACACTAAAAGTTCTCCATTAAAGCTACCTTCTATATCGGCATTTACACATTCTACTTTACCATGTATATAACCGTCTTTACCGATTACTACTTTACCAGAAGTTTTTACATTACCATCTAGCTTACCATCGATACGAAAATCTGCTTCAGAAATTATATCTCCTTTAATCTTTGTATTCTTTTCAATTCTATTAGGTTGCCCTCCTACTTCACTCATAGTCTTAGGTTTTTGTCTGTCTGAAAACATTGTTCACGGTTTTGGGGTTAAAAGCGTATTTCTATAATCGATTATATTTTTGTGCACTTGAATAATCTTATAGTTCTCCGATAAAACTACAAAATTCTCATCAGCAACGCGGTAATCCTTATTGTTTTTTAGTAGCTCTGCATAGCCAAGTGCAAATTCTTTTGACTTAAAGCCATGAACCACTACAAATTGATCTTCGAGGTTATAAATATCCCTAGAAACTACATTTTTGTATTTAAGATCTTCAATAGATTTATCTAACAGTTCCATCAGCTTTAATGCCTTCTCTGTATTACTTCTTTTAAAAGGGAAAACTACTTTCCAATTAGATGTTCCCTTAGAATCTGTCTCTGGTGAAAACTCCTTTGGTTCTAATTTTGGAAGCTGTTCAGCAATCATCTGTTCTGCCTTTTTACCTTCCGGATTGTTAGGGTAGGTCAAAGCCACATAATTAAGTGCTTCCTTAAATAACTCAAAACCTTGTAGTCTACCAATTGCGTTTGCTTTCAGCATTTCAAATTTAGGAACAATAGGATCTCCTGTAAACCTATTGATGTTTTCCTCTGCCCCTGTAATGACCTGTAAATACTGTTGGTCCTTATATTGTTTAAATAAACTCTCGTATCGCTTTTCTGGACTATCAGAACTATTTGCCAATACCGCCTGCGGATTCAATAGAATCTCTGCATATCTAGAATCTCCATGGTTGGCAATAATATCGGCCTTCATAGCTTCTTTTAACGGACTATCTACTTCTTCGTAGATTTTATATAAATTGTATTTAGAAGGTAGAATCAATCGTTCTTCTGAATTCGATGCCAAAACATTCTCTAATTTACCGGCCGCTAAAAGATTTTCATTAAACTTCTCCTTATATATTAACCCAAGTTGATAGTTAGCAAAATTACGTTCTGTTTTTAAACTGTCAATTACGGCAACATCGGTTGGTAAACGATCCATATAATATTCTAATGAGAATTTCTCATCATCACTAACCACACTTAAACTATCATTTGCTCCCACAGCGTTTTGTAACGCTAAATTATCAGTATTTACAACCGATTTGTCAGACCAACGCCAATCATCGGTTAATTCTCTATTACCCCAGCGGTTTTTAAAATCGTTTTGACCGTAACCTAAACTGGTAATATTATAGAAATAGAATTTTCCTTTATTTTCCTTTCCACCTTTACTATTTGAAAATGCGGCAAAGCCATCTGTAATTCTTTCTTTTTCTTTTTTCTGAGCAGCTTCTTTAGCTTTTTGCAACTCCTCTATATGCTTTCCAAAATATGCCAATTGCTCATCTTTTGGCATTTGATATACTGTAATTACACTATCTGCGTATTGTACGATGTCTTCGTACTTAATAACATCCTCTAAATTGTCTCTCTTCTTTTTAATAGCACGAAACTTCTTCGTATTCTCATTTAAGTTAGTAAGTACACTATCGTAATATGCACCTGCAGGTTTATAAACACTTTCGTAAAAGTTATACTCTGCTAAATTCTCATAATTAAGCGCATTTAGTTTTGGCTTGTTTTGAGATGCACGCAAAGATTTGTTGAAATACACCAATGCCAAACTATCAGACTCCTGCGCTAAATGAAACTCAGCCAATTGTCTATATATGTTATCTAAAAAGGGTCTGTTCTCCCTGTTCAATTCCATTTTAGTCAAATACTCCAATACCTCTTCTTTATTTTCAGCGGTAATTTCAGTATTTTTTAGTTTTTCGATTTTCGCATTAATCATGTAAACCCTAGGCGATTTTCTATTTAAATCTATCACCTTGTCAAAAGCATAATTAGCACTATCCTTATAACCTAACTGATTGTACAACTGTCCTATTATATAATAGTATCTTCCTTTTTCTGGATTTTTACTTGTGTAATGCGATGCAATTTTTAGGTTTTGAACAGCTGTATCTGGTGCATTAAGATTTATGAATGCTTGCGCCATCATTGCTCTTGCATCTGCATACTCTTGATCCTTTAAACGCTCATACTTCATCAAGCGTTTTAAATTCTTAATGGCAAGATCATCGTTCTCTAATCTAATATTCACCTTTTCTCTCCAAATACTAGCCTCGTTTAGCTTATCGCTTTGAGAGTATTTGTTTAAGATGTAATTAAATGATTCTAATGCAGGAATGTAGCGTTCATCAAAATAACGGGCTTTACCTAATAATAGAAAAGCTTCATCTATTTGCGGGTTACGCTCCTCATCTTTAATATCCATACTATGGCGTTGAATAGCTTTTGTAGCTTTCTCTTCCGCAATAAGAAAATTAGGATTGTTGTCTTCTGAATCTAGTTTAATTTCGCCGCTAACCTCTAAACGCTCTACAGGCAAGACATCAAAATAGTCATCTTGGTAGGTGTCATTTAAGGTATTGCGCCCTTCTTCAAAAGCAATATTACCGTTATATAATGTGTTGTACTTAGTGTTTAGCGCATGCCAATTACGATTAATAAAAGCATCTTTCTTGGTCGAACATGCATTAAAAAGCATACTCGCCAAAACACCGGATAAAATAAGTTTGTTTCTAAGATTCAAAATAGATGATCTACGTATGTATGTTTAACTTAAAAACAACCAGAATATTATGCCGTTCATCGGTAAACCGCATATTTATTTTTAAGCATTTGCATCAATTCTAAACTTATACCATTAAATTTTACCGACCAAGTAGTTTGTTCTAAGTCAAAATTGTGAAGCGCAATTCAATTTCTTGCACTTTATCTAGCGAATAACATCTTTATCGGAATTTAAAATACATCTGGTAAAATGATAGAAATAAAAAACCGACCATCAAGTCGGTTTTGTAAGTTTTGTGTATAATGCAGTTTGTCTGATTTAGGAAAATCGAAATCTAATTGATTTTTCAACTACAAGGAGTTCTAGACTGCACTCTAAAGGCCATATAATCCTCTATTTATTCCATAACTACCTGTGCACTTTCTGCACCAAAGAATACCTCTAGTTCTTTTAAGGTTTCTGCAGATGTTTCTATGTCTTTAACCACCTCACCTTTGTTCAACACCACAATACGTTCGCAAACTTCGGTCACGTGAATTAGATCGTGACTTGAAACTAAAACGGTTACGTCTTTTTGTTCTGCCAATTCTTTAATGATTTGCTTTAAACGAATTTGAGTGGTTGGATCCAAATTTGCAAAAGGCTCATCTAAAATAACCACTTTAGGGTTCCCAATAAACGAAGCAACTATACCCGCCTTCTTTTGATTTCCTTTAGATAAATCTCTCAAGTACTTCTTTTGACCTAAAATTTCGCCGTGGAAAAAATCTTGATACTGTGCCAATAATGCATCTACATCTGCTTTATTTTGACCACGAAGATCACCTATGAAGTAGAAATACTCTTCGGGAGTCAGATATCCAATTAAAAACGTTTCATCTATAAAAGATGATGTAAAAGGTTTCCAATCTTCACTGGTGTTTACTTGAACGTCATTATTTATAATATGACCAGTACTTGGTTGAATTAAATCTAGCAACAAACTAAATAATGTTGTTTTACCTGCCCCGTTATTACCCACCAATCCGAAACTTTGACCCGTTGGAATATTTAAGGATTCAATATTAAGTACTTCTTGTGAACCGTATTTTTTTGATAAATTTTCTATTGTAATCATAATCTTGTTATTCTAATTTGTTAGAGATGAATTGTGATGTTATAAACTGAAAAAGCTTAACTAGCTTTCTCTTTAAAACCAGCAATCATTCCGTATTTCTTTTTCTTGTACTGCTCCGTGATTAAACCTAGTAAGTAGTTTTTCATGGCGAAACCAATGATACCTAGAACTGATAATACTCCGACTGCAACTTCTATATTAAAGATGTAATAAAAGATGGAAAAAATAATTATTGGAACCACCATTACCGGAAGCATTACCAGAAACTGAGTAGCACTTGCGCCCTGCATGTTACCAAACGGACTTTGATCTAATTCGATTCTTTTTTTGTTGAATGAACCAAAATATAAAATGACCGGTATATTTACTCCTAGATTATACAATGCGCAACCAAAATTAATAGCTAAAGCCTCCCAACCAAAGTAAACATAGGGTATCGTCAATAAAAACATACCCACAACACTTACAGTAATTAAAATAACTTTAGATTCTAAATACTTTCGCATTGGTATGTTTTGCGACATCATCATACTATAATAGCTACTATCCCAAGCTGGTATAAATTGACCAAAATTACTTAAGAAAATTCCTGTCATAAATACACCAACAAATGCTTTCATTGGCATCATACTACTATAGGCTTCCACGGTATAGAACACCAAGCCATAAAAAACAAAAAGTAAGGAAATAAATACTTGAGACTTGGTTCGTTTATTTCTCCAAATCATTTTTAAATCAAGCTGCAAGAAAGAACCCATTTCTCCAAAACGCTTTGTCCAAGACATATCTGAAGTATTTGCTTCTACTGATTTCGATTGAAGCTTAGCATCTAGATAAATCTTATCTCGTAGGTATTTAAAATTGACATAATATATTATTCCTGCTAAAGCAATCGGAATCAATACCGTAATTGGATATGCATAGAGCGCATGAAAAACAGGTGCAAAAAACTCTTTAACAGAGAACACCCCAAAATAATCCAATCCGTAACCCAAGGCAAGAATACTTCCTATCCCAATAAGAACTTTATCATTCTTATTTACAAGCAGGTTAACATAATTAATACTAAGTATAATACCCATGATACCCACTATCCATAATAAAACATTTACTGCAGGGTAGCCATTAAACAATAAAACAATTGCAAAGGGTACGACAAAGAATAGTGTCAATAAGTTATAGATAGATGCCGCCGATCTTCCCAATATATAATGTGCGATGGTGCTTTTCTTGACCGGTGTAGTCAAGAATGGTTTTATATCCATCACCGGTAATTTCTGCATGAAGTATCGTAAAAATAATTCAATTAAAATCCAGTAAATGAAATATTGACTAATGCTCCACATAGGGCTCTGATCTGGAAATACTTCTTTTAAGATAAAGTACATTCCTGCACCTGTAGCTGCAAGTGATAAAAGCATATATACGCCAAAAAAGCCCATTACTATTTTTATCCCCAGACTTTTACCAAGGTTAGAAGACCTAAAAAAGGATTTCCATTGTAATGAAGAAAAACGTTTAAACATTCGGTTGGTTTTAGTATTCAGAATATAAGTAAGAAAAATCTTGAGTTTGTTACAAGACTTATTGAATATATCTTTAAACAAGACCTCACTTATATTATTTATTACTCATTATCAACAAGTTATATCACCCCTCTTCTTCATCAAAAAATCTCTCTCGATCGAGTTCGTAGTTTCAGCCAATGCTTTATCCAAAAAAGAAATCGACAAATCTTTCTCACCTATTTTCATATAATATTCCGCATAACAACCGTAATATAAATAGGCTCTTTGACCAAGTTCTGCAACATCAATTATTAAAAATAATTGATGTGTTTTTTCAAAATCAGTTAACTGAAGACATACTGTTGCATGATTTAACAACGTAAACATATTAGGTTCAAACGTATATAATTGTTCGTATCAATAAGAGATGTTTTTCCAATTGGTATCTTTAAATGTTTTGGCATTTAAATGTTCCGAGGCTATGGCAGCTTCATAGTGATATACAGAAGTATCATCATAATTCATAGCTTTATGCATAGCACTATTTCCCATTTTTATCAGTGGAAAATACCATTTGGTACGGTCTTGGTGTTGTAAATTAACTATTTGATTATCACATGACACTTTGCTTTCTAATCTTGACATATGAAAACATAATAATGCAAATAGCGCATACAGACTGCCGCTTCTAAATAGTTCCTTTTTTAAAAGTAATTGACAAAGACGAATAGCTTCGCCACATAAATCTTCTTTTATTAATTTTTCTTTGTTTGTAGAATGGAAGCCTTCATTAAATGTCAAATAGATTACTTCCATAACTCGTACCATTCTTTCAGGAATAGCTTCGGGAGCTGGGTATTTAAATTGAATGTTATTTTCTCGAATAGATTTCTTAGCACGGGTCAATCGTTTGATTATTGTTTCTTCTTTAGTCAGTAATGCGGCAGCGATTTCCTTAGTACTAAATCCAGAAATGGTTTTTAAAGCAAAGGCTATTTGTTCGCTGGGGTGTAAACTTGGGTGACAGGCAACAAAAATCATTCGCAACTGACTGTCTGCAACCTCATGATCTAAAAACAGTTCGTCTATTTGTAAAGATGATGCCCCAGTTGTAATGCTAAGGTTTCTATTCTTTTCTGCCTGTATACTACGAAGAATATCAATGGTTCTGTTTTTGGCAACACGGTTCAACCATCCCTCTGGATTATCGGGTATTTTAGTTCGCCATTGCGAAGTTGCTTTTATAAAGGTATCCTGTACCGCATCTTCAATAGTTTCAATATAAGAGAGTCCAAAAAACCGGGTTAAAATAGCGACCATCTTTCCGTAATGATGTCTAAAAAGATGGTCTACTACCTTATGTTCCATATATATTATTGTTCAAAAACCATTACTTCCCTGATTTCAACAGTTCCGTCTAAATCATAATCTGGATAATCTTCGGCAATTTTAACCACTGCATCGGCATTTTCAGCCTGTACAATATAGTAACCACCGATCAATTCTTTACCTTCTATTAAAGGAGCATCTGTTACTGTTCGTTTAGGTCCAGAAACTCTTTTTACACTAGGTACTAAAGCTTCACCTCCCTTAACAATTCCTTGTTTTTGCATTTTTTCGTTCCAAGCGAACCACTTACCCATTCGTGTTTGTAGTTGTTCTGGTGATAAACCTAATTCTTGGTAATCTGCACCGATGAAAATCATCATAAAATCTTTCATAATTTAACTGTTTTAATTTTACATAGAACTCGCTCTAAGTCCTCATTGTTTACCCCATGACGTTACCAAAATCAAATTAGGGACATTTTTTAGAACTATTTTTCAAAAAAAGATAAGTTAAGAATTATTTAAACTGAAATAACTTCTGTTACCATCCTCCACTACCACTAATATTTAATAATAGCTTGATAGTTCGAATTGAGCAACCACTATAAATTAATTTTTGTAGCTCTATTTGCTCTTGTGGTTACTGTTACGGCACGATTTAAAAACTCAGGCTAGGTTTTACTTATATTATTGGCACTATGGGGTTTAATAATATTCCTCTATCTAGTATGGAGCCTCTTGCAAACGAACACCAGTGTAGAGATTATATTATATTAATTTATTAGACCTGTACTTACTTGGCACAGCACTCGTCAAAGACCTGCGCTAGCGGGGGCTATTCGGAGATAGAAATATCAATCAGCTCCAGTTCCGATAAAAGAAATATAATTCCAATCAACAGCGAAAACATGCCAAATAAGAGTAGCTTAAAACTAACCGTCGCACCATAAAATTTTAACTCATCCTTTAGATTTTTAGACAAATCGTCATCAAATTCTTTATCATATTTTGTTTTTTTTAGTGAAAAATAAATCATTATCAACCCCAAAATCAGTAAACCAATAGCTTTGAAAAATTTCATAATTAGGATTTAACTATTTTAGTATTTAAAAAGAACCTACTCTAAGTTCTTTTTATTTACCCAATGAGGATACCAAAATCAAATTAGGGACATTTTTTAGAACTTTTTTTTCGAAAGAGAAAAATTAAGGATTATTTAGATGAATCTTTCACTGAAAAACTTAGAGATTCAGATTTTTTGACAAATGTCATTCTATATCGTTAAAGCAATGCTTAATTTTGTAATTCGATTTAAAGAAACCAACATATGTCGCATTTTCACCCATTAACGGTAAAACATATTAAAAAATTAACGCCAACTTCAGTTGCCGTTACATTTTCAATTCCGAAAGAATTGGCACAGACTTTCACTTTTACGGCAGGTCAGTACATCACCATAAAAAAAGAAATTAAAGGTAAAGAGCTTAGAAGAGCATATTCTATTAGTTCTTCTCCTGAAAAAGACGGAATCACCATTGGCATTAAAAAAGTGGATAATGGCGGATTCTCTAACTACGCAAATTCACAATTAAAAGTTGGTGATATGCTAGAAGTTATGGAGCCAGAAGGTCGTTTCGTTTTTAAAACATCTAAAAATGTTCAGAACATAGCTGCTTTTGCAGCAGGTAGTGGTATTACCCCTATAATGAGTATTGCAAAATCTGTCTTAGATAGTAACCCAAAGAACAAATTTGTTTTGGTTTACGGAAACAAATCATACGAAGAGACAATGTTTTACACCGATTTGGTAAAACTAGAACTAGAATATGCCAATCGGTTTTTTGTATACTTTACCAATAGCCAAACACGTGAAGACAAGGCTTTATTCGGCAGAATAGATACTTCCACCGTCAATTATGCCCTATTGAACAAGCATAAGGATGTTGATTTTGATGGCTACTATTTATGCGGACCGGAAGAAATGATCCGTTTGGTACAAGACACTTTATTAGAAAACGAAGTTGAAAAGGATAGAATCCATTTTGAACTTTTTACTCCAACAGAAATAAAAGAGGAATTACCGGTACAAGTAGATGGCCAAACTTCTGTAACGGTACTTGTTGACGATGAGGAATTTCAGTTTACCATGGATAAGAAAACAGTAATTCTTGATGCTGTTTTAAAAGAAAATATTGATGCGCCATACTCATGCCAAGGCGGAGTATGTAGTAGCTGTATTGCCAAAGTAACTGAAGGAAAAGCAGAAATGATGATGAACCAAATTCTAACCGATAAGGAAATAGCAGACGGATTTATTCTTACCTGCCAAGCACACGCAACTACACCTACTATTAAGGTAGATTATGATGATGTTTAGATAAGCGCTAAACAAACTTAATTGTAACGTCTTTGCGAACGCGGCAATCTGTTGAATAATTGTTATTATCTATCAGATTGCCTCGTACCATGCAAAGACGTTTTTTTACCTTTTATTTACTCTTTTAAAAGCTAAAATTTATTCGATAGAGTTATTCTATCTGGGAGGTTAAAATACCTTTGATAGTATTTTCAACGCTCACTAGCTATGTCCATAGAAATCATAGGTGTATTCATAATAATCGCAGCGGTAATTATCTTATTTGCTTTTGAGATTTTCCCGATGGATAAAATATCCTTCTGCATTATTGCCGCTTTATTACTTACAGGCTTGGTTTCTCCGGAGGAAGCCGTAAGTGGATTCTCTAACAAAGCGGTCATAACCATATTATGTTTAATGATTTTAGCAATAGGTTTAGAAGAGAACGGAGCAATATCCTATCTCGCCAAAGGATTAAAGA
>TARA_R110002033_G_scaffold131564_2_pt1 | contig 20553 bp, 16 predicted proteins | sample TARA_R110002033 | Tara Oceans TARA_R110002033 (sample SAMEA4397051) | marine metagenome | biome: Polar Biome; feature: [SRF] surface water layer (ENVO:00010504); material: water (ENVO:00002006), including particulate matter (ENVO:01000060) such as... | depth 5 m
AAAACCAAATAGTCTTTTCCTTTAAAGGTTTTCTTTTCTACGTTATCGTTAAGGTTGGTGCCAGCATCTTCTAACTTCATTGGCAAACCATAAAGGTAAGTGTAGTAGTTTTTGTATAGATACGCTCTATCGCAAGTCATCTTTTTTTTATTGGCAGCAACGCTATCTAGAACTTTACCGTTATATGACATTTTACATTTGTCTTTATCTAAAATGTAAGTAGTAGTGATGGTATCTTTAGTTGCCGTTACTCCAAAATACTCTTGTGTTAAATTAATAGATATTATACTTTTTCGTTCGGATGATTTGGGAGTTGTCATTACAACCGTAAACTCATCATTAAAACTCTGCCAATTGCCATTTGGGTCGTGATATTTAATGGTGTTTTGTAATAATTCTTTAGGAGTAATGTTCTGTGAAAAACAATTAAGAGTAAAGCAGATTAAAGCGAGTGTTATAAAAGGTTTCATGAGGTGCTATTTTCTACAATGTACAAATTTGGGCATAAAAAAAAGCATCCAATGCCGAATTTTACGGGAGGATGCTTTTGTATTAAATCTATAAAGATTTGTTTCTTATTTTTCTTCCATTAAAGCAAAGAACTTATCTATGTTTGGCATTAAGATAATGCGCGTTCTTCTGTTTTTAGCTCTATTAGCTCTAGTATCATTTTCAACTAAAGGTTGGTAGCTACTACGACCAGATGCGATTAATTGCTCTGGTGCAACTTTAAACTTATTTTGTAATCTTTTTACAACCGATGTTGCACGTAATACACTTAATTCCCAGTTATCTGATACTTTAGCAGTGTTGATTGTTCTAGAATCTGTATGACCTTCTACCATAACATCTAAACTTGGCTCAGAGTTAATAACGTCAGCTAATCTCTGTAAAATTTTGTCAGCTTTATTACTTACTTTATAACTTGCTGTGTTAAATAACATATCGTCATCAATAGATATCATTACTACAGTTTCGTTAATATCAACTACGATATCACCTTCTTCATTAAGGTCGCTTGTGTTGATAGCTTTACTTAAATTGTACTGAACCGCTAAGTTCATAGAATCTTTTAAAGTCTTAGCACCTGCTAATTTATCTGCACTTACATTTTGTAATGTAGCGCGCATTTTTTCTTTACTTGCTACAGAAGCTACAGTTCCGTCTTTAGAAACTTCAAACTTTGCTTTGTTTTCTAAAGTTAAACCTTCAACGTCGTCATTTAAAGATTGAATTTTAGTGTTGTATTGGTTAACGCGTGCTTCAATGATAGCAAACTTATTTTCCAACTCTTCTTTTTCTACTCGTGTTTTAGTAAGCTCACTTACGGTTTCTCCATGTTGTTGTTCTAAAGCCAAGAATTTTTTCTTAGATACACAAGAACTTAATAAAACTGCTGTTACTAATAAGATTGAAATTTTCTTCATTTTATGATTTTTGGTTATTTTCTATGTTTAAAATTATATATACGACTAAAGGTCGCTTTTGGATGTTGAATGTTAAAATTTCTAGCAAATATTTTCATTTAGAATGGTCTTTAAAATGAATTGTTTTTAACCTATGTTAAGTAAGTTGAAGTGTAACTTATTGAATCAGTTGTGTTTGACTTGTTTTTTGACGTGCTGCTTTGAATTTCAGGTATAAAAAAAGCTCCAAATCTTATTTTGATTTGAAGCTTTTTAATAAACTTTAGTTAGATTTTGAATTATTTATTCATCATCTGTACTTATAGTTGCAGGTTCTACAGAGCTATCATGAGAGTTATAATACTCCTCTAATAAATTCATAGTTGCTGTTAATAAATCTTTTGTCTCTAATAATAGACCAAAGTATAAAGTTGTGTTCTTAGGACTAGACTCTTCCGTTCTTGTTCTAGCAACTTGCTTCACAATTTTATCTGTAACTAAATCTAAAACTTCTTTTTTACGACTAATTATAGATCCAATCTGCTCAAAAGAATGAGATTCGAAAGCTACTTTTGTATCATTAAACAACGTTTCTAATGCCACATCAATTTCCTTTAATTCTTTGATTTGGCTAAATTTAAGTTTTTTGTGATTATTATTAATATGCTTATGACTAACCTTAGAAATATATTCTAATGATTGCGTCATATCTTCTAGGTATCCTAAAATATTAATATAAAAACTACTAGCTCTTAAACTAGTTTCATCTAAGTTTTTAATAAAGTAGAAAATGTTGTCTCTTAAACTATCGACCTCTTTAGATAGTTTATCAACTTGTTTTCTATTCTTTTTTAGTAGAGATAAATCTTGTTTGGCTAAGCCGTTTACTGCGTTGGTGTAAATTTTATTTCCACGTTTTACAACATTAGAGATGTTATCTGCACTTTCTAAAATAACACCTTGAACAGAACTACTACCTGTTTCTTTAAGACTATCTTCTTCTGCAGTCTTGTTTGAAGATTTTTTATGAGAAACGTAATTTCTATAAAGAAGAAATGCCGTAAGTAACAATAAGATTGGTATTATAACTGATGGGTTCCAATTTATTAAAAACACAACAATACCAGCAGCAATAAAAGCACCTAGAGCAGTACCAAACCATCCGCCAATAACATTTAATACACCTGCAACTCTATAAACGGCACTTTCTCTTCCCCAAGCTCTATCTGCTAAAGAAGTACCCATTGCTACCATAAATGTTACGTATGTTGTAGATAATGGTAATTTAAATGAAGTTGCAATAGCAATTAGTACACCAGCAACCATTAAGTTAACAGAAGCTCTAATCATATCAAAAGCAGGAGCATCAATACTTTGGTCTTTTGTCATTATTGACTCTGGTTTCTCAAAACTATTGTTAATTTTTCCTTGTAGTGATTTAGGGACCAATACACCAAAGTAGCTAGATAATTGCGATGATCCTTTAACAATAGCTCTCGAAAGACGGTTAGGTTCAAACTTATCGTGTGTATCACCTTGACGAGATAAACTAAGTTCTGTTTCTGCAACAGATTTTGCTTTCTTAGAAAACCATAGAGTTAATACCATTATGGCTCCTGCAATAAATAGTAAATAAGGTTCTGCAGGTACTTTTTTCTCTAAAACAGACATTGACATGTTAATATCCATTCCGCCAGCAATCCAAGCCTCGTAAGAATGATATGCTGCCATTGGTACACCAATAAAGTTTACTAAATCATTTCCAGAAAAGGCTAATGCTAAACCAAAAGTACCAACTGCTATTACGGCTAGTAAAGATGTTCTTTTTGTTAATTTTTCAAATATGAATGAGAATAAGGTCCAGAACACAAAACTTCCAAGTATAATATAAACTTCATTGCCTTCAACAACACTTTTCATTTCCTTGTAATAAGGTGTTCCTTTTAATCCTTTTAAGAATATAAAATACGTTATAGCTGTTAATGCAACACCTCCAAAAATAATTCCGAAATTCTTTATTTTTTGTTCGTAGTTAAAAGTGAATATAAGCCTAGAAATCCATTGAACTAATGCACCAACAGTAAATGCAATTATTACAGATAATAAAATACCACTTATAATGGTGAGAGCTGTATCAGTCGCGATATATTTCCCTAAGTCAGCAAGCGATTCAGTTTCAGACTGGCTAATCTTTATTAAGGACATTACTACAGCTGCACCCAATAAGTTAAATACAATAGAAACGGTTGTTGACGTTGGTAAGCCTAATGTGTTAAAGAAATCTAACAGCAGAATGTCTGTAATCATTACTGCCATAAAAATGAGCATAATTTCACCAAACTCAAACTGAGCTGGCACAAAAATACCCTTCCTGGCTACTTCCATCATTCCGCTAGAAAATACAGCACCAATAAAAATACCTAAACTCGCTATAATCATTATAGTTCTCATTGATATGGCTTTTGAGCCAATAGCAGAGTTTAAGAAGTTAATAGCATCATTACTAACACCAACTACAATATCAACAATAGCTAATACAGTAATGGCAATTAACATTAATAAATAAATATTATCCATAATTTTTAAATAAAATAAGTTTGCAAATATTGTTATACAATTTGATTGTAAGGTTACGTAATTGTTATTTCTTAAAGTTTAAAAGTGAATGTCAAAACCAAGTCTAAATGTAATATTATCTTCATTCCCATCTTCAGTAGAGTAGCTAATATCAGACTGAACTTTTAATTTATGACCAACAATATATTTTGAAGCTCCTAAAGTATATTGTTCTCTAGGTAATGATCCGGTTATAGTCTCAAAATCTAAAGTTGTAAAACGAGCTGCAATTTCGTAGTTATTTTTAAATAAATAACCTGCTTGTAAGTTTAAAGCATTACCTGTTAAAACAACATCTCCTGTAGGTGTAGTTCCGTCCGCTTCAGTTGCAATTTCGTCACCTGCTGTACGTTTTGCATATTCTCCCATAAAAGAAAATCCGTTATACTTAAACATAGCATCTGCAAAAATGGTTGTTTGGTCAGTTTCGTAAATAGAACCATCAGTTCTAATCATATAATCACCGGCAAAACCTCTTTCTCTAACAGCATCTTGGTTGTAGCTATAAGTAAAACCTACCATTAATTTTGGTTTTTCTTCACGCTTTAAGTCAGCTTGTACATAATCGCCTTTAGATTTAAAAGTACCGAATGGCAAAAATTCTAAACGCGCAGTATATTGCAAGCCACCTTCGTTACCTTCTGTGACATTACGACCTTCACCTTGAGAAATTGCAAATTTTTCGCGCATTAAAAAGTTACCACCTAAATTTGTTTTGTGTCGTAATTGAATACCTAAATCACGGTCTATATTAAAACGGCTGTTTAGTAATGAACGATCAATAAATTGAAGATTAGCGGATGACACAACACGTTCTACATTTCCTGGGAGTTTTGTTTGTCCTGCCCAAAATTCCCAATTGCCCGCGAAATTCCACATAATAACAGCATCTAAAATATAACGTGGTGTATTTCTGTTAAAATCGTTTGCTCCAGAAATATCTCTATTAGATAGACCTAACTCTAGTTTGTATTTTAGTTTAGGACTATATGCGAAACCATCGAATTTTAAACGTGCTCTACGTACTATAAAATTATGTTCTGGACTTCCGTATTGATCACCATCATGATCCCAAGAAGAGATGGAGCGCACCTGAAAACGAGGTGCAAATTTTATGCTAAAGGAGCTGTCTTTTGCAACAAAATTAATTAAGCCTTTTCCAAATGAGGTATCGCTAATTTCTTGTGCGCTAAGAGATGTTAGTGCTATTAGAAGAATAGCAACTGCAGAGAGTTTAAGTTTCATTATTAGTAATTAGTTTTTGTCGAGTGCAAATAACTAACTTTAATGTTAACTGAATGTTTCCTAATTATTATTATATATGTAAGAAAAAAAGGCTGCTTTAAGTAAAGCAGCCTCATTAGAATTCATTTTTATTAAGTCGACAAAAACTAATAAAAATTATGAAATACTAAATGTGTTGTTGTAACACTTTACAAATATGGTTAGTAAAAGTTTTTAAATTGTAATGCTAATATTATCTAATTATTAAGTTTAAATCGGCGATTAATGATGTCTTAATATGTTTTAAATCAAAGTGTTATGTGTTCTATGTTAACTTAATGTTATGTAAATGTTGTTTAAATGTAAAATATAAGTTATCTTTGGGTAGTGAGTATAAAATAAATCCCAAAAAGAGATGAAAAAAATAGTAGTAGTAATAGTAATGCTGTGTGTAGGTTTTACATATGGACAAGATAAGACCCAAACAAAATTAGAAAAGAAAGGTGATTTAACAATTGCAACTTATTACCATGATAATGGAGAAGTGCAACAAATAGGTGCTTTTAATGTAGATGGAAAATTACAAGGTGAGTGGACAAGTTTTGACACTGATGGGAATAAAGTATCAGTAGGTACTTATAACGCTGGTAAGAAAGTTGGTAAATGGTTTTTCTGGGAAGGTGATTCTTTACAAGAAGTAGATTACATTGATTCTAGAATTGTAACCGTTAATAAATGGAACAATAAAACGAAAGTTGCCGTTAATAAATAGTTTTATTTTAATAAATTAAAAAAGGCTTTCTGATTACTCAGAAAGCCTTTTTTTGTTTTAAGAATTATGTGTTCTTTTTTCCTTAGAATTTAAAAGAATAACCTAAAGATATCTCAGTACCAGGATCTCTTAATGAGAATGTTTGGTTAGCAGCTTTATAAGATTCGTATTCGCTCAATCTCTCACTTCCTAAAATATTAGTAACCTTTAAATCAATAGAAGAGTTTTTACTTTCACCAAATGATTTGTTAATTGTAAAGTTTAAACTATTAAAAGATTGTGTATAAACATCTGGGACTAAACCTACACCAACAACTTCTAAAGTAGAACCTTGAATGTTGTAGAATAAACCTGTTTGCAAGCCAATATCAGAATTGTTATAATCTAAACCAACATTGATAAGGTAAGGTGCTTGACCTTGTAAATCTCTTACGCGATCAATAGTTTCACCATCTCTAGCAGCAAGACTTCGACTTTCAAATTCGCCATCAGACATTGATAATTCAGATTTAATTAAAGATACATTAGCATTAACTTTTAAGTTATTTAATCCTTCAGAAATAAATCCTAAACGTTGTCTTAATTCAAATTCAACACCATATACCTTAGCATTTCCTAAGTTATCTACAGTAATTTGAGTTGGTGCTTGTAAAAAGAAAGACTGCTCAATAGGGTCTGTAAAATCTTTATAGAAACCACTAATAGCAAACATTTGACCATTATTACCATAACGTTCAAATCTTAAATCAAAGTTATTTATATAAGTTGGTGATAAACTAATATTACCTATAAATAAACGACTTGTTATTGGGTCAAAAATTTGCGCAACAGAAGCCTCTTTAAATGATGGTCTGGCTGTTGTTCTACCATAAGAAGCTCTTAGATTAATATCATCGTTTATAGCATAGATTAAATTCGCTGATGGAAAAAAGTCAAATTCATCTAAAATAGGTTCTCTATCAAAAACGGTAGAGTTGTTTTGACCTGTGTAATAAGAGTTGAAATATTCGGTTCTAATTCCAAATACTGTTTTAAACTTTTCTGATAAATTAAATTCTGCAGAAAAATAGGTTGCTGCAATACTTTGTTCTCCTTCGTAAGCATCGTTAGCATTAAATTGATCACCAAATACTAAATATGATCCATTATCTGTTGTTGGATTCCAAATATTATTAGAATTTAATAATTGATCAACATCTCCACTTGCGATAAAGGCGTCATCACCTGTAATGTTAAAGGTATAGTCATCAATACTGAAATCTCTAAATTTATAAGTATAGCTTGCACCAAACTTAAGTTTTGCAGAACGACCAAAAAGTTCAATATTTTTGTCTAAATCAACCTTACCAGACCAGCTTTCTTCAACAAGATTTCTCCAAAGTTGAATAGGGAAAGTTGAAGCCGATGGACTAATAAAAGAATCGCCATTGTCAGCTTGTTGCAATGGTGTAATTCTATGATCTTTATCCATTACTTTAGAGAACGTTGGCGCAATTTTCCATTCTAAATTAAATGGATTTTCTTTATTGCTTAAACGGTGTTTACCAGAAATTAATAAATTGGTAACTGAACGTTCCGTATACGTAATAGCGTTTTTTGTTAAAGGCTCTAAACCTCCACCAACACCATCTTGTGAAATAATTTGTTCATAAAAACCAGCACTAGATTCACCATTCTGAATATGTAATAAGTTAACTTTATATTTAGATAAATCTGTTTTATAAGTTAAGCCTAACATACCGTTAAGAATTACATTGTTTGTGCCTTCAGCTCCTTTAGAATCAAATACTGAGTTTAATTCGTTATTAGATGAGTCTGAAAAATTCTTTACAAAAGCACCATCTTCTCTGTTCTTATAAAATACAGTTTCATTTTTGTATGAAAACGAAGCTAAGTAACCTAATTTATCATCACCGATATCATATTGATTTCCTAGAGTGAATCCAAAATCAAAATTCATTCCGCTTGATTGTTGTTTGGCTCTTAGTTCTTTAGAAAAGCGATCCGTTAATGTCGTTAATAAAAGTCTATCTTCAAACGTACCAGGAATTTGTTGATATCTGTGAATTGGTAAATCTCTTGTGCCATCGTCAAAACCAAATATATCTGTGTCACTTCCTGTAGAGGTTAAATAGTTGTTATTAAAATGCATATCAGGATTATAACCCATGCCTAATGATAATGTGTATTCAGCTTTTGTTGGAAAATCTTTTGTTACAATATTTATAATTCCACCAGTAAAATCGGCAGGATATTCTGCTGAAGCGGATTTTAAAACTATAACATTTTCTAAAATATTGGTTGGAAATAAATCCATTTGAATTGTGTTTCGATCAGGATCTAAACCAGGAATATCAATTCCATTTAAAATAGATTTTGTGTAACGGTCACCTAAGCCACGTACAAAAACGTATTTACCACCTTGTATAGAAACACCAGGTACACTTTTTACAGCGCTGGCAACATTGCTAGCTCCTGAACTTTTTATAGCTTGCGCAGATAAACCATCCATTACTACAACAGATTTTTTCTGAAGATTTAAGACGGAGCTTTCTGTGTTTCGTTTTGTAGAAGTTGTTATAAGAACAGTGTCTAATGAATTTGTTTCTAAAAGAATATCTAAGACTATAGTTTCACCAGATTTAATAACGACACCAGTAACTTCTTTAGTGGTATAACCAACAAATGAAAAAACTAAAGTATATGTACCTTCTTCTAACTCTAGTTGGTATTTACCATCAAAATCAGAACTAACACCTATAGATGTTCCTTTTACCAATACGTTAGAAAAAGCCATTGGTTCACTAAATTCATCATCGATAATAGTACCTGTTACAATACCTTGTGCAAATGATAAACAAGTGGTTAGAAAGAAAACAAAAGTTAAAACGTTTTGTATATTTTTCATATTATAATTTAAATAGCCCATCGTTTATATTTTAAACGATGGGCATGTATATTAAAAGTGTTTATTAGAAACCTAATCCTGCAGCTGTGTTAGCGTAAGTCCAGCTTAAGTTTGCAGTTGTAGCTCCAACTGTTTGAGAACCTTGAGTTACAGCTGTAGCAGTAGAACCAAAACCAGTTACTGTTACATTTTCTGCTTTGTTAACAAAGATGTCAGTAACGTTAGCAACACCTGTAGGTAAAACAATTTGCCAAGTTCCAAATGTTATTAAACCATTGTTGTAGTTTGTAGCAACACCATCGTTATCTAATTCAACATCAGAAGAATCTTTAAATCCGTAAGCATAAATGTTGTTTGTTGTACCCATTGCATTACTTCTAAAATCAGCATACTCTCCATTTTCTGTAACTGCGTTACCAATAATAGTTGCATTTTGTAAAGTAAATGAACCAGTAGCAGTTCCTTCAGGACCGTCAATCTCAAAAGCATGGTCAGAGAAATCACCTAAAACAACAACAGCGTTATCAATTGTACCAGAATAAGCTTGGTCAATATCTAGAGCGTCATCTCCTTGAGCCCAAACTAATAAGTTAGTCGCATCAACAGTTCCTCCAAAGAATTCAACACCATCATCAACATTAGCAACAACTTCAATATTATTGATAACTGTACCGTTACCAACACCACCAAGTGTTAAACCGTTGATTTCGTTACCTTCTCCAATTAAAGCACCACCATGACGAATAGAGATATACTGTAATACTCCAGAGCTGTCAGTAGCATCAGTACCACCATAAAGTCCAAATGTATCATCAGCAGGAATTCCTTCAATTTGTGCTTCAGAAATATCACCAGAAAAAGAACAAGGTGCATTACCTAAAACAATTAAGCCTCCCCAAAGACCTCTGTCATTTTCATCTAAGTTAGTACCTGCATTTTCACCACAAGAAATATCATCACTAGTAGAAGTGAAGATGATTGGTTGATCAGCTGTTCCTTGAGCGTTTAAAGTTGCATCTCTAGCTACAATTAAAGCTGAAGCTAAAGAACCAGTTCCGGCAGAACCTTTAATAATTGTACCAGGATTAATAGTTAATGTTACACCTGAGCTTACAACTACTTTTTGGTTTAATTGATAAATGTTATCAGATGTCCAAGTTGTGTCTTCTGTAATTGCGCCTGTAACAGCTACAGTTGGGCAATCCGTAGTAGTACCACCATTATCATTAATGTAGATAGTGGTTTCTTCTATAATAATAGGAGTGTCATCATCTTTAAAACAACTAGTAAAAACTAGTGAGGAAGCGACCAATGTAATTAAAAGTATTTTTTTCATGATTTAAATTTTATTATTCAGTTTGAGTTTTTTTGTTTTACGCTGCAAAGAAACTGTGATTACTTTCTAAGTAGGTTATATAAAAATTAACGATTCATCACTAAAAGGTTAGGATAATGTTAGCTAATTATTAAGTGAATTTATAATAAGGAAACAATTAGATAACATTGGAGTTGGTGTCTTGTAAATCTGTTTTTTCTAATCAATTTATATATCTTGCATCTTATAAGAATTTAACTATGAACTGGGAACAATTACTATCCTTAAAGCGCTTTGGTGATACCAATAAAAGATTAAGAAAAGAACAAGACGAAACACGTTTAGGTTTTGAGGTCGATTATGACCGAATTATTTTTTCTTCAGAATTTAGAGGACTTCAAGATAAAACACAGGTGGTTCCATTATCTAAAACAGATTTTGTCCACACACGCTTAACACATAGTTTAGAAGTTAGTGTTGTTGGTCGTTCTTTAGGTAGAAAAGTAGGACAGTTATTATTGAAAAAACATCCACATTTAGAAAATGTACATGGTTATCAAATGAATGATTTCGGTGCTATTGTTGCAGCAGCAGCTTTAGCTCATGATATTGGAAACCCTCCTTTTGGACATTCTGGAGAAAAAGCAATTGGTGCTTATTTTAAGACAGGAAATGGTAGGGATTTCAAAAAATATTTAACGGATAAAGAGTATCAGGATTTATGTGATTTTGAAGGTAATGCTAATGGTTTTAAGATTTTAACGGAAAGTAGAGAAGGACGAGAAGGTGGACTAAGATTGAGTTATGCAACATTAGGAGCATTTACAAAATACCCAAAAGAATCACTTCCTAAAAAACCAACGAAGCATATTGTAGATAAGAAATATGGTTTTTTTCAGAGTGAAAAACAAATGTTTCAAGATGTTGCAGAAGAATTAGGACTAATAAAAAGACACAATGATTATCACAGCTACCAAAGACACCCTTTAGCATTTTTGGTGGAAGCAGCAGATGATATTTGTTATACTATAATTGATTTTGAAGACGGAATAAATCTTGGATTAATACAAGAAGAATACGCCTTAGAGTATTTAATTAATTTAGTTAGAGACAATATAAAAACTGAAAATTATAATGCCTTAAGAACAACAGAGGATAGAATCAGTTACCTAAGAGCTTTAGCTATTGGTAGATTAATTAATGAAGCGGCTTCTCTGTTTATGAAACATGAAGAAGATATTTTGGCAGGTAAATTTGATACAGCTTTATTAGATGTAAGTCAATATAAAGCGCAAATAAAAGATATTATTAACATTAGTGTTAAAAATGTGTACCAATCAAAAGAGGTTATTAATAAGGAGATTGCTGGTTACGAAATACTTAATCAACTGCTAAAATCTTTTGGTAAAATGGCTTACAATTATTTTGATGGTAACATGACCAATTATGACAAACTACTAGTAAACATACTACCTGAAACGGTAAAGTTAGGAAATGATTCTTTGTACAATAACCTGTTAGCAGTTTGTCTTTATGTGTCAAAATTATCGGATACAAATGCGATGTTGTTGCATAAAAAGCTGAAAGGTCAAATTTAAATTTTTAGCATTACAACGAATAAATTTGCAACTTAACGATAAATTGTTTTAATTTGTTTGATATTCAAGCTATTAAAACACCTACTTATGAGAAATAATATTCTTGGAGGTTTAGTCATTTTCTTTGTTGTTGTGACTTGCCTTTTAATGTTAGACGATATTACTAGTAAAAACGAAGTAAATTTTTCTTACAAAACTATTGAGGTAGAACAGAAAGTTGAACAACCTACAGACCTAGCTGTTCTTGATGAAGAGGAGTAATTTTTCAATCTCTTTTATAATTGATATAGGGTCTAGTTGTTGTAAATGTTGCAATTGCTCTACAGTACCTTGTTCAATAAATTGATTTTCAATACCTAGAGTAACTATGCGCTGTTTATAATTATTAGTATTGGCAAATGCTAAAATAGAACTTGCAAATCCTCCTAATATAGTGCCATCTTCAATGGTAATTATAGCTTTATAAGTTGAAAAAATATCATGTAATGTATTTTCATCCAAAGGCTTTACAAATTGCATGTCGTAACAACCAACAGATTCTTTTTGGTCAATTAATGCCATAGCATCTTCAATATTTTTCAAAAGTGTACCAACGGATAGTATAGCTATATCGTTACCTTTTTTAATGCAAATCCCTTTACCTATTTCAATGATTTCAAAAGGCTTCTTCCAATTTAAAAGATGACCTCGCCCTCTAGGATAACGGATTGCAATTGGGTAATCAATTCCTAACTGAACTGTGTACATTATATTTCTTAAAGCAATAGCGTTACTTGGTGCAAAGATGACCAAGTTAGGAATACAATTTAAATATGCTAAATCAAACACGCCATGATGGGTGGCACCATCTTCACCTACCAAACCAGATCTGTCCAAACAGAATATTACTGGTAAATTTTGCAAAGCCACATCATGTATCACTTGATCATAGGCACGTTGTAAAAATGTAGAATAAATATTACAAAACGGAATTAAACCTTGCGTTGCCATACCTGCGGCTAAAGTAACAGCATGTTGTTCTGCAATACCAACATCAAAAGCTCGATCAGGAATAGTTTCCATCATAAATTTTAATGAACTGCCTGTTGGCATAGCTGGTGTAATACCAACAATTTTATTATTTTTTAGAGCCAATTCAACAATAGTCTCACCAAATACATCTTGAAATTTTGGTGGCTGTTTTACGTTAGATTTAGAAGCTAATTCACCTGTTTTAGCATCAAATTTTCCTGGAGCGTGATATTTTACTTGATCTAATTCAGCTTGTTTTAAGCCTTTTCCTTTTGTAGTAATAATGTGTAAAAACTTTGGGCCTTTTACGGTTTTCAGTCTATTTAATTCTGAAAGTAAAAGCGGTAAATTATGGCCATCAATTGGACCAGAATAATTAAATTTTAAAGCTTCAAAAATATTGTCTTGTTTCTCTGTGCCTTTTTTTACATTGGTTAAATATTGTTTTAAAGCGCCAACACTCGGGTCAATACCTATGGCATTATCATTTAAAATGACTAATAAATTAGCATCAGTAACGCCAGCATGGTTTAAACCTTCAAAAGCCATTCCGCTTGCAATAGATGCATCACCAATCACAGCAATATGATGTTTGTCTTCGCCATTTAATTGGGAAGCAATCGCCATACCCAAAGCTGCAGATATTGAGGTAGAAGAGTGACCAACACCAAAGGAGTCATACTCACTTTCACTGCGCTTAGGAAAACCACTTATACCATTAAGTCTTCTGTTGGTGTCAAAAATAGCCTTTCTACCAGTGAGTATTTTGTGACCGTAAGCTTGGTGGCCAACATCCCAAATTAATTCATCTTTTGGTGTATTAAAAACATAATGCAGAGCAATAGTTAACTCTACAACACCAAGACTTGCACCTAAATGTCCTTCTTTTACGGCTACAATATTAATAATGAAATCACGTAACTCTTGAGCAAGTTGAGGTAAGTCATCTGTCTTAAGTTGGCGTAAATCTTCAGGAAGATTAATTTTATTTAACAATGTATTCTCCACGTTGTAAAAATACAAGATTTATTAGTCTTCTACCATAAAGACGATAGGTAAAGAATATGAAACGCCTACATTGATTCCACGTTGTTGTCCAGGAATAAATTGTGGTAATAAGTTAATGACACGTTTAGCTTCTTCTTCTAATTGTGGATGAGTTGCCCTAGTTTTAATGTTAGATACTGTGCCATTTTTATCTATAGTAAATTGCACTCTGACTCTCTGTTTTCCTTCGAGTTCTAACGTCTTGCCTATACCAGTATTGAAATTTGCTGTTACAATCTCATTGATTTTATTGGACATATACGCTCTTTTTTCAGCATTGGTTAAGTTTTTTGGTGTATCCTTAAATTCAGGTGGCTGATTCACAACAATAAAACCAATAATTTCTTCATCATTAGGTACGTACTCAGTTTCGGGTGGTTCAATGGCAATAGCCCCTAAAACATCTATAATTTCTCCTGTTACGATAGGTGTTTGTATTTCAATCACATTCACTGAGTCTTGTTTCTTAGGAACCGTTTTACATTTTGAAGAGTCACTTTTAACTTCAGGTATTGTTGAGGTTTTTAGCAAAGGTTTAGAGTTGTTAGTAGTTGAGTCAATAACTTCGACGGTTTCAATTTTTTTGGTATTCCCATTTTGGTCAGAACAATTAAAAAGGGTTGTTCCCATAGCAATCAATAACGTTAATAAAAAGAGTTTATGAAAACTAGTCTGCTCTTCTATTAATTGTTGTGGTATTTTAATTTGAATTTGTTCTAATTGAGTAACTCTAAATCGACCACATATTTTATTTTCCGAGTTTAGTGCTAAATAATCTTCAATTTTTTCTTTTTGCATAGTAGTAAAATCAACTACAGTTTTTGAACACGATTGACAAAACCGTCCTTTTTCATTCGGTGACATTTGAGACCAATCCTCATGGCAAGGTTTTGGTATAGAAATAGAGTAGTGGATTTTCATGATTGATGGCTTTGTTTTGTAGCATCAAATTTCTTGCCGTAAACTCCAATAGTAAATATGAAATTGTATTTTTACATCTATGATAAATCCTTTTGACGATACCTATTTTATGAAAAAAGCACTTCAGGAAGCTGAAATGGCTTATGAAAAAGGGGAAATTCCGGTTGGTGCGGTTATTGTAGTAGAGAATAGAATAATAGCAAGAACCCAAAATTTAACGGAATTATTAAATGATGTTACTGCGCATGCAGAAATGCAAGCCATTACATCTGCAGCTAATTTTTTAGGTGGGAAATATTTAAATAAATGCACATTATATGTCACTTTAGAACCTTGCCAAATGTGTGCTGGTGCTTTATACTGGAGTCAAATTTCTAAAATAGTTTTTGGTGCTTCAGATGCGCAACGAGGTTTTAAAACTATGGGAACAACATTACATCCTAAAACGGAAGTTGTTAGTGGTGTTTTAGCTGAAGAAGCTTCTGCTCTTATGAAACGATTTTTTATAGAAAAACGGAATTTAAATTAAATTGAAAGAATTTTAACTAAAATATCTCATCATGAAAATAAAGACTTTAATACTACTTTCCTTAATATTTGTTTTTGGATGTAACTGCAATAAAACAACAACTGATATGGCTAGCAAGAATATTGAATCTATTTTAATAGCGAAAGGTAATCTTTACGGTTCTGGCTCAGAAGGTATAGAAAAGCAAAATTTAATTATCACAAATGAAGACGATTGGACCACACTTTTAAACCAATTAGATAGCGCCAATAAAGTGTCTCAAAATTTTTCAGAAACGAAGATTGATTTTTCAAAATATACAATAGTTGCCATATTTTCAGATGTAAAAGGAAGTGGAGGGCATAAGATAGACATGGCTATTTCTACAACTCCAGAAGAAAAGATAGTTAAGGTAACTCACATTGCACCAAAAGGAAACGCAACAAGCGTTATGACGCAACCTTATTATATTGCTAAGTTGCCTAAAACGGATTTGCCAATAGTATTTCAATAAAATATAAAAAAGGCCTCACTGATTATTACTAACTGTGAGGTTTTTTGTGTTTTATGATAATTAAATGTTTTACATTTTTAATTTTCAGATAAGCGCAAAAAAAACGCCCAACCAGAGGTTGAGCGTTGAAACTTGTAAGATATATACTTATAGTACCTCTACATTAGCGGCTACCATTCCTTTTCTTCCTTCTTCTTCAGTGTATTCTACGTTGTCACCTTCGCGTAATTCTACGCCATTAAGGTTTGATACGTGTACAAAGATGTCTTTTCCTGTTTCTTCGTTGGTAATGAATCCAAATCCTTTTGAATCATTAAAAAATTTAACTGTTCCAGTCATTATAATATTATATAAAAATTAAAGCTCAAAGATAATATAAAAATAAATGCGATTGTTAATAAATCGTTTTATTTTGAATCGTAAGTTGAATATTGAAGGTCAGTTAGTTAAGTTGAAATTGTGAGTTTCCTTTACTACGTCTAATGTGCAAAGGTTTTTTGAATATATTTTATTTTGTAAGAAATTAGGCTGTTAATATTTAGATTCTTGTTGGTTTTTTCGCATTTTATCAAGATTTTCTTGTGAAAGCATATAATCTTTTACGTCCTTATCTTTCCATCTGTAATAAGAAAACAATGGAAAAACAACAAAAAATAATCCTACAACACCAAAGCCAATTAGTTTCTCTTTATAATCTAGGTCTAGAAGTAAGCCACAAGCTATGCTTGATAATGAAGCTAAAAGCGCAATAAATGTGATGATTTTAATAGGTTTCATAAACTTTAATTAGCAATTTGATTTAAACAAGACTACTGATTTGTCTAATAATTAATTATGTAAAATTAATCAATTGTCGTCTATAAGCCGTTAATAGTTTAGATTTTGAAATATAACCATGGTATTTTCCATTTTTTACAACAGGTAAATTCCAAACACCACTGGTTTTAAATTTGTCCATAATTTCATTCATAGAGTTCTTCTCGTAAATTATGATATCCGCACTGCCATGCATTAAGCTTGAAGCATCAACTTTATCATATAACTCTGTATCAAACATCATATGCCTTATATCATCTAAACGGATAACTCCTAAAAAATTATTGTTATTATCTACTACAGGAAAATGGTTTCGTGATGATTTCGCAACTGCATTATTAAGAATTTCGCGTAGGGTCATTTCAGGTTTTAGAATGATAAAATTTGTTTCAATAATTTTATCAATATTTAGTACCATAAGTATATTCTTGTCCTTATCGTGCGTCATTAATTCTCCGCGTTCCGCAAGTTTTAATGTGTAAATTGAATTAGAGATGTAGTATTTAGTTATGGAAAATGATATAGCAGAAACTATCATTAACGGAACAAAAAGCTCATAACCTCCTGTGATTTCTGCTATTAAAAATATGGCTGTTAATGGTGCGTGTAAAACTCCGGCCATTAATCCAGTCATTCCTATAAGTGTGAAATTAGATTCTGATACACTAAAATCGAGTCCAATATTATTAATAATTTTCGCAAATGCATTACCTAAAGCACTTCCCATTACAAGTGTTGGAATAAAAACACCACCAACACCACCTGCTCCAAATGTGGTGGTCATAGCAATAGCTTTAAAAACTGAAATGCCTAATAGTAATCCAATTACAATCCAGATATTTGATAAATCAAAATTAAAAGGTGTTTTACCAATTGCTGCAACGTGGTCGCCTTTTAATAAATTATTCATTATGCCGTAACCTTCACCATAAAGTGCAGGAATGATATAAAGTATAGTACCAATAGCTAAGCCACCAATGAGTAGGCGTTTTGCACGACTTTTGAATTGTTTAAAGAAGTTAGTAATAGCAAAAAAGACTTTAGAAAAGTATACCGAAGCTAATCCTGTGATAATTGCTAAAATTACATAGAAGCCAATATCATAAATTTGAAATTTATCGGTTAATTCAAAGCGAAGTAAATTATCTGTCCCTAAAAAGAAATACGATGTAACTACAGCGGAAACCGAAGCCAATAATAATGGTATTAATGATGTAAAAGCAATGTCTAAACTAAATATTTCTACGGCAAAAATAATTGCAGCAATTGGCGCTTTAAACATCGATGCCATAGCACCAGCTGCAGCACAACCGATTAAAAGCATTCTCGTTTTTTGGTTCATGTGAAAAAAGCGTGCTGCATTAGACCCTAAGGCAGAACCAACACTTACAGCTGGTCCTTGTAAACCAACCGAACCACCAAAACCTGCAGTAAGAGGCGCTGTTATTAACGAGGCGTAAATATTATATTTTGGAATTATACCATTTAATTTTGAAATTGCATAAAGTGTAGATGAAATACCGTGGCCAATATGCTTTTTTAACCAAGTCTGTTTGATGATATAAACTAATAACAACCCAATGATTGGAAATATAAAATAGAGTGCCTGGTGATGATTTCTAAAAGCCCTTAACTCAAACAACATGCGAATGTAGTGTGTTAAGTTTTTTAATACTACAGTACCTATTCCTGCTAAAAACCCTACGAGAATACTAAGAATATAAACAAATTGGCGTTCGGAAATATGTTTATATTTCCAAATTAAAAATTTACGTAATAAACTTTTGGTTGATATTGACATTAGTTAATTAGTTCACAATAAAATTACTAAAAATTACACTATTGAGTTAGTTTTAAGAGTTTAACTTTAATAGGTGCTTATTTTAAACAAATATGTACGGTCGCTTTCTTTTTCAACAATTAGTCTTGCAGATTTATTAGTTGTCGTCTATAAGCAGTTAATAGTTTCGACTTTGTAATGAAACCATAATATTTTCCATCTTTTATTACAGGTAAATTCCAAGCACCACTATCTTGAAATTTTTTCATTATATCTGTCATTTTATCATTATTCAAGTTAATAACTTTGAGTGGTTTTTGCATCATGTCTGATGCGATAACATTTTGATACAAGCTCTGGTCAAACATTATAGGACGTAAATCGTCTAAAAGAATAATTCCTTGTAGTTTTTGATTTTTGTTATTTACAACAGGATAAATATTACGTTTCGATTTTATTACCCCTTTTTGAATAATTTCTTCTAATGTCATATTCGGGCCTAAGACAGTGAAATTGGTTTCAATAACTTTATCAATATTCATTAAGGTTAAAACCGCATGATCTTTATCGTGGGTTATTAATTCGCCTTTTCGTCCTAGTTCCATATTGTAGACCGAATGTGGTTTAAAATACTGGGTAATACTAAACGATATGGTTGAGGTAAGCATTAACGGTATAAAAAGTTCGTAACCACCTGTGAGTTCTGCAATTAAGAAAATAGCCGTAAGTGGAGCGTGTAAAACGCCTGCTAATACGCCAGCCATTCCAACTAATGTAAAATTACTTTCAGAAATCGATGTCCCAAACAAGCCAATATTATTTATTGTTTTAGACATGCAAAAGCCTAGAATACTACCCATAAATAAAGTTGGTGCAAAAATTCCACCAACGCCTCCTGCTCCAAAAGTGAGCGCACTTGCAACAATCTTAAAAAGCATAAGTATTGTTAGAAGTATAACTATATTCCATATGTTGCTTAAATCGATATGAAATAAATTGTTCTCTAGTGCCTTTTCAGGATTTCCAATTATGAGGTTATTTATAACATCGAAACCTTCGCCATATAAAGGAGGTATTAAAAATACTAACACTCCAATACCAACACCTCCTACAATTAGTTTTTTTATGGGACTCGTTAACTTATCAAATAATTTCTGAATGCGATCGTACACTTCCGTGAAGTATATAGAAACAAAAGCAGCAACAACTCCCAGAATGATGTAAAAAGGAGCATCAGAAAGGTAGAATTTATCTTCAATTCTAAATGGTAAAAGCACATCACCTCCGAAGAAAAATCTTGAGGTTAATATTGCAGAAAGTGATGCCAATAATAAGGGTAGCATAGAGGCTATTGTTAAATCTAGGCTAAACACTTCAATAGCAAAAATAATTGCTGCAATTGGTGCTTTAAAAATTGAACTCATAGCACCTGCTGCTGCACATCCTATTAGTAAAGTTCTGTTGGTTTGGTTCATGTGAAACATTCTAGAAATGTTAGAACCTAAAGCAGCACCAGTTGCAACAGTTGGGCCTTCTAAACCAACTGAACCACCAAAGCCAACGGTTATTGGAGCTGTTAAAATAGAGCCAAACATTTGAAAAGGTTTCATGATGCCTTTGCGTTTAGAAATGGCATAAAGCGTTGATGGTATACCATGACTTACTTTGTTGCGGATAATATATTTTATACTAAAGTAAACGAGAGTTAAACCTAAAAGCGGAAATAAAAAGTAAAATGCATGGTGGTAATACTTTATTAATTTGGTTTCTAATAAATGCTGAATGAAGTGTGTGAGGTTTTTTAAGATAACAGCACCCATTCCTGAAGCAAAACCAATAATTATGCTTAATAGGTAAACAAATTGACGTTTGGAAATGTGTTTGGCTCTCCAAATAAGAATTTGTTTTAAAATGCGTTTTCTGGGCATAATTATATAGACTAAAAAATCCTGCTAGAAGCAGGATTTTTTATTTTATGATTTCAAATTAAGTTTTAAACTTAATTCGGTTAATTGTTCATCGTCAATAGGAGCAGGAGCGTCAATCATTACGTCTCGTCCTGAATTGTTTTTTGGGAAGGCAATAAAATCTCTAATGGTTTCTTGTCCTCCTAATAT
>TARA_R110002033_G_scaffold25179_2_pt1 | contig 20525 bp, 17 predicted proteins | sample TARA_R110002033 | Tara Oceans TARA_R110002033 (sample SAMEA4397051) | marine metagenome | biome: Polar Biome; feature: [SRF] surface water layer (ENVO:00010504); material: water (ENVO:00002006), including particulate matter (ENVO:01000060) such as... | depth 5 m
AAATAATTAATTTTTACTAATTGTGTAATAGCTATTTAGTGATTATAATATAATTTAAAAAATATGGAAGATAAAATTAAAATAGATATAGTATCTGATGTAGTTTGCCCTTGGTGCATCATTGGGTACAAAAGATTAGAAAAGGCAATTATCGAATTGGGAATCCAAGATAAGATTGAGATTGAATGGCAACCTTTCGAATTAAATCCGAACATGCCAAAAGAAGGTCAGAATTTAAGAGAACACATTTCAGAAAAATATGGTTCGAATGAACAGCAACAGAAAAAATCGCAAAAGACGATGACTGAGGCAGGTGCTGCGCTTAACTTTACTTTCAATTATTCTGAAGATACGCGCATGGTAAATACATTTGAGGCACATATCTTATTAGACTACGCACAGGAATTTGGAAAGCAAACAGAACTAAAGTTGCAATTAATAAAATCTTTTTTCACAGATCAAAAAGACGTTTCCGATAGAGCAGTTCTCAAAGAAGCTTTACTAGAAGTTGGATTAAACGCCGATGAAGCTTTAGCCTTACTTGACAAGCCGGCAGTTATTCAAGATGTTAGAAACAAGCAACAATACTGGAAAGAAATGGGAGTCAATTCAGTTCCTACGGTAGTTTTTAATAGAAAAAGTGCTGTTACAGGTGCACAACCGGTAGAGACATTCAAAGAGATTTTGAAACAATTAATTGCAGAGGGATCAGCGGTATGAATAATATGGAATTCACTTATAATAGAGTTAAAAAACACATTCTTGTTTTTTAACTCTATTGTATTTAGTACTATAAGGTTGCATTAGTATAATACTAATGGAAAAGAGTAGAGAGCGATAAATAATTATTTTGCGTAGTTACAGCTAAAGTTATTTTGTAACTAATTAAGATTTTCTCCGGTAATATATTGTAGATAACCACTATGAATACTAGTGAAAATTAAAAAAGTATACTTTATAAAATCAATTTGTTTTTAGTTTGTTTTTCGTGTTAAAAAGTGTATTTTTAGCTATCAATAAGAAGATAATAGTAACATACTTCGACTTTTTTCATGGAGAATTTAGATCCCAAACAACCTGCAGTAAAACGTCCCTTATATAAATTTAGTAAACTAAATAGCTTTAGTTTTAACTTCTTTACAGTTCAGTTTTTTGTAGTTACAGTTTTTTTATTCTACATTGAATTAAACTATGTGGCTTGGGGGAGTTTACCTATTTTTTTAACATTCGTATACTTTTCAAGTACTAAGAGCTTGAGATTCTCAAAAAAAGCATTGATTTCCACATATATGTTGATGGCTTATTTTACATATGCTTATATTTTATATGGTAAATTCTTCAATTTCACTGTGCTTTTGTACATCATTCCTGTTGTACTTCTCATTATAATACGGTACCACAAACTCGTATTGTATGCTATCTTATATATTGCAATAACGGTACCTACGATTATATATTTCGATTACTTTGGTTATGATTTAGGTGGTATTTATAATTATGATAGAGATATCTACAATGAATTTTTTTATTTTACGGTTATAATGATCATGATTTACTTGATCGTTTTATTGACTGCTAGAACAAATTTAGTAAAATATATTATCGAAGATTTAAAAGCAAAAAACATTGAGTTAGAGGAATCACGTATCAAACTTAAAAAACTGCAAATAAATAAAGAATCCTTTTTTGCGATCATGAGCCACGAGATTAGAACGCCTCTAAATGCAATAAAAGGAATTTCGGATATACTAAAAAGCAACGATCATACAGACGAAAATAAGCATCTCTTAGAACTAATGGATTATTCGTCGAATCATTTGCTTGCCTTGGTTAATAATATATTAGACTTCACTAAGTTAAATGATGGTGCTTTTTCATTGCAATACTCGTCATTTGACTTGAATAGTGCTTTGAATTCCTCATTTAGAATGAATGAAAGATTAGCGGTAGAAAAAGGGTTGGTTTTTAATTTTGTTCTAAAAAATACGTTACCCAATAAAGTATACGGTGATAAAAACAGGATTAATCAAATCATTCTTAATCTATTAAACAACGCTATCGAACATACCGAAGAAGGTGAGATCGAAATGATCGTTGGAGGTAAGTACAATCCAAATGACGAACAGGAATTTAATCTAACCATACAAATTTCAGACACTGGTTCTGGAATTAGTAAAGAATTGGGAACGAGACTTTTTCAAAAATATGCTACAACAAATTCCAGCACTCATAGTGTTGGTTTGGGATTGACAATTTCAAAAGGGCTGTTGGATTTAATGCATGGCCAAATAAGATTCGAATCAGAACCTAATAAAGGTACTTCTTTTTTCATCGACTTACCGCTCCCTATAATTGCTGAAAATGAGTTAGAATCTGAAAATTCTCAATCTGATTTTAAATTAACCACGCTTAATATACTTATTGTGGACGATAATAAAATCAATCTAATGGTTTTAGAAAAACAATTAAAGAATAAATTAAAAAACAGTACGATTACAAGTGCATACAATGGTTTAGAAGCGCTTAATATTGTAAAAGAAAATGATTTTGACTTAATTTTGATGGACGTTTTAATGCCTGTGATGGATGGGATTACTGCCACGCAACATATTAGAGGCTTAGACAATACCAATAAAAAAAACAGTTCCAATCATAGCTTTGACCGCAAATGTTGGCGAAAAAGAACTCTTTGAATGTTCACAAGCAGGAATGAATGATTTTGTAACAAAACCTTTTGAGATCAATGAACTTCTAAAAGTAATTCAGAATAGTTTAGTAAAGAATTGATTATATCAAACTCAAGAGTTATAGGTTATGCACGCGCAAAATGAGAGAGTTTGAAAATTTAACTTAATATTTTAGCCTAAAGAAAAATGAAGAATTTTTTATGGTTTACACATACAAATATTGATTGTAAGTCAAGAAATGACTTTACAATTGATTTAACTCATCTCATAAAACATTTCACTGACAAAGAACTTTGGAATAAAAAGAGATACCGAACGGAGTATAATGATGAATTTGGTAAAGAAGACTTGGAAAAATTGAAATCCATAAAAATTAATTTTCACCTTCAAAATTCACCCTATTCAAATTTTCATGGATACGAAATAATTTTGAATAAATATTTTCCTTTAAATAAAATTGAAAGAGATAAAATAAGTTCTTCTGGCATAGTTGATGCCTCACGCATTGCTGTTATCGAAATTCAGTTTCAGTCTGATCAAATATTGCGTAAAAATCTAAACTATATAGAAGAGAAAGATTGTGAAAAAGTATTCGAACAATTGGGTTCTGAAAATATAGAATCTTTTTATGAATCGGATCGGTTAAAATCAATTGTTTCTGAATTTATTCAATTTTTCACATTTAATTTACACCTTAATTTTTTAACACACAGATACTCTTTTAGTTTTACAGACAAACCACACCCATCGGGCTTTACTGTAATCAGTAAAAATGAAGTCTTTTTTTATGAGACTACTAGAACAGAAATGCTTTCACATTATATACTATATGATTTAGAAAATGATAATTTAGAATTGTTAATGAGCAAAACATCCGAGTTTTGGCAAAAAGATATCACTTCAATTCACTTCTTTCTAGAAGCATTAAAAAGCAACTACATCACTTCAACTAATTTTATAAAGTTAGTTTTTACATTAGAAACGTTTTTTGCAAAAAGTACGTCCAACGATTATACTACATTAGTAGTACCACTAATAATATCTAAAAATATAGGGGAAATGAAAAAACATAGAGATATAATAAAAAAATGCTTTAGCCTTAGAAACGAAATAGTTCATGGAAGTAGTATTTTAAATTTTAATTCTTCTGCGAAACCTTATCATAAAGACATAAGAAATGATGAACTTTTTTTTGAGTTGAAAAACATAATCATTAATATTTTTCACTTCTACATTAATAACCGCTTATTTTTGAGGAGATCCAATGTAAATATTAGTCATGAACTTATTTTTGAATTATTACCGCAAGGTGTTAATTATAATAAACGTAAATGAGTATAGCCTATAACAACCGTTTAGCAAGATTGAGAAATTTGTAGAAAATTCAAGTTTACTTTCATAATAAATTTTATTTTTAATGGAAAATAATCGGTTACAAAGTTCGCGACCTCGCCAAGTGGCAACGCGTTATTACTTTTTAATAATGAATGGCAACCGCATAAAACCATCCATTAGATTTTTATGCCACCTCAAATTATTGTAATTTTGAAGTACTTTCTACATTAGAAATTAAAAAAGAAAATACATGAGAAATTATATCAAAGAAGTCCTAAAAAATATGCCAGCTGGTTGGCTTCTTACCACTACACACCGATTAGATATTTACAATGAAGAGTTAGCTAAAACAGAATTCTTAGAGCAATTTGAAGAGTTATATTCGAATAATATTGCTACCACAACTGCGTTAAACGAGTTACCTACTGCTTACGATTACATCAGACTTGGTCATCCATTGTCTTGTGTTCTAGAGTGGGCTATGGGTGAATTAAATGCTGTAAATGCTGAGAATGTGATTAGTTTTTCATCTAAAACAATCCCTGTCTTTTCCATTTTAAGAAAGAATGCTTTAGAAGGTAAGAAAACACAAATTTTACATGATGGTGCATTAGATGAAAATTTTGATGCCGCTATAATAAAGAATGTTTACGGGTACGAATTTGATCTTAAAAAAGTTGATACAAATAGCGTTGACGCAAAATTTGAAGGGAGTACCGTCTTTGTTACTACTGAAAAGGAATTTGGAGCAGTGAAAATTAATAAGAATATTGACTTTTACATTGGTTTATATGACCACTTAGGTAGCATACTTATTGTTAATGGAGAAGATAATAAAAAATACATATCAGATATTCAACACGTTAGAAGGAGAGAAACGGTAGCAATGACACCGATAAACTGTATGACTGCTTTAATGTCTTTGGCTACTCAGAGTTCATTTGAGTATCATGAAAGTACTTTAGAAAAAGATAAAGAAGCTACATTAGCTTCGATCCGCAAGATTACTAACACTGCGATTGCACCTTTAGTAGCATCAAGTGGTTTGTCGATTCAATATGCTATTTTAATGGGGTTAGTTCACGATGCATTAGAAAATCACAAAGGCAAGGCGATTAAATTAATTGTACCACCTAATTGTTATGGAGGAACAAACGATCAAGCTCGTCGAGTTGCAGCTAGTATTAAAAATGTTTCTATAGTTGATTTACTAGTTGATGGTGATAACGATATGGTTCAAAGCATTGAAAGTGTGCTGACTAAAATAGCAGAAGAAGATGCTGTTCCTTTAATTATTGCTGAGATACCTACAAATCCTAGAGTAGAAGTTCCTAATTTAAGTGATTTGAAAGCGACTTTAATTAAAGAGCGAAAAACGCCTAATGGAGATAAAGCAATTGATCCTGTTTTTATTTTAGACCAAACATTTTGTCCTAATGTGAATTTTCTTGGAGAAGGAGCTGTACTGTCAAGTGTGCGCACAATATCTTTTGCCAGCGGATCTAAGTTTCCTAGTGGGGGTCAATGCACTGCTGGATATTGTGTAGGGAATAAAAATACAGTTGCGCTAATGGATAAAATTGCTCATCATTTGGCTTTGTGCGACAATGAAGCAACTGATTTTCAATATGAAATATTAGCAAAACAATTGCCATCAATGAATCAACGTATTGTTGATGCCTATAAAAACACACGTTCCTTTGTAAATTACATACACGAAGTTCTGCCTGATGCAAAAATAAATTTCGTTTCAGAAGAATTAGCAGATCAAGAATTCATGCCATCTGTATTTTCTCTTGATTTACCTACAAAAGGGAATAGTCCTGAGGAAAAAGAGATGCATAAAAGAGCTCTAAATCTCAAATTAATCAATATGATGATTAACGAAATTCCTAACGAAAGTAAATTTTGTGTGAGTTATGGCCAACTAAAAGGTTGCTACTGGACCATCCCAGCAACGTCTACTCAGGGAACAACTAAGGAAGGCGACAAAGATTACATTGTAAGAGCTTCTTTATCACCAGATTTAGATTTAGATAAACACAAACAAGTCTTTTTAGATTTTGTGAAAAGTATGTAGATAAAAAGGGAGATTCATTCAGAATCTCCCTTTTTATTTTTATTGTATTTTTACCTTAGTTGCGCAATTACTTCTTTTTAACAATACGTATTCGCCTTCCAATTTAAACTGCCGTATTGATTTTCCAGTATACTTCTTGAAGGTTTTTGAAAGGTGACTTACATCAGTAAATCCAAGATCATCTGCAATTTCTGTTAATGTGAAATTTGAATTTAATAAACGAATTTCAACCAACTTTAGTTTGGCTTTTATAATGTATTCTCGCAAAGGAGTGTTGACTTGTTTTCTAAAAAATTCACTTACGTAGGTAGGTGACATTGCAAATGTATTAGCGAGATTATCGATTTTAATAAGTTCTGGCTTGTCTATATGCTCATTGATATAAGTTAGCATTTTTGTGATTCTTTCGTCATTATTAGACGATGGCAACTCGTTAAAACTTCCCTTTTTAATATTACGAATGAGAATTTCGAGCACACTCATCATCAAACTCACAATAAAGCTAATCGATTCTTCGCTATAATTATTTGATTCTTGTAAAATCATAGCAATTAAACGTTCTAAATGCTGTCGATCTACATCACTCTTGATAATATCACCGGGCATTTGATTGTAATTAGACAAAATATACGAAGCTTCCCTAAACCATTCATTTCTATCAATGGCAAAGCGATTGGTGCTTTTAAAAATAGCATCGGTGAATTTTAAGAAAACGAATTTAGAAGGGCTTTTAATATCGAATGAATGACACCTTAATGGTGGTAGTAAAAAAATGCTTCCCGATGTGTATGAATAATTATTGTAATTAATACACTGTGTCCCTTCACCAGATATTACAAATACTAATTCAAAAAAATTATTCTTAACAGGTCTTTGTTTCCATTCTGTTAATTCTATCTCTTGTATTTCAAAAGGTTTGTAAGTCTCTAATACTTGCATAATATAGCTTTATTGGGTACAAAGATAATTTTATATCTTCAAAAAAACATTAATTAACGGTCAATTCCTTTAAAAATACATTTGTTCCTTTAAATATACATTTTTAGAAAGATGAAGCTTAAATATTAGGAATTTATTATCATTAGAAAATCGATTATTCGCCATTCATTTTTTAAATTTAACCTTTATACAAAAACAGAAACAATGGAAAATACAATCATAATAAATCCGGCAACGGGAGAAAAAATAGCTGAGTACGATAGAATTACTATTAATGAGGCCAAAGAGAAAATAAGTCAGGCAAATACAACTTACACCTCATGGAAACTAAAAAATTTTAAAGAGCGTGCTGCTTTCATGCACAAGTTAGCGGATATTCTTGATGATAATAAAGAAGAATACGCTCAGCTTGCCACTCAAGAAATGGGAAAAGTAATAGGGCAATCACGCAAGGAAATAGAAAAATGTGCACTTGTTTGCAGGTATTATGCCGATAATACAGAAGCGTTACTTACTGACGAAATAGTTAAAACAGAAGCAACAAAAAGTTATGTAACTTTTCAACCTATTGGAGTAGTCCTGGCTGTTATGCCATGGAATTTTCCTTTTTATCAAGTGATTCGTTTTGCGGCTCCGGCTTTAATGGCTGGGAATACGGCTGTTTTAAAGCATGCTTCTAATGTGCAAGGTTGCGCTCTTGCGCTTGAGCAAGCTTTTGAAAAAGCGGGCTTCCCTAAAGGTGCTTTTTCTAATTTAAATATTGATTCTAAATTGGTCGAACAAGTTATCGAAGACAAAAACATTGTTGCCATTACCTTAACGGGTAGTGATCCCGCAGGACGCTCTGTTGCGTCTATTGCTGGAAAGAATTTAAAGAAAACCGTAATGGAATTAGGCGGTAGTGATGCTTATATTGTTCTCGATGACGTAGATCTAGAAAAAGCGACCGATTTAGCTACATTAGGGCGCCTGCAAAACAATGGTCAAACTTGTATCGCAGCCAAGCGTTTTGTGGTTCTAGAGGCTATTTACGACGATTTCTTAGCGCTTTTTACAAAGAAAATGAAAGAAGCTAAAATGGGCGAACCTACAAACGAAGATACTTATTACGGTCCTATGGCACGTAAAGATTTGCGTGACGAACTGCACGATCAAGTTTTAAAAACGGTCGCTCAAGGCGGTAAATTAGTTTTAGGTGGCGAAATTCCGAATCAAAAGGGGGCTTATTATCCTGCAACAATTCTCGCTGATTTAAAACCAGGAATGGAAGGTTTTGATAACGAAATATTTGGTCCCGTGGCCTCAGTGATTCGTGCGAAAGACGATGATGATGCGATTGCATTAGCCAATAATTCCCAATACGGTTTGGGATCAGGTGTTTTGACAAGTAATAATGAACGCGGCGAAAAAATCGCATTGCAACTTGAAGCGGGAAGTAGTTTTGTAAATAAGTTGGTCGTTTCTGATCCTCGTTTGCCTTTTGGCGGAGTGAAAAACAGTGGTTACGGTAGAGAGCTAGCTGCCTACGGTATTCGCGAATTTGTAAATACAAAGACCATCTGGATCGATTAATTAACTTTTAAAATTTAGTCTACTTAAGGTAATAAATAGTAATTGGGCGTGACATCAACCACCACTATCGTTTTGGTTGATGTCGGGCTATCTGTTACAATCTTTTTATTTTTAATCAAAAATAAAAAGGATTTCTACTACTATCCCTCACGCAACGTATTATTAATAAGATGATTGATGGGATTTACTTCAAGTTTAGGTTTTAAATTCTTAAGTAGCATCATAAAACAAGAAAGCCTTAGTTTAATACTAAGGCTTTCTTGTTATATATTTTTAAGACCTATTCGTCTTCTTCATCATTTTCAAATAATTCAGGATCTAATTCCTCACTATTTGATGGCAATTCAAAAAAACTAAAGATAGAGCCACCATAACTTTTCTTAAATGAAAAGTGAATCATGTGATCTAATTTTGTGTATTTTGAATGTTCGATAACCATCATACCGTCTTCATTTAAAGTGTTTCTTTCGAAAACTAACAATACGATTTTTTCGAAAGTCGACTGATCTAAAGCGTAAGGAGGATCAGCAAAAACAATATCAAATGAGGCATTGTTTTTTTCTAAAAATTTAAAAACATCACTCTTCGTTGCAGCAATATTAAAGTCATATTCGCTAGCGGTTTGCTTGATGAATTTCACGCAACCAAAATCTCCATCTACAGATGTTATTGGTGTACTTCCTCTTGAAGCAAATTCGTAGCTAATGTTTCCCGTTCCTGCAAACAAGTCTAATACTTTTAGCCCTTCAAAATTAAAGTGGTTGTTTAATACGTTGAACAAAGCCTCCTTAGACATATCCGTTGTAGGACGTACAGGCAGTCCTTTTGGTGGTGATATGCGTCTCCCTTTGTATTTTCCAGAAATGATTCTCATGAGTTGAAAAGTATATAATGTTTCCTGTTTTCGGCTTCAGAAAAGTAGTTGTTCCATCGCAAATCTTCTACATCAAGTAGAGAGACATTGCGAATGTACTTGTATGCTATTTTGTAAAATTCGCTATCACTAGTAATATCTCCCAATAGCACTATAGGAAAATGTTCTGGATTTAAACTTAATTGTTCAGCAGTAAATAAAATGTAGTAAATAAAATCTTCAACAGTTTTGTACTCAAATGAATTAAATAAAAGCAATTCTTCTTTTTGAATTACTGCAATTTCAAAATGCTTTTGATCAAAGTGCACATACATTTTCTTTACTTCATCATTTTTAGAATCTTGAAGTAGCTTGTTCACTAACACACTATTTGAATGTTTGTAATCAAAGCTACCATATTTGTCAATTAAAAAATTATTGATATTGACATAAGGTATGTAAACTAAATTCATTTGGTATGCTGTGATCGCATCATAAGAGAAAAAATCAGAATCGAAAACCTTAGTATTGTACTGCATGTAACTAGCTAGATGCTGTTCATCAAACAGTGATGTAGGAACTAGAGTTGTTAGACTATTGCTGTGTACAACTTGGATTTCGTCATATTGCTTCGTTAACTCCGGGTATTCTTCAAATGCGGCTGTGAAGTGTGATTCTATCTTGATTTCAGGGTTGCTAAGGTCAAAGATAATGTCATTAAAACTACTAACAGTATCATTTAAAGTATTGAAACAACAGTAAGAAAGTCTAGACAACGAAACCTGTATTGCAAGTCGGCTGTTGGTTTTTTCTATCAATATAGTTTCTGGAGTAAGCATAGATGCAGTTTAATTCTGGTTTTATTATTTCCCTTTATGAGGTGCAAATTCAGTGACAAACTTACAATATTTTTTTATTTTTAATGGGTACTCCCGTTGCCATTTAGTGGTTTTGTTTTTAAATAGTATAAAGTTATACTTTTATACTATTATGAATTAACATACCTACTTATGATTATATTTGTAATTTAACACAAGACTATGAAAATTAACCTTACACAAGACTGGACGACTTTTTTATCACACCAACTCAATGCACCTTACTTTGATGAAATGTTAGTTGAATTAGACCATGAATATACTAATGGACGCTGTTTTCCCCCACAAGATTTAATATTTTCGGCATTTAATAACTGTTCGCTTGAGGATTTAAAAGTGGTTATCATAGGGCAGGACCCTTATCATGGAGAAGGTGAAGCAAACGGACTTAGTTTCTCAGTGAATGATGGAGTGCGCATCCCACCTTCATTGCGCAATATTAACAGAGAAATTTGTGAGGATTTAAGTCATATATTTGAACCTACTTCAGGAAATTTAAAACATTGGGCTGAGCAAGGTGTATTACTTTTAAATGCTGGATTAACTGTTAGAAAAGATCAGCCAAACAGCCACAAGCACTTAAAATGGAGCGTTTTTACAGATGCTGTAATTGCAAAAATTTCAGAAGAAAAGGAAGGGGTGGTATTTTTACTATGGGGCGCTTTTGCCCATAAGAAAGGTTTGAAAATCGATCGCTCAAAACATTTAGTATTAGAATCAGGACATCCTTCACCAATGAGTGCAAACCAAGGAAAATGGTTTGGCAATAAACACTTTAGTAAAACCAATACCTACTTAGAAAGTCAAGGAAAAGCAGGGATAGAGTGGGTGTAAAAAATGATGTAAATAGAAGCAGAGATTGCGTGAGGGGTAGTAGCAATCCGCCAAAGCGGAGCGAATGACCCGACAGCATAAATAAAAAGGAGCTAATTACCGTAATGATAATTAGCTCCTTTTTATTTATGGTGGCACGCCCAAAAGAGAAACGCACTAGTTTTTTATAATTTCTTCTAGCGTTGCTTTTTCGGCACGATTGCTAATTTTAAGAGTGATAGGAATATTTTTCATTGTTTTACCTTCAATTACATACACTTTAGCTTTATTCATCTCAGTGTTGCTTTTATCGAAATCTACGTCTCCATATTGCAAGGTATTTTTAATATCGATGGTGTCAATCCAAGATTCGGCAAGAACTTGAGATGCTTTTTCAGAATAGTTGAAAGGTTTGTTTCTAATATCGTTTAAAACACGAGCATTAGGGAAATAATTACAGCGCGTATCTTTACCGCTGAATACTAATGCTACAAAAAATAGACCTAGAACTAATCCTACTAGATAGTAGGCGAAACGTTGTGCAAATTTCATGAATTATTTTTTGGCAAAGGTAAAGGAAAGATTCTTTAAAATACAATTAAATTGATATCGTTATTGGGTAAATTAAACCAATCTCCTATAGCTTTATTTGTCAAAATACCGTGATACAAATAAACGCCATGTTTAAGACCGTTATCACAACGAATGGCACTTTCTATTCCGCCATCTTCTGCAATTTTCATGATAAACGGACTGATAATATTGCTAATAGAAAGCGAGGCCGTTTTAGAATAGCGTGACGGAATATTAGGAACACAGTAATGAACTACATTACTTTTTATAAATGTTGGTTTTTCATGAGTGGTAACTTCAGAAGTTTCAAAACAGCCTCCAGTATCGATACTAACATCAACAATTACAGCACCTCGTTTCATGTGTTCCACCATTGTTTCAGTAACAATAACTGGGCAGCGCTCTATACCGCGCATCCCACCTATGGCTACATCACAACGTCTAAGCGCTTTTAACAATGCCTTAGACTGAATAGTAGAAGTAAATATACGGTGATTCAAATTATTTTGTAAACGACGTAATTTAGTAATGGAATTGTCAAAAACTTTTACTGTTGCACCCAAGCCTAAAGCCGTTTTAGCAGCAAATTCACCTACAGTTCCAGCACCCAAAATTACGACATCAGTAGGAGGAACTCCTGTTATGTTTCCAAAAAGTAGTCCTTTCCCAAATTCATTTGTTATCATTAATTCTGATGCAATTAGCACAGAGGCTATTCCGGCAATTTCACTAGAGGAACGCACAACAGGGTACGAGCCATCTTGATCTTTTATATATTCGAAAGCAAGAGCTGTAATTTTTTTCTTGCTTAACGCTTCAAAATATTCTTTCGTTTTGGTTTTTAATTGGATTGAAGAAATTAAAATTGTTTGATTATTCATCATCGCAATTTCTTCTAGGGTAGGAGTTCCTACCTTCAGTATCATCGGACATCCAAAAACTTTTTTAGTATCATTTGTCACTTCGGCTCCGGCATCACTGTATTCTTTATCAGAATAACTAGAGTTCAATCCTGCTCCTGCTTCAATCATTACACGATGACCGTGCGCAGTAAGTGAATTTACAGCATCTGGAGTCAAACAAATACGGCGTTCTTGATAACTAGTCTCATTAGGAATTCCTATGAATAGTTCGCTTTTATGTCGTGCTACTTCCAGTTTTTCTTCCTGAGGCAGCAATTGTTCTTTTGTAAATGGAGATAATGATATTGACATTTTGTGATACTATTTTAGAGTAAAAATACATAAAAAGATTAAAAAATAAGCGATCGATTATCTAGAAATCTAAAAACAAACGATTTAAACTAGTTTAAGTTTTTTTCCATTTTAATATCGGCACGTTCATAATTTGTTGCGCCCATAGGAACTTCTATAAAACCATGCTTTTGGTACAGATGTAAAGCCGAGTTCAATTTTCTATTAGAGTACAAAACCAGTGTATTAAGCTGCATGAATTCTGCTTGCAAAATAGCGTGTTCAAGTAATTTCTGGCCTATACCTAAACCTTGGTGCAAACTACTGACCGCCATTTTACTAAGTTCGTAAGTAAATGCATCTTTTTTTATCAAAGAAACTGTACCTACAATAACGTCGCCAAGTAAGGCGTAATATATTCTGCCACCTTGATCGATAATGTATTTTTGAGGATCAGAAAGCACTTTAGCATCTTCATCTTCAATTTTAAAATACAGCTGCAACCATTCTTCATTCAACGTTTTAATTGCTGATTTATGGTCATTTGTAAAAGGAACGATTGAAACCAAGTCTACTTTCTCCATAATTATAACTTAGCTTAAACGAAGTAAACGCTTGCCGTCCTCTAAAACCTCAATAGTGATGACACTATGTTCGTCAGGAATTAAGTTAGGTACATTTTCTGCCCATTCGATAAAACACCAATTTCCAGAATAGAAATAATCATCTGCTCCCATATCTAGCGCTTCATGCTCATCTTTCAACCTGTAAAAATCAAAATGATAGACTATTTGATTATCTGTAGTTTGGTATTCGTTAACTAAAGAAAAAGTTGGGCTACTTGTCGCTTCTGTAACTCCTAGCGTTTTACAAAATTGCTTGATAAAAGTCGTTTTACCAGCACCCATTTCGCCGTGAAATAAAATAACTTTGTGCGGATTTTGAGTTACAATTATGTCTGCCACAGAGGCAATATCTTCTAATGAAAAAATAAATTCCATCTCTACTATTGTTTTAAATTCTGATGTTCAAATTTATATTTGGCTTGAATGATTGCTTTTAACTACTAATTAAATGGCAACTTTAAAATTGAAATAAGTGTACATAAATTAAGTTAATTCGATACAACTATTTCGGATTAAAAACCAAACAAGGTATAATCATTTCTTCTAACGAAATTCCCCCATGTTGGTAGGTATTTTTATAGTAACTAACATAATGATTGTAGTTATTTACATAAGCTAGAAACAAATCATTCTTTGCAAAAATATAAGAACTACTCATATTTATAGCAGGCAGTCCTATTTTTTTTGGGTCTTTGACCGCATAAACGTCTTTTTGCTCATAGGTCAAGCTACGACCCGTTTTGTAACGTAGGTTTAAACTAGTGTTTTTGTCTCCCACAACTTTAGAAGGATTTTTAACATTTATGGTTCCGTGGTCTGTAGTTAATACCAATTTAAAGCCTAATTTTTGCGCTTGCTGAATAATCTCCAATAAAGGAGAGTTTTTAAACCAACTTAACGTCAAAGAGCGATATGCTTTATCATCTGACGCTAATTCTTTAACCACGTCCATTTCTGTCTTGGCATGTGACAACATATCAACAAAGTTGTACACGATGGTAACCAAATCATTATCTTTTAATCCTTTAAAATTCTCAACCAGTTTTTTACCAGAAGCTAAGTTTGTGATTTTGAAGTAATCTTCTTTGATTTTTAGTCCCAATCGCTTTAACTGAGCAGATAGAAACTCCGCTTCGAATAGATTTTTACCCCCTTCTTCTGGATCATTTTTCCAGTATTCAGGAAATTGCTTTTCCATATCTACAGGTAGTAAGCCAGAGAAAATGGCATTACGTGCGTATTGAGTTGCAGTAGGTAATATAGAGTAATAAGGAACTTCTTTTTCTACTTTATAATAATCAGCAACGACGCTTTCAAAGGTTTTCCATTGATCATAACGCAGATTATCTATTACTACAAATAGCACGGGTTTGTCTTTTTTAACTAGTTCTGGTACTACTATTTCCTTAAAAAGTTCGTGAGAAAGTATTGGTTTATCTGCTCTTGGTAAAAACCATTCTTCATAATTGCGTTCTATGAATTTTCCAAACATGGAGTTGGCTTCAGCTTTTTGCGATTCGAGAATTTCAATCATTCCTTGGTCATTGATTGTTTCCAACTGTAATTCCCAGAAGATCAATTTTTTATATAGCTCTATCCAATCTTCATAAGAATTTACCATCGCCATTTCCATGGTGATTTTTCTAAATTCTTTTTGGTAATCAAGCGTTGTCTTTTGCGAAATTAATCTAGAATGATCGAGGTTTTTCTTTAAGCTTAATAAAATCTGATTTGGATTTACAGGCTTAATCAAGTAATCGGCAATTTTAGAGCCTATTGCTTCTTCCATGATATACTCTTCCTCACTTTTAGTGATCATAATCATGGGAATTGCATTGTTTTTCTCCTTCATTTCTGATAACGTTTCTAAGCCACTCATTCCAGGCATGTTTTCATCTAAAAAAACAACGTCAAAGTTTTCTTCTTCAAATATATCAATAGCGTCACGACCGTTGTTACAGGTAGTCACAGCGTAGTTTTTTTTCTCTAGAAACAGTATGTGTGGTTTTAGATAATCAATTTCATCATCAACCCAAAGTATTTTTATCTTGTCCATATATCTTGTGTAACTGTATTAATCAATGTGCCAAATTACATTTTTTTACAACGGTTAGTTACTAATTTTATTATAAATTTTGGCTGTAGTAAGATACCAAAATGTCTCAGTAATATTATGCCGTAGTTTTATATTAGCTTAATTTTGTTTGCTTACCATTCGTTAAGTAAATAAAAATCCCGATTTCAGATGATAAGTATTTAATAGAATTAATCTTATATTTGGAACCAATTTTAAAACAGCAAATTTATCACATGAAGCTATCTAAAAATTTTTACTTAATAATGGCTATTATCAGTGTCATTTCCTTGACCCAAACATGGTTAAATAGTCAAGTAACACATACATTTTTATCATGGGAGATAAATATTTGGCTGTACCGTTTATTCAAATTTTCGATAGCATTGCTCTTTATTAAAACTTATTATACTATGAAGCACAATGCTGCTAGGCAAATTAATTGCAAATAAAAATTATATTAAATTATGAATGTACTTTCTAGGATTAGCGTCGCCATTACTATAATACTATTACTCACAACGAGTTATGGCCAAGCTCAAATTAGTAAAAATAATATTGCAGTGCTTGACAGTTTGTTGGAAACTCAGTCCCCAAGGCCATTTAATGGAGTAGTGCTTATAACTCAAGATGATGATGTACTATATCAAAAAGCATTAGGTTTTAAAAATTTTGAACAAAGTACAGCCTTAGAAGTTGACGACCAATTTGTGATTAACTCTAACAGCAAGCAAATAACTGCTGCTTTGATTTTGCTAGAAGTAGAAAAAGGAACTATAAATTTACAAGCACCTATCAATACCTACCTTCCAAAATTAAAGCAAGATTGGGCCAGCACCGTGACCGTTCATCAACTACTCAATCACACACATGGTATCGCAGAGCTGGATAAGCCGCTATTGTTTCAACCTGGATCAGATTTTAAATATGGAAATTTATCGAATGTCTTATTAGGTCAGATCATCACCACAGTTACAAAAAAAAGCTACACTGAAGTTGCTGAAGCCCTTTTTAATAAATTAGGAATGAATCACTCTGTAGCAAATGCTGCTCGGCTAGCTCCTCGTCTTGTTTCAGGACATATTAATGAATCCAATAAATTCTCCATAGCCAAAAAGATCAAAAAAAACACTGCTAGCGTCCCTGCAGCTGGCGTTATTACAACGGTGCACGATTTAGCGATTTGGAACAAAAGCTTACATGGAGGCAAGATTTTAAGACCAGATAGTTATGCCAAGATGATAACTTCGACAGTCTTAGCGCAGCACAACGCCTTTGGAAAAGAAAAAACAGGCTACGGGTACGGATTAAGAATCAACGATTTAGGTACGACAAAATATATTGGACACACCGGCCTTGGAGATGGATATGCTTCGTTGAATGTCTATTTTCCAGAGTCTAGAATAAGTCTAATTGTATTAGAGAATCAATCAAATACAGATATGTCCTTAAGTTATTACTTTGGCACTGAGATTAAGGACATTATTCTGAAGTCACTCAATGTAATCAAATAATAAATTGTGATTTGTACTGCAAAGACAATACCTTTGACTGAAATTTAAAAGCTTTAAAATGACTACGCATCTTGCATTACTTCGTGGAATCAATGTTTCAGGACATAATATGATCAAAATGGATCTATTAAAAACCGTGCTAGAAAAAGTGGGGTTTACAAATGTAGAAACGTATGTTCAATCTGGAAATGTTTTTGTTGATACTGAGGAAGAAAGCGCAGCTAAAGTAGGTTTTATAATCAAACAAGAAATTTTTAAAGCTTTTGGATACGATGTTCCCACAATTGTAATTGGTATTGCTGATTTGCAAAATTGCTTTAAAAATAATCCCTATCTAAAAGAAAAGGATGCTGACGTGAAGAAACTATATGTCGCTTTTGTTTCGAAGGAATTACGATCAGAAAATATTAATGATTTAAAAATCAGTCAATTTAAACCAGACGTTGCTGCCATTGATCAAAACCGAATTTTTATTAAATATGCAGTAGGCGCAGGGAAGACAAGATTAGATCAAAAATATATTGAGAAAAAACTAAATCTTACTGCTACCATCAGAAATTGGAATTCTGTCACTAACTTACTGAAAATGTATGAAGAGCGTATGTAAATTGTAGTGCAGCTCACATTTTTATTTTCGAAAATAAATTAAAAGAAGTGATTTTTCAAATCTTGTTATTGCGCAAAGTCAATTTTTTGGGAGGCAATATCTATTAAGTCACAATACCAAAATCCATAATCAAAGGCATCTGTCGCACTGGTATCGCAAGCTTTGTCTGATGCGTCATCTTGCTTTGGGCGCTCATATTTTCTGTAAACAATTTCTCCTGTTTCAAATTGAACAGCTTTAGAGAAAATAGGCCCGTCAAAGGTAAAGGTGTGAAATTCGCCATTTTCACCACAAACATCTACTCCTTCGGGTAAATCATCTATAAACTGTTGATTGATAACACGACCTACAAAACTTTTATCCAGAAATCGTTCGTTAACGCAAACGACAATAGTTTTAAATCCCAAACTGATGAACTCTTGTATGAGGTCAACTGTTGGAGTTTTCCAAAGTGGAAAAACAGCCTCAAATCCGATAGAGTCTAATTTTTCTTCTCGGTATTTTCTTAGATCTTCCAAAAAAATATCTCCGAAAATGGAATGAGTAACTCCCTCTAATTTTAGTTTGTGGAGTGTTTGACTCATAACCTCCTCATATGCTTCCATAGTAGGCATTTCTGGAATCTCCATGATCTCGAGCGGCAAACCAATGCTTTTTGCTTGCTGTTCTAGTAGCGAAACTCTAATACCATGCATCGATACGCGCTGAAATTGCTTATTTACACTCGTTAACAAACAAGAAATTTGGTATTCGGGATTTTGCAATGTCTTGTAAAGTGCTAGGGCTGAATCTTTGCCACTGCTCCAATTAAATAAGGCTTTGTTAGTCAAAATAGATTTTTTTAATGGATAGCAAACTTACAAAATTAGCTTTTCATTATAGATTGCTTTAAGCACAAACGTTTAAATCTTTGTAACTTTGACTTTGGTAAGAATCGGCAAGTTTTTCAACGTTATTTTCGAGTAAAAAGAATTAAAGCTGGGCTTGTCAAGAAACATGTATTCTCAATTTTCAATTATTTATATAAGAAATCTAAATGATAAAATATCTTTTTCTATTCATAACAACATTTGCTTTTTCGCAACAGCTTAAAAAGGTTGATTTTACATTAGCAAAAGGAGATATTACTATAAATGCTAGCAAGCAGTCTGTGCGTGGTTTTGTTACTTACAATTTCAGAGTGCATGAGGCGATAGATACTATTAAAATCGATGCTCAAAACATGACATTTGAAAATGTACTATTAGACGATAAATTGGTGAAATTTGATAACAATAAAAAAGAATTGCTAATCATAAATTCATTCAAAGTAGGGGAGTACACACTAAGTCTTAATTATACTGCACAACCCAAACAAGCTTTGTACTTTATTGGCTCGGAGGCCAAAGACAATTTGCAAATTTGGACACAAGGCCAGGGGAGATACACGAGTAACTGGTTTCCAAGTTTTGATGATGTAAATGAGAAAATGATATTCAGTTTACGAGTGGCTTTTAATTCCAATTATCAAGTGATTTCGAATGGTCGATTGACTGCAAAAAGCACGTTAGACAATACAACAACATGGAATTATGAAATGCAGCAGCCTATGAGTTCGTACTTGTTAATGTTGGCCATTGGGAAATACAGTAAAAAGAGTGAAAATGCTAAATCAGGAGTTGTGCTAGAAAACTATTACGAACCAAGAGATAGCGCTCGTTTTGAACCAACTTACCGCTTTTCTAAAGAAATGTTTGATTATCTTGAAAAGCAAATTGGAGTGAAATATCCTTGGGAAATCTATAGACAAATTCCAGCACGCGATTTTTTGTATGCAGGAATGGAAAATACAACAGCTACCATTTTATCCAGCCGTTACGTAGTAGATAGCACGGGTTTTGAAGATCGAAGTTATACTAATGTAAATGCACATGAACTAGCGCATCAGTGGTTTGGTGATTTGGTTACTGCTGAGAGCGGAAAACACCATTGGTTACAAGAAGGATTTGCAACTTACTATGCTCTTTTAGCAGAAGCATCTATTTATGGTGATGATTATTTTTACTATAAAATGTATGAGTCGGCTCAGCAAATAAAATATGCTTCCCGCACGGATACTGCTCCAGTTCTTGATGCAAAGGCGAGTTCACTAAGCTTTTATCAAAAAGGAGCTTGGGCACTTTTTGTTATTCATGAATCAATAGGTGATAGAGCATTTAAAAAAGCGATTCGCAATTATTTAAAGAAGTGCACTTACAAAAATGTCACAACAGATGATTTATTCAATGAAATTAAAAAAGTAGCTCGTTTTGACACTGAAGAGTTTAGTAAAGTATGGCTTGAATCTATCCCATTTAATACACAGCAAGCAAATGAATTGCTCTTAAAAAATAAGACTATGCAATTGCTATTTGAAGTCGATAAATTGAAGAAAACACCATTAATCGAAAAAGAAGCCTTCTTTACCAAGATTTTAGAATCTGATGCTTATTTCCAAGTAAAAATAGCCATTGTTAACCAACTTAAATCTGAATTATACGAACAGAAAAAAGGGCTATTGTTAACCGCAATGGCTACAAATAATATTCAGGTTCGTCAAGTTGTAGCTGCAAGTTTGCCTAAAATACCAGCTGATTTTAAGACAGCTTATGAAACTTTATTGCATGACAAGTCTTATCAAACACAGGAATTAGCACTATATTATTTATGGAATAATTTCCCTAATAGTCGCGTTGCTTATTTAAATGAGTCAAAGGATTGGATAGGTTTTAATGACTATAATTTGAGAACTTTATGGTTATC
>TARA_R110002033_G_scaffold143959_1_pt1 | contig 20499 bp, 15 predicted proteins | sample TARA_R110002033 | Tara Oceans TARA_R110002033 (sample SAMEA4397051) | marine metagenome | biome: Polar Biome; feature: [SRF] surface water layer (ENVO:00010504); material: water (ENVO:00002006), including particulate matter (ENVO:01000060) such as... | depth 5 m
CGGCCTTATCGAAGCCAATAAGGTAACACGCCAACCAGCACCTCTAAGTAAATTGGTATTGGGCCTGGAATGCGGAGGCTCTGACGGATTTTCTGGTATTTCGGCAAATCCGGCCCTGGGATATGCCTCGGATCTTATAGTAGCTCTGGGAGGCGCCACCGTACTTTCCGAATTTCCCGAGCTCAATGGTGTGGAACAGGAACTCATCAACCGTTGTGAAGCACCCGAAAATGCAGAAAAATTTGCCAGTATCATGAGGGCCTATTCCGCCAAGGCGGTCTCCATAGGTTCCGGCTTTGAAAACAATCCATCGCCAGGGAATATTAAGGACGGACTCATCACCGACGCTATGAAGTCGGCCGGAGCGGCCAAAAAAGGCGGCACTTCCTTGGTACAAGATGTGCTGGACTATACCGAAAGGGTGACCAAAAATGGACTCAACCTGCTCTGTACTCCCGGCAACGATGTGGAAAGCACCACAGGCCTAGCGGGATCAGGATGCAATGTAATTGCCTTTACCACCGGCCTGGGCACCCCTACCGGCAATCCAGTGGCCCCGGTCATAAAAATGTCCAGCAACAATGCCCTTAGCGAACGCATGAAGGACATCATCGATTTTAATACCGGTACCATCATCACCGGGGAAGATACCATACAGACCAAGGGAGAGGAATTGTTGGACTATATCATAGAAGTAGCCAGTGGCAATATAGTGCCGGCTGCGGTTCGCTTGGAACAGAACGACTTCATCCCCTGGAAAAGAGGAATTTCCCTATAACTGGTCTCTCCGAAGGAGAGCTAAAGAACATAAAACCAAGAAAACTTTTAACTTTATAACTTTCAACATTATAACATTAAACCTTTTAACATGATCATAGATTCCCACCAACATTTCTGGAAGTACAACCCCAAAAAACATGCATGGATCAGCGAGGAGATGAGCGTTATCCGCAGGGATTTTCTGCCCTCGAACCTTAAACCGGTCTATGCCAAAAACGGCGTGGACGGCTGTGTGGCGGTACAGGCAGACCAGACCTTGGCGGAAACCGATTTTTTATTGGAACTGGCGCATAACAACGCTTTTATAAAAGGTGTAGTGGGTTGGGCGGACCTTAGAAGTCCAGAGGTGGACAGTGTACTGGAAAAATATGCCAAGGACAAACATTTAAAAGGGTACCGACATATTGTTCAGGAAGAGGCAGACCACAATTTTCTTTTGCGGTCCGACTTCCTAAGGGGCATTTCCAAATTGGAGCAATACGGAGCGGTCTATGACATCCTAATTTTTCCACATCAGTTGGGGGCAACGCTGGAGTTCGTAAAAAAATTCCCCAATCAGAAATTTGTTATCGACCATATTGCCAAGCCTTATATAAAGGATGGTTTCTATGACGGTTGGGCGGCCATGATGAAGGAGGTGGCCAAACACGAAAACGTATACTGCAAAATCTCCGGCATGATCACCGAGGCCGATTTTAAGAACTGGACTCCGGAACAGATACATCCGTATATGCTTTTGACCCTCGAGGCCTTTGGTCCGGAACGCTGTATGTACGGCTCCGACTGGCCCGTTTGTTTGGTGGCAGGCACCTACACCCAAGTTGTAGACCTTACGTCCAATTTCATCTCTAGTCTCAGCAGTGCGGAACAAGCCGCCATTATGGGACAGAATGCAGTGGATTTTTATGGGCTTGAATAACAGTGTGCAGTTGTAAAGTTGAAAGTTATAATGATATAAAGTTCAAAGCAGATGGTCATTTCGAACGACCAACGGGAGGAGAAATCTCACAAGTAGCTAAACATGAACAGTCTTCAGTGGCCGTTAATTTTGTCAATAGCCACAAGACAATATGCAATTGAAAAGTGAGAATCTATAGCCTAAAAAGTTGGCACTTACAGTTTTTAGTGGGCATAGTTATGCTAAAATGAATTGCCCAAAGTGGATTTTAGAATGCATTGAAGGAAGAAAAATAAAATGTATTAGACCTTAGGGAAGCCCTGAACCCAATAATGGGAATCGACCAAAGGTTCGAGGTATGGAACCTAGATCCCGCCGAAAAAGGCGGGATTGGTGCTACTTTCAATTTACAGCGGGTCCTACTCACTTCTCAACATTGAGTTTCACTTATAAAGCACTGAAAAATGACTGCTACACTTTTTAATAAAAATCAATTCCTGGACCGTATCGGTTTTAGAAATCTAGCCGCAAATAGAATCGCAGTAAATAAACAAATGTTCAAAATCCACTAAAACTAAGAGTGCATTTTTAACGCTTTTAAGAAAATTATTAACGCCAATAAATCACTTAATATACAATACCATATCATTTACACAGAGAATACATTCTTTCTGGTCCGCACTATATATTTCATATACAATTAATTAGGTATTTTTTAACAGCAAAAAAAACCTTAATAGCGTTGGACAGCTTAAAAATCAAACAACAAAGCCGTAATATCTATTTCACATTTTATTGGTTATTTTTAGGAAAAAATTTATATTTTGAAGTGTAATATTGTATTTAAGCTGTTAAAAATTGTTAAACAGCAGTATTTAATGTTAAAAACAATAAAAAGTGCTAGCTTTGCGCTGCGAGAAAACTTACCTGAAATGGTAGTTTCCCAACCCTAAATTTTACTTTTTATCACTTTGTATTTCCCCCTAAAAAAAGTGATAAATTTGTGCATTTATGCATCATTGACTATAATTGGCCCTTATGCCTTAAACACTAACTATGGCATATCTATATGAAATTTTGACCAATACCTACCTCCTGGTATTTGTGGCCATATTGGCCCCCGTATTGCTCTCCCTAAGGATGTACCCGGTAATCATCCATTTGGTAAAATCCAAAAACCTTATGGACGAGCCTGTAGACCGCAGTACGCATACTATAAAGACCCCTACCCTAGGGGGAGTGGGCATGTTCATTAGCTTTAGCCTTACCCTTATTACCTTGGGGATGGTTTTGGACCTTTCCCAAACCGACCTTCTAAAACTATTGGCCGTTGTGGCGGCCAGCATTACCCTTATGTTTTTGGGTATCAAGGACGACCTTTTGGGGCTGGCCCCAAAAAAGAAATTTATGGTACAGTTAGTGGCCTCCTTAATGGTCATTATTTTGGCAGATTTAAGAATTATAAGCTTTGAAGGTATTTTTGGATTGGAGGTACTCCCCTATTATATTTCGGTAGTCTTTACGCTTTTTGTATTTCTATTGATCATCAACGCCTATAATCTTATTGACGGTCTGGATGGTTTGGCAGGATCTGTGGCCCTACTATCCAGCCTATCATTTGGCACCTTCTTTTTTATAAACGGACGCTATCTATTTGTCCTTATTTCCTTTGTACTCATTGGGGCATTGTTAGGGTTCTTGCGCTATAACCTATCCTCTCATCGAAAAATATTTATGGGAGATTCCGGATCCATGTTTGTAGGTTTCCTTTTGGCTTTTCAGGCGGTTGGGTTTTTATCCTACAACTCTATTATAGAACATCCTGTAACGAACATAGAAGCACCTATAATGGGCATGGCCATATTGTCCTATCCCCTTTTGGACACCCTAAGAGTTTTTGCTATACGTATATCACAAAAACGCAGCCCTTTTAGGGCGGACCGCAACCATATACACCACCGACTTTTAAATCTAGGCCTTACACATAAGAAGACGACCTTGGTCATTGCCACGCTGAATATCGTGATCATTACCTTGGCCTTTCTGATCAGGGATTTATATATACATGTACAATTGTACATAATGGTCCTGGCAGTACCGCTAATTTATATTTCGCCTTGGTTGGTGAAACGCACGGAGGGCAGAATGAAGCTTAGGATCCCTAAAAAAAGAAGCTTGGCCATCATCAGAGCAAGAATTATGAGTTTTTTGGGGTAACGACAACTTGATATTGGCAATTTTTTTAGTAATATTTACCCACTAAAAAAAATACGCCTATTGCTCTTAAATAAGCATCAATAAGCATCCTATTTTGAAAAATAGAATAGCATTTATTATTGGGGTTACCGGACAAAATGTAATATACTTAAGAAAGTTAATTTTAGTGAATAAAAATCATAGAATCGCCATTGTAATTTATATATCGAAAACACAATACATCAATGTCCAATAGTCATAAAGAGCAGCTTATTGCTGGTTTGTTTTGGTCTTTTGCAGGTCAAATAAGTTATTGGATAGTTGCACTTATCGCCAACATTATTCTGGCAAGATTACTCACCACTTACGAATTTGGTCAAATAGGGATTGTACTTTTCTTTATTGCCATTGCACGTGTATTTACAGACGCAGGGCTTGGTGGCGCACTTGTCAGAAATAATAAAGCTACTGAAAGAGATTTTTCCACTATATTCCTCACTAATTTAATACTTTCCATTGCTATAGTAGTAGTACTAATTCTAAGCTCTGGAAGCATTGCAAAATTTTATAACGATTTAGAATTGAAAAATATTTTAATTGCAAGTTCTTCTGTTATACTGTTTAATGCTTTTCAACTGGTCCAGATCACTCGATTAATAAAAAATATGGAATTCCAGAAAAAGGCACTCTACGATTTTATTGCCATTTTTATTGCCTCCACTGTGGCAATAATTCTTGCAATCAAGGGATTTGGAGTCTGGTCAATTGTTTTAATGCAAATTTTGATTTCCTTTTTTCAATGCAGTATGTATTGGTATTTTGAAGGTGGAATAGGTCCTTGGGTTTTTGATAGAAGTTCTTTCAGAACACATTACAAATTTGGCATAAATACCACCTTAGCTTCTATTATTAATACGGTTTTTAAAAATATTTATCAACTCATATTAGGTAAGTATTTTACAATTAATCAGACTGGACTTTACTATCAGGCGCAAAAACTACAAGAAGTTCCAATAGGTGTTATTAAATCCCTTACATCAAGTGTTGTTTTTTCTTCATTGTCTAAAATTCAAGAAGATAAGAATCTATTTAATATTTTTTATAGAAGAATAATTTCATTGTTTACAGTAGCAGTAGGTTTAATTTGTATGCTAATTTACTTTTATGCCGAGAACATAATCTTAATGTTTTATGGGCCCAATTGGATTGAAGCAGTCTTTTATCTAGAAATACTTATTATATCTTCTTTTTTTTATATGCAAGAGTCTTTTAATCGCATTATTTTCAAAGTTTTTGACAAAACAGAGAAAATTCTGTTGTTAGAGATTATAAAAAAATTCGTGCAAATACTTTCAATTATAATTGGTATTATTTCATTAAGTATAGAAGTTTTGTTATATGGTTTCTTAATTACGAGTGTGTTAAGTTTTTTTATGAACTATTATGTATCAAGAAAAATCCAACCTGGGTTGTCATGGCACGAATTAATAGTAGTTTTGAAAGTTATAATAATATCTGTGGTTAACGTTATAATAGGTCGAGTAACACTCGAAACACTTCATATCGAAGGGTTTAACTCCTTTTACCTAACCCCATTAGTTTTGATAGTTTTCTTGGTTTCAATATATCTAATGAAAGTTTCTAATGTAATTACGGATATAAAAATTGCAATAAAAACTTTTAGAAGGTAAGTTTTATTGATTAGAAAAATCTGTTTGTTCTCGTATAAATTAACATAGGTCAATGAGAAAGGCGTTTAAATATATCTTATTTTTTCTTTTAATATTCTTGTTAATACTAAGACCTGAGGTCAGAAGCAATATCAATGCAAATATTTTAAACTTATACTTGATTTCTTTTCTTTCAATGGTGGTACTTCACCTTTATATTGAAAGCAAAATATATCGCAATTGGTTTCGAATCGATGTTTTCTTTTTGCTTGGTTTTACAATTGTACATTTTCAATGGTTAATTATGTATAGATTTAGTAATTTGATCCCAAAAAATTTAACTAGAATTTGGATTGATGATGATTATTTAAACTATGGAACATGGTTATCTGTCATTGGAGGAGTATCGTTTCTATTGGGTTACTGGTCTTTAAATAAGATTAAAAAAAATACCAAACCGTTATTAAATTTCAATTACACGAAATTATTGTATTTCACGATTGCCCTATTCGCGTTATTTCTATTAAGTGTTGGAAGTGGGTTTTTCAGTGGCGCACGATATATTAAAGGTGAATCTTATACACCAGGTGGATTATCCTCCTATATTAAAATACTTTTTTCTATTTCTTTAACCCTATTGACTGTTTTCGTCGTTTTGAACAATAAAAACAGCCACAAAAAGTCCTTCTTGAGATGGATGATGGCCTTAAACAAATCATATTTGATATTAGTCTTAGTTTATGTTATAACTTTCCTGGCTGCCGGAGACAGAGGTGGCCCTATTTCCCTAATACTTACTCTTTTTATTTTAATTGGTTCTTTCGTGAGGCCCTTTAAACTCAAAGAATTAGTTCTTGCCATTGTTGTAGGGGCTTCACTTATGACAATAATTTCATTAGGAAGAGGTGTAGATTCCAATAACAATATACTAGAATCTGGCTATGAAAATTTGGAATTAAATTCTGGATATGATTTTACCCTAGAACTTGCTAACAGCGTAAGAACTCTATATACATCAGTTTCACAAGTTCCAATGAATCATGATTTTTTTTATGGACAACTATGGTCAGGTAATGTTTTGAGTGTTGTTCCATTTGCACAAACTGTTTATGTTCAAATGCTCGGAGTTGACAATGAATATTTGGGTTCGGCGGAATATATTACGTTTCTGACGTTTGGCAAAAACCCTCGTTCAGGGGAAGGTACATCACTAATCGCAGATATATATCTAAACTTTGGCCCTGTGGGTGTTGTACTATTAATGTTTGTTTTAGGCTTTATTTTAAAAAAACTAAATCTAAATCTATTGGTATCAAATGATTTAAGATGGATAATCGTAGCTGCCATATTTGGGGGAGTTTCTTTCTATCTAGGAAGATCGACTTTTTTCGTAATGTTAAGACCCGTAATTTGGAGTTTCCCTTTAACTTACTTTCTAATCAGAAAAAATAAAATTTGAAATGAAAATCATGTTCATTATTCCAACCTTAAAACAAGGTGGTATGGAAAGAGTTGTATCTGAACTTGCCAATTATGCCAACACAAAGGGTTATGATGTAAGTATCATTTTTTTAGAAAAAAATAGCTTGTTTTATCACCTGGATGAAAGAATAAATACTTATTTCCCATCCTTTGGTTATCAAAAGACTTTTATTTCAAAACTTATATTCAAGATCAAGTTATTGTTTTACATTCGAAAAATTGTATTAAAAGTTCAGCCTATAAGTGTTTTTAGCCTACCACATAAATACAATAGTCTTTCAGTTTTAGCTCTTTTCAAAACTAAGGTACCGATTTATGTTTCAGATAGAAGCAACCCCAAGAACAATATCGGATTCTTTCAAGAACTTTTTAGAAAACTTATGTATCCTTATGCTAATGGGATTATTGCCCAAACTAGATTTGCAGAACTAACAATGATTCAAAAGGGAATAAGAAATGACAATTATAAAGTCATTCCAAATCCCGTAAAAGTACTAAAATTTCATAATACTATTTCGTTGTCTCCAAAGGTTGTTTTGAACATTGGTAGATTAACTTCAGGGAAAAATCAAAAACACCTGATTGAGATATTTAATGAAATTAATGATAACACTTGGCAACTGATTATAGTTGGTAGCGGTCCACTTCAACAAGAGCTACAGAGCTATATAAATGAGATTGGCGCTAATAACGTAAAATTGGCAGGTTCCTCAAATGATGTTGACAAATGGCTGGCTATTGCGGAAATTTTCGCGTTCACCTCTATATCTGAAGGCTTTCCAAACGCCTTGTTGGAAGCAATGTGCTATCCAGTGGCCTGTATTTCATATGACTGCGATGCTGGTCCAAGAGATATTATTAAAAATGGTGAGAATGGAATTCTTATTCCAATTGATAATAGACAAAAGTATAAAGAAATACTTAAGGAAATGATGCAGAGGGAAGATTTGCGAAATTCTTTGAAAGCAGAGTCATATAAATTGAGAGAACAATATTCAATTGACAAGATTGGAATGAAATTTTTAAATTTTATTACAAAAAAATAATATACTAACACTTGAAACTCTAATAGAGTCTATAGAAAGAACTTATTTGTTTACTCCTGATAAAATTAGTTTATTATATTCTATAAATGCTAACTGGAAAAATTGTGAAAAAGAATAAAATAGATCAAATTAATAATGAGAATTAACCTAAAATACTATATACTCCAAATTGGCACTTTTTTCGTTTCAGATAAAATGTTTAGCCAAGCAGCACATTATTACCTTCATTTCCGAAGAGGTTACATACCAAAAAGACTAAATTTAAAAAACCCAAAAACCTTCAATGAAAAAATACTCTGGAACAAACTAAACATTAAGTTTAAGGGAGGGGCATTATTAGCGGACAAATTTGAAGTCAGAAAATTTATTACCAAAACGATAGGCGAGAAATATTTGATTCCGATTATTGGGATTTATCAGCAAGCCGAAGATATTGATTTTGATGCCTTACCAATGAAATTTGTTGTTAAAATAACCCAAGCCTCCGGCCTGAATATAATTGTAAAGGATAAATCAAAAATTGATTCATTTCAAATGAAAAAGACCTTGAACCATTGGTTAAAAATTGATTATTCCATTTTTGGAAGGGAGTGGCAGTACGATATAAAAACGAATAAGATTTTAATAGAACATCTCATCGCCAATAACACCAACGATGATTTAAAAGATTATAAATATTATTGCTTCAATGGTATGCCAAAGCTTATACAGGTCGATTCAGAAAGATATGAGGGCGTACGAAAACGAGATTTTTTTGATTTACACTGGAATAAGCAGGAATTCACCATTTCTCACCAAATTACCAAAGAAAAAATGGAGAAACCTAATAACCTTTTAGAAATGAACCAAGTAGCATTCCAACTTTCAAATGCGTTAAAAAATAAAATGAATTTTGTAAGAATAGATCTTTATAATATTGAGGGACAAATATATTTTGGGGAAATCACCTTTCACCCTGGAGGGGGTTGTTCTCCTTTTAGTTCCTATGAATATGATCTTAAATTGGGTGAAATGATCGAGCTTAAAACTAATATCACCAAATAACACTAATAAAATACCGATGACCCCCAAAATACGAAAGTTGATTTTTGACCTTAAATCAAGATATCTTAAACCCAAGTTGTTCAGGGTACATATGGCTAATGAAAACGCCCTAAAGTCTAACAATATTGAAGACATTAATTTTAACAAAAGAAAAGCCCTTGTGATACACGCGAAGGAAAACAGTCTGTTCTATTCCAAAAAATATGCTTCGCTCAACCTTAACCCTTTTCAAATGCTTACCGAAGAAGATTTCATAAGACTTCCCGTTGTAACGCGTGCGGACTTAACTTCCAGTTTTTCTGAAATCATTTCCAAGACGGTTTCCAAATGGGATTACTCAAAAGCGACTACTTCTGGTAGCACCGGTGCCACAATATCCGTTTTACATGACAAACGTTACCCAATTGCTCCAATACAATGGCGGGTCTTACAATGGTGGGGAATAAAGCCATATGACCACACCGCATTTATTTATAGATTTAAAAGAAGGCCGTCCCATAACCTTTGGAACTCCATACTCTGGTGGCCCACGAAGAGAATTTTCCTTGCGGGATCAGTAATGGACCCCCATAAAATAAGGAAGTTTGTTTGCAACTATAATATACTAAAACCCACCCTTTTGCAAGGCTATGTAGATGTGGTTTACGAATTTGCATTATTTCTAAAGGATAAAAATATCAAAATTCACTCTCCCAAGGCAGTGTGGGTTACCTCCGCACCGCTAACCGTGCAACAACGGCAAACCATGGAAGAAGTTTTTAAAGCTCCTGTATATGACCAATACGGAAGTACAGAAGTAATGTGGGTTTCATCTGAGTGCAAGGAACAAAACGGCTTGCATGTGATGACCGACGTTAGACATATTGAAATAGTAGATGACAATAACCAACCCGTGCCCAAGAATAGCTGGGGTAAAATATTGATTACGGACCTCCACAATTACGCCTTCCCTTTGATTAGGTACGAAATTGGAGATTACGGGCGCTTCTTGGACAGAAAGTGTCCCTGTGGCAGCCCTTTGCCCTTAATGGATAGTGTTAGGGGTAGACAATCCGATGTTATAAAAACACCTTCGGGAATAGAGGTTTATGGAGATTATTTGCACAGCCTTTTCGATGAATTTCCAGATACTATTCGTGAATTCCAAATAGTTCAGGCCAAAGATTATGTTATAAAACTGTTTTATGTGCCCGTACCAGACAAAAATATAGATTCCGTTATTAAGTCAGTTATGCAAAAGTTGGATATTGAATTGAATTCTGAAATAAAAATAAGGTCTTTTAAGGTGGATAAAGTAATGCAAATTAACGGAAAAACACCTTTTATAATCAGTCACATCTTATAATTCTAAGTATGTTTGGAATAGATAATTATACTTTACCCATTTCAACCTATATATATGTTTAATATCAACATTAAAGTCACGAGCAACCTATTATAATGATTTGTATTGTTCATCCGTTACTATGTTATTTTCCATCCCAAGCCGGAGGGCCTGCCAACACTTTATATTGGATCAACAGTTCATTAAATCCAACTGAATTTAAAACGGTTGTTGTGGCCACCAATTTAGGTATTCAACAACCTCTGACTCAAATAAATTTAGAAGGCAATGGGGAGGTACTTTTTTTTAAGTCCCAAGGTCTCCAATTTTTGCAAAAGAGCATAGCCAAGTTAGATCGAGGTGATATAATCCAGTTTTCAAGCCTTTTCTTCCCCCCCACATTACCGCTGTTAATTGCGGGTTTGATTAAAGGGAAAGTTATTGTAATATCCCCGCGAGGAGAGCTCTACCAAGCTGCCTTAAACATTAAACCCATAAAGAAGAAAATATGGAAAGGGATAGTGAAATTGTTTCAAAGACAAATTAATTTTCACGCCACCAATAAGTATGAACAAGAAATTATTAGGTGTCATTTTCCAAAGGCCAAAGGCATAGACATAATCCCCAACTACCTATTACTTCCACAAAAGTTGGAAGAAAAAGTACTACCACAGTTCGTATTTCTTGGCAGAATCAATCCATTGAAAAATATAGATCTACTTATAAAAGCTTTAGCCGAAGTTGGCAAAAATGACAAGTACAAGGACATACAACTAACGATTGTGGGTAGCGCAAGGTTACCCTATGAAAAAGAATATGAAAAAAAACTACATGCCCTGACCAAAGCCTTGGATTTAGTAAATAATATCAAGTTTATGGGCCATGTTTCGGGACAGGAAAAAGATATAATATTAGCTACTTCACTAGCGTTGGTACTTCCCTCACAATCAGAAAATTTTGGAAACGTAGTCTTAGAGGCTTTAGCTCAAGGAACTCCTGTGATTGCATCTAAAAATACCCCTTGGGAAATGTTGGAATCATACAATGCAGGCTATTGGGTAAACCCTGAATTAACTACCTTGACCCAAGCATTGACTTCTGTCTTGGATCTGGAAAAAGAAAAATATATACAAATGAGAATAAACGCATACGCACTTTGTAAGTCGAAATTCGATATAAAATCCAATATTAACCATTGGGAAAACTATTATAAAAATATAACAGCAGATGTTTAAAAATAAAATTCTATTGATTACGGGCGGTACCGGATCTTTTGGCAATGCCGTACTGGATCGCTTCCTACACACTGAAATACGGGAAATTCGTATTTTTTCGCGGGATGAAAAGAAACAGCACGATATGCGTGTAGCCTTAAACAATCCAAAAGTAAAATTCTATATTGGCAATGTCAGGGACAAGGATAGTTTGGATAATGCAATGAGAGGGGTAGATTACGTTTTTCATGCAGCGGCTTTGAAGCAGGTACCCTCATGCGAATTTTTTCCGTTGGAGGCCACCCAGACCAACGTAATGGGCACGGCCAATGTCATAAAGTCCGCCGTAAAGCATAAGGTCAAAAAGGTTATTTGCTTAAGTACGGATAAAGCGGCCTATCCTATCAACGCCATGGGGATGTCCAAAGCGCTAATGGAAAAGGTAGCCGTTGCAGAATCCAGAAATATAACCGATGACAAAACCACAGTATGCCTTACCAGGTATGGCAATGTAATGGCCTCAAGAGGCTCCGTAATACCTTTGTTTATAGATCAAATAAAAAAAGGAGAACCCATTACCATTACAGACCCCAATATGACCAGGTATCTTATGTCCTTGGAACAGGCCGTGGATCTGGTACTTTTTGCCTATGAAAACGGTAAACAAGGAGACTTATTCGTACAAAAGGCTCCGGCATCTACCATTGGCATACTTGCCAAGGCTCTTGTGGAATTGTTCAACGCTCCCAATGAAATTAAGGTTATTGGTACACGTCACGGGGAAAAACTATACGAAACCCTTTGTACAAGGGAAGAAATGGCCAAAGCTACCGACCTACCCGGGTTCTTTCAAATCCCAGCGGACAACAGGGATTTAAATTACGCTCAGTATTTTTCCGAAGGGGATACCAACACTTCAACTATCGAGGATTATAACTCGCATAACACCGAACGTCTTAACTTAGAGGAAACCAAAAAATTACTTTTATCGCTAGACCTTATTAAAAAAGAATTGGAAGTATGGAAAACAAACTAAGGGTAATGACCATTGTGGGTACTCGCCCAGAAATAATAAAGCTGAGCAGGGTAATTGCCGAATTGGACAAATATACAGATCATATTTTGGTACATACCGGACAAAACTTTGATTACGAATTAAATGAGATATTCTTTGAGCAGTTGGAAATGAGGAAACCAGATTTTTTCCTTAACGCTGCTGGCAGCAACGCGGCCAACACCATTGGAAATGTTATAATTAAATCTGACGAAGTACTTGAAAAATACAAGCCAGATGCCCTTCTACTATATGGGGATACCAATTCCTGCATGTCTGTAATATCGGCGAAACGCAAAAAAATTCCCATTTTTCACATGGAAGCCGGGAACAGGTGTTTTGACCAAAGGGTTCCTGAAGAAATAAACAGAAAGATTGTAGACCATTTGAGTGATATTAACATGCCGCTATCCGAACACGCCCGTAAATATTTGGAGCAAGAGGGAATAGCGCCGGAGACCATTATAAAAACAGGTTCCCCCATGTTAGAGGTCTTAAATTTTCACAAGCAAAATATTTTAAACTCCAAAGTTTTGGAGATCGAAGGACTAAAACCCAATGAATATTTTATAGTAAGTACCCACAGGGAAGAAAATGTGGATTCAGAAGTCAATTTTCAAAACCTTTTGGATGCCTTAAATGTGATCACCGAGAAGTATGGAAAAAAAGTAATTGTTTCCACACATCCAAGAACACGCATTAAGTTAGAATCCATAGCGTTTTCTAATAAAAATAATCTTATAGAATTTATGAAGCCCTTTGGTTTCCTGGATTACATTAAATTACAGCAAAATGCGTTTTGTGTAATCTCTGACAGCGGCACCATTACCGAAGAATCTTCCATTTTGGGCTTTCCTGCCATCACTATTCGCCAGGCGCACGAACGTCCGGAAGGCATGGATGAAGGCACCTTGATTATGACAGGGCTAAAAAGTAACCGGATCATAGATGCCATTGAAGTAGTTACCGGTCAAAAAAATGAAAATCCAGAAGTCACGAAGTTGGTGACCGATTACAATGTAGATAATGTATCAAAAAAAGTATTGCGCATAATTTTGTCCTATACAGATTACATAAATAGAACCGTATGGAAAAAATAAAAGATAAAGTACTGGTATTGGGATCCACCGGAATGCTGGGGCATGTCCTATTTAATTACCTAGAGAAAACAGGGAAGTATGACATGTACGACCTAGTCTTCAAGAATAAATTAAGGGAGGAATCGATAATTTGTGATATTACGGATAGAAACAAGCTAAGGGATATAATAAAGCAAATAGAGCCTAAATACATCATTAACTGCATTGGTGTTCTTATTAAAGGGTCACAGGATGACCCTTCCAATGCCATTTACATAAATGCCTACTTCCCCCATTTTTTGGTGAAGACAGCAAACCATATTAATGCCAAGCTTATCCACATAAGTACGGATTGTGTTTTTTCTGGTAAAAAGGGGTCATATACTGAAAATGATTTCAGGGATGCCGATGATATTTATGGACGCAGTAAAGCTCTGGGTGAAATTAATAATGAAAACCATTTAACCATAAGAACTTCCATTGTAGGGCCCGAACTTAAAACTAATGGTGAAGGGCTTTTGCATTGGTTCCTAAATCAGCAACAGCCCATCAATGGATTTAAAAAAGCCTTTTGGGGAGGTGTTACCACCTTGGAATGCGCAAAAGCCATAGGGGCAGCTCTGGAACAAGATCTACAGGGACTAATAAACTTAACCAACGGATCAAAAATTTCGAAATACGACATGCTACAATTATTTCAGAAAGTATTTGAAAAAAGTGGTATAACTATTAATGCAGTTGACGGAAAAGAAGTAGACAAAAGCCTTTCAAGCCAAAGAAATGATTTTAAATATACGGTCCCTTCATATGCAAATATGTTTGCAGAGATGACAGACAATATTACAAAAAATAAATCCAGTTACCCGCATTACAATTTTTAATAAATGAAAAAAGCTTTAATTGTTACAGAAGTTTTCGATCCTGAAGATTTTGTAATCAATGATTTGGCAAAATATTGGATAGATTCTGGAAACAATCTGGAGGTCTTAACCAGAAATCCGTCCTATCCGAAAGGCAAAATTTTTCCTGGTTACAAAAATCGGGTGTTGCAAAAGGGAATATTCCATGGTTCTAAGGTTTACCGTATCCTATTTCTTCCGGGTTACCAAAAAAGTACAGCAATTAAAATCCTGAACTATTTTAACTATATTTTTTGGAGCTTTTGGATACTTCTTTTTATTGGAAAAAGATATGATCGCATTTTTATCTATCAAACCGGTCCATTGACTAATGCTCTATCAGCGGTTATGCTGAAATCATTTTTTAAATGGAAAATAACCATATGGTCGCAGGATCTATGGCCAGAGACGGTATATGCCTTTGGAATTAAGAAGAATAAATTTTCCCATTCGCTCTTAAATAACCTAGTAGGTTTTATTTACGAGCGCTGCGATGTTATTCTAGTTTCCTGTAAAGGCTTTATTCCAAAAATAAAAAAATATTCGGGGGCCAATAATATTCATTGGATTCCAAATTGGACATTAGTCGATGGCATGGTAAAAAGTAAAGCAAAACTTCCAGGCAGCTTTAATTTTACCTTTGCCGGCAATATTGGAAAGGTTCAAAACTTGGACAAAGTGGTTAGGGCCTTTGGCAAAGTTTCTTTAAATGTTGATAAAGTAGTACTCAATATTCTCGGTGATGGCTCCTATTTTAATGAATTGAAGTATCTTACCAATCAGGAGAATATAGCCAATGTAAACTTTACAGGAAGACTGCCTTTACACCAAATGCCGGCTTATTTTAAAGCTAGCGATGTTCTTATTATTTCCTTGATAGATGTGCCCATATATGAAATTATGTTGCCTTCCAAATTTCAGGCTTATTTAACAAGTGGCAGACCTATTTTTTCTATTGTGAAAGGGGAGTTAACCGCCTTGACCCATGAGTATGAAATTGGCCATGCGGCAGATCCCAATGACGAAATGGATATATGCAAGACATTTGAAAAATTTCTTAAGGAACCCAAAGACAGGTTAAGGCAAATGTCCATGAATTGCGAAGTTTTAAACAAGTCCCAATTCCATAAACCTAAGTTAATCAAATCGGTATCAGAAATATTCTGGAAATAATGAAACAAAATAAAGCATTATCCCTTATTGATGGAAGTCAGCATTTGGACGAGCGCGGCTTAATTCGATTTGTTAATGATTTTGACCTTACTCCCTCAAAACGTTTCTATTCCATTGAACATAAAGATACTAATGTAGTCCGAGCATGGCAAGGTCATAAAATAGAGGAAAAATACTTCCATGTTGTCCAAGGAAGTTTTGTTATAGCGGCTGTAGCAATCGACAATTGGTCCACCCCTTCACCGTCATTGTTACCACAGAAGTTTATTCTTAAAGCAAACGAAAGCCAAGTACTTCATGTTCCTGCTGGATATGCAAACGGCTTCAAGGCCTTGGAACCAAATTCAATCGTTATGGTTTTTTCATCAATGGCAATGGATGAAGCACCAAAAGATGATTATAGATATGATAAAGATTTATGGTTCAATTGGAATCAAAATTTTTACCAAGATTAGAGTCCTTAGAAACTCCTATACAGATTAGTTGAGGCCATACGTTATCAGCAAAATAATTGAAATCATATTTTAAATTAAATGGGATTACTATAATTATGATAAAAAAAGTAGAGCGTGTATTACATTTACCTTGGTTGTCATATCAATATTTATTGTCTAATTTTGACGATCTTTAAATGGATAATTTCCAATTAATGGATATTACATTTACATCAAAGTAACCCTCCCTCAAGTCGGTTAGTAGATTTTAAATTGCATAGAAAAGATGAAAGAAACCCCATATACAATAGAACATTTTGAGGAGGAGGAATCCTTTCAATTAAAGGAAATACTACAAAAATACCTGCGCTACTGGCCTTGGTTTCTTTTGGCTACCATAATCTGTATTGGCCTTGGAGTGGCCTATATGCGCTATGCCCCTATCACTTATCAAACCACTGCCAAGATTAAGATTGTGGACGAATCCCAAGAAGTGGATATTGCCTCGGAAGCCATGTCGCTTTTAGGGGGAGGATCCAAAATTAATCTGGAAAATGAGATCGAGATCCTAAAATCCTACCGCATTTTATCCCAGGTGGTCAACGAACTTAATCTGGATGTTGCACACTATGTGGTGGGCAATGTAAAGACCACCCAAATATGGGCACCGCCCTTCGCGATCAGCAAGAAGATAGTAGCCGATAGTCTGCAAGCCCCAAAGCCCTATATAATACAATTAAACGAACAGGGCATCACCATTACCGATGTCAACGAAAAAACCTATACCCCAGACCTAAAACAACCGGAACAAGAGGTGGATAGTCTTCCCTTTAGCATCCGTATGATAGGGGGTACAGACCCCAGCTTTTATAAGGGCATCACTTATAAAGTAGTGCTTAGTCCCCTAAAAAGTACGGTGCTGCAATTGGCAAAAGACCTGCAGGTACAGGCCACCAATAAGAACAGTGAAATCCTCTCGCTCTCCCTCGTAGGTGTAAGTATGGATAGGAACGAGGCCATCCTTAATACCTTAATAGAAAAATTTAATGAGGACGGGGTGCTGGACCGTCAATTGGTAAGCCAGCGTACCCTGAACTTTATAGACGAACGCTTCCTCTACCTGGGCCAGGAACTGGACTCCATTGAAGGCGGCAAGGAAAGTTTTAAGCGCTCCAACAGCCTGTCTTATATTGAGGCGGACGCTGGGATGAGCCTCCAAAGGAAATCTGAGACCGAAGAACAGGTAATACAATTGGAGAATCAGATCTCCATTTCGGAAATCCTCAAGGAAACAGTGATCAACCAAAGTGATTACGGCCTCTTGCCGGCCAATATCGGGATAGAGAACGCCAGCCTCAACAATTTGGTGGCCGGCTATAACGAAATGGCCCTGGAACGGGAAAAACTAGTGCCCACTGTGGGCAGCAACCACCCTACCCTACAGAATCTTAGTGGCCAATTGGAACGCGCCAAGGTCAACATCATAAAATCCGTCAATATCTACGGTACCCAATTAAAAAACACCCTCAGACAACTGAAACTGGAAGAAAGCAGGGCCGGTTCCGTCTTTTCCAGACTGCCGGAAAAGGAAAAAATGCTGCGCTCTATAGAGCGCCAACAGAGCATTAAGGAAAACCTCTTTCTACTGCTGTTGCAAAAAAGGGAGGAAGCCGCCATTAGCTATGCCGTAACCGCGCCTACGGTAAAAGTGGTGGACTACGGACTTACCAATGACATTCCGGTTTCGCCCAAGAAGACCATGGTCTATGCGCTGTCTTTACTGGCGGGAATGTTCCTGCCTTTTGCGGTGCTATACATCCGATTTGCCCTGGACACCAAAATACACGAGCGTAGCGACATTGAAAAGGTAACTACGGATATCCCTGTAGTGGGCGAAATTCCTTTCTTTAAGGACGTAAAAAAGAAATTGGAATTGAACGACCGTTCCATCATGGCAGAATCGTTCCGGATTTTGAGTACCAATGTGAATTATCTTATGGAAGGGAAAGACAAAGCTGTGGGGCAAGTGGTCATAGTTACCTCTTCGGTAAAGGGCGAAGGAAAGACCCTAATTGCCCACAACCTGTCCCTGGCCTATGCCAGTCTCAACAAAAAGGTATTGCTGATCGGTGCCGATCTTCGCAATCCACAATTGCACAACTTTTATAATATTAGTGTCAACCGTAAAGGCCTGTCGGACTACCTTAATGATCCCGGAATGAATTGGAAAGATTGCGTGGTACCTAGCGGTTCTGACAATCCTACCCTGGAGGTCTGTTTTGGAGGTAGTATACCACCCAATACGCCCCAACTACTGTCCAGCCCCGCCTTTGAACAATTTATTACGGCTGCCAAAAAGGAGTTCGATTATATTGTAGTGGATACCGCCCCTACCATGTTGGTCACGGATACCCTCCTCATCTCCAAATTCGCCGATGCCACGGTCTTTGTTACCCGCTCCGGCCAAACGGACAAACGCCTCTTGGAGTTCTCCAAAAACCTCTATAAAACCAAAAAGCTCAAAAATATGGCCTTTGTGGTCAACGGTGTGGGCAACGGCAAGGCCAAAGGCTATAACTATGGGTATGGCTATGGGTATGGGGGTGAATAGTGGTCAGTGGACAGTCTTCAGTGAACAGTAGTCAGTCTTGTCTTCAGTGAACAGTAATCAGTGACTGAAACAATTTACAATGAACAATTAGCAATGAACAATTAGCAATAAACAATGTTAATGGTTCAATGTTATAAAGTTATAAAGTTCAAAGCCGAATACCCGTCACTTCGAGTTTACCCGACCGTCAAGGCGGGCCTGCCTACCGGCAGGTAGGTGGTTTTATGTAGCGCAGCGTAATAAAATTGTATCGAGAAGACATCGTAGTATTCAGTAAGCAGTGTTGAGCGATGAGATTAATTGGTCTACAGTGGGCAGTGACAGTCGGCAGAGGTTCTGGTTCAAGGTTCAAAATACACAATTGTCCGGTCGAGCGGAGTCGAGACCTCATTCTGTGTGCCAGTATTGAGTAGTGACAATTGAGAAACTAGAATCTGGAGACTAGAGCCTAAACTAAAGTCTTGTGCTGAAAGTCATATAACTAGCTGCTCCTTCCCATAGTTAGGGGAAGGTGGCTTCGACCTAGGAGAAGACGGAAGGGGTAGACTGGGTGGCCATCTGCTTCTTCCTGTGAAGAGATTGCTTCGTCGCCATCGCACCTAAAGTCCTCCCCCTAGCCCCCTCCCAAGGAGGGGGAACAATTTGTGCATAAAAAATCTTTAAAACAAAAGTCTTGGCTCCTTCCCCTAATAAATAAGGCCTGTCCCGCTTTTTAGTGGGAGGAAAAGGTGGCTTCGACCTAGGAGAAGACGGAAGGGGTTACCCAGGTGGCAATCTGCTTCTTCCTGTGAAGAGATTGCTTCGTCGCTATCAATCCCTGCCTAGCCAGACAGGTAGACTCGCAATGACGAATATACACTTTGCAAGTCATTGTGGCTTCGACTACGCCCGCCTGAACGGAACGGGCAGGGTCAGTCTAGACCGCAAATCAGCTAACGGCTCCCCTCTTGGAACGAAGAGGGGAATGAATTTTACGCCAGTTGGCGTAAAAGAAAGGGGAGATTGAAATCCCGAACCTTAAACCCATACGCTATTAATTGTCCCCTACCCAAGACCTGGGCTTTCAATCCCTTCCGTCTCCCTCGCTTCCCAGCGATGGATCCACCTTCCCTTAACCAAGGGAAGGAGCCTTTTTTTGTTGCCGTCATTGCGAGCAAAGCGCAGCAATCTGCTTGTTACAGTGAACAGTGGCTGAAACAATTTACAGTGAACAGTTTTCAGTGGCTGAAACAATTTACAATGAACAATTAGCAATAAACAATGTTAATGGTTCAATGTTATAAAGTTCAAACTTCAAAGCCGTCAGGCGGGCGAAGCGCGGTAATCTGCTTGTTCCCTTGCAGAGATTGCTTCGTCGCCATCGCACCTAAAGTCCTCCCCCTAACCCCCTCCCAAGGAGGGGGGAACAATTTGTGCATAAAAACAATATTAGCACCTTACAAATTACCTCCCCTTGGGGAGAGCCTGCCCGACTTTAGGCGGGGTTAGGGAGGGGTCCCTTCGTCTCAAGGGAGGAACTTCTGTTGTCGTCTCTTCGAGTGATCCGACGAAGGAGGATTGTATCGAGAAGGGTTTTCAGTGAACAGTAGTCAGTA
>TARA_R110002033_G_scaffold2194_2_pt1 | contig 20479 bp, 20 predicted proteins | sample TARA_R110002033 | Tara Oceans TARA_R110002033 (sample SAMEA4397051) | marine metagenome | biome: Polar Biome; feature: [SRF] surface water layer (ENVO:00010504); material: water (ENVO:00002006), including particulate matter (ENVO:01000060) such as... | depth 5 m
CAAGCAGTACAAAGTTGCCGAGGGCGATACGATCGTCATCGAAAAACTGGATACTGAAGCCGGTAAAGACGTGACGTTCGACAGCGTCCTCATGCTTGGAAGCGGCGAGTCCGTTACGGTTGGCGCGCCCCTTGTGGCCGGCGCCACTGTTTCGGGCGAAATCGCAGAGCATATGCGCGGTCCGAAACTGATCACGCGCAAAAAGCGCCAGCGGCAAACATATCGCCGTACAATCGGCCACAAGCAGCATCTGACGACTGTGACCATCACGTCGATCAATGCTGACGGCAAGGCACCTGCCAAAAAAGCTGCTCCGAAGAAAGAAGCATCTCCAAAAGCTGAGGCTGCTGCACCAGTAGAAGCGCCTCAAGCAGCACCAGCTACGGAGGCTCCGACCGCTACGACAACCGGCGCCGCCGACAACCTGAAGAAAATGACGGGCGTGGGCCCGGCACTCGAGAAGAAGCTGAACGGCGCAGGTATTACAACCTTCGCGCAAATCGCAGCCCTTTCCGAGGCCCAGATCGCCGAACTCGAAGAGCAGCTGAGCCTCTCGGGCCGTTTTGAAAAAGACGGCTGGGTCGCACAGGCCGCCGAACTCGCCAAGGACGCATAAGGGCGATATAAGCCCTCAGATTAGGACAAGGAGCGCACAATGGCTCACAAAAAATCAGGCGGCTCGTCACGTAACGGTCGCGACTCGAACCCTAAATACCTTGGCGTCAAGAAATATGGCGGCGAGCATGTCATTCCGGGCAACATTATCGTGCGTCAGCGCGGCACCCAGAAATGGCCTGGCAAAGGCGTGGGTATGGGCAAGGATCACACCCTCTTTGCACTCGTCGAAGGCAATATTGAGTTCGCCAAGAAGGCCGGTGGCCGCATGTACGTCAATATTGTACCGCTCGCGAACGCAGCAGAATAGCGGCTGACAGCGCGGTCGCGGGAACGTGGCCGGATCGCAAAAGTCGATCATTCCGAGGGGAGGCAGGCCACTGCTTCCCCTTTTTCTTTGCCCTCCCCTGCCCTTGTCCTGCCTGTAGGAGGCGACAATGAGTGAAGAGTTGCAGACTGAGCGGCTGTTGCTGCGGCCCATCGGACCTGCGGATGCAGATGCGATCACAGAGATTATTCAGGACCCCAGGATCTACCGAATGCTCTCCAGCGTGGCGCCGAACCAACCCAAGGCTCAGACACTGGGATGGATTACCGGCCAAAATGCCGCTGCAACTGCAGACAGGGAGCATGTCAGAGCGATGCTTCTTAATGGCGGCCTTGTCGGTGTTGTCGGCGCGAAGCGTACAGCCAGCGCTCTGCCCTTCACGATCGGCTACTGGCTCGCTCCTCTAGCATGGGGCAAAGGGTTGACGACTGAGGCAACCCACGCGCTGCTCCTATGGTTGGAACGCCGTGGTGAAAATGCATTCTTGTCGGGGCACTTCGCCGACAACCCCGCTTCGGGGCGTGTTCTTCACAAGCTGGGGTTCATGCGCGCTGGCCGCAGCAAACTGTTTTCACTTGGTCGCGGCGAAACTGTTGAACACTTCGACATGGCGCGCCTCGCGCGAAACGCGTAAGAGAACCCGATGAAATTCCTTGACCAAGCCAAAGTTTATATCAAGTCCGGCGGCGGCGGTGCGGGCTGTGTCTCGTTTCGCCGCGAGAAGTATGTCGAATATGGCGGCCCCGACGGCGGCGACGGCGGTCGCGGTGGTGATGTGTGGGCCGAGGCCGTTGATGGCCTCAACACGCTGATCGACTACCGCTACCAGCAACACCATAAGGCGAAGCGTGGCGGCCATGGTATGGGTAAGCAGCGTACTGGCGCCAAAGGCGATGATGTGACTCTGAAGTTACCGGTCGGCACGCAAATCTTCGAAGAAGATCAGGAAACCATGGTCGCAGACCTGACAGAGATCGGTCAGCGAGTCCAACTCGCCAGCGGCGGCAATGGCGGTTGGGGCAATCTCCGGTTCAAATCGTCAACCAACCAGGCTCCACGACGAGCCAATGCTGGTGAAGAAGGCGAAGAACGCTGGCTCTGGCTGCGATTGAAGCTCATTGCTGATGCCGGACTGGTCGGCCTGCCAAATGCTGGCAAGTCAACCTTCCTCAGTGCGGTTACAGCCGCCAATCCGAAAATCGCCGATTACCCATTCACGACGCTGGACCCCGGTCTTGGCGTTGTGGACCTAGGGCCAAACACACGATTCGTGCTGGCTGATATTCCCGGCCTCATTGAAGGCGCTGCCGAAGGCGCTGGACTCGGTCACCGCTTCTTGGGCCATGTCGAGCGCTGCAAGGTGCTGCTCCACATGATCGATTGCACACAGGACGATCCAGCAGGCGCGTATCGCACGATCCGCAAAGAGCTGGAGGACTATAGCCCAGAACTGGCAGATCGGCCTGAAATCGTTGGCCTCAACAAGATCGACGCGCTCAATCCTGAACTCGTAGCCGACCAGCTCAAACAGCTGAAAAAGGTCTACAAGGGCAAACCGATGCTGATCTCGGGTGTGACCGGAGAAGGTGTACGTGAGGCGCTTTTTGCGATCGTAAAGCACCTCGGCCTTCAGGCGGAAGCGGAGGCTGACGGCGTCAGCGAGGACGGAACATGGGCGCCCTGACCATCAGATTGCGCCGGCTAGTGGTGGTGATGGTGGGGTTCCGTATTGATCTTCCCGCATTTACCGCATTTCACGACCACACCGTGGGCATCGTGATGGGCCACATTTATCATCAGCTTGGTCTTACAAGCACCGCAACGATACGTTTCGTCACCACCGCCCTCGCGCACCGGCGTTCCAGCCGTGTGCTCAAGCACATCGGCACGCGCCGCAGCATCAGGGGAAATAAGAATCATGTCGAATTGGGGCATCGTGTCGGCCTTGTGTATAAATGGGGGGAACTGATTTTCCAAACAGCACACGGCGGACAAAAATGCCAGTCTCTCAGCCTGAAGGGCTGCGCGGCATGACAGGGGACAGTTTCCGGACAGCAAAGCGGATCGTTGTCAAAACGGGATCCGCCCTCATTGCTGAGCAGGGCAAGGCCCGCACGGAATGGCTGGCACGCCTTGCCGCCGACATTTCAGACCTTCGCGCGCGAGGAAAGGATGTCATCCTCGTCTCTTCAGGCGCAGTGGCCTTGGGGCGTGTAGACTTGGGGTCGCCCACTCCTGCCCGACTCGACCAGAAACAGGCGGCTGCCGCAATCGGCCAGCCACGCCTCATGGCCGCGCTTGCCGGTGCCTTTGCCTCGCATAACATTACAGTAGGCCAAGCCCTGCTTACCCTTAGCGATACCGAAACGCGACGGCGCTGGCTGAACGCCCGTGCAACCCTCGAAACCCTGCTTGATGCGGGCATTGTTCCGGTCATTAATGAGAACGACACAGTCGCAACGGACGAGATCCGCTATGGCGACAATGACAGGCTGGCGGCGCGCGTCGCGCAGATGATGGGCGCGGACCTGCTCGTGCTCCTTTCAGATATTGATGGCCTTTACACCGCCGACCCGAACAAGGACCCACAAGCCGTACATATCCCTGTTTTAAAAGAACTTTCAACCGAGCATGATGCCATGGCAACCGGTGCCAATGCGGCGGCTGGCGTCGGTTCAGGCGGCATGGTGACGAAACTTGCTGCAGCGCGCATTGCCCATGCCGCGGGCTGCTCCACGATCATCACACGCGGCAACCGCGAGCACCCACTGCGCGCCATCGAAGAAGGCGCGCCTTCAACCCTGATCGTCGCCGACACTACGCCCGCCCGCGCCCGCGAAGCCTGGCTAATGGGCCACCTGAAGCCTGAAGGCACAATCCTGATTGATGCGGGTGCCACACGTGCACTTCAAGGGGGTGCGAGCCTACTAGCTGTGGGCATTACCGGAGTTCTGGGAGGGTTCGAGCGCGGCGCGGCCGTTGCCATAAAGTCCGAGCAGGGGGCTACGATCGCTAAGGGCGTTACCTCTTACAGTTCATCAGACATTCTACGGGTCATAGGTCTTCAGAGCGATGAAGTAGAAGCCACGCTCGGCTACCGGGGCCGCCCCGCCATCATCCACCGGGATGACATGGTGCGCGTATGACGCTGAGGGATGAGCCGATCATCCGGCTGGCTACGCGTGGCGATCTGGCCAGTCTGATCCGGATCGAAGAGGCTTTCCCCAAAGAAGATCGCTTCCCGCGACGTACCTGGCGCCGCCTTCTCAACGGCAATACAATCGCTCATGTCGCGGAATTGAACGGAACTGTAGTCGGGGCCGCCGTGTTGCTTCTTCGCGACGGGAGCAAGATAGCCCGCCTGTATACGCTATCGGTCAGCCCGGACATGCGTGGCAAGGGCGTGGCACGAAAGCTCATGTTGGTCGGTGAAGAGACTGCCAAGGAGAAGGGATGCGAACGGATGCGACTAGAAGCGCGCGAATCAAACCACACTGCTATTCTGCTTTACGAGCGCAGTGGATATCGCGTAATTGCGCGTGTTGCAGGCTATTACCCAAATGGAGAAACTGCGGTGCGGATGGAAAAGCCCCTTGGTATGTCCGTGAGTGAAAGCCGATGACCGATTGGGTTATCCTCGTCGAAACGGCGAGCGACATTTCGCAGGCCGAAACGCCTCACAAGGTGCTTCGCGTCAGTGACTATATTTCCAAGCCTGCGCTCTTTGCCGGTCGGCGACCTTATATCCTGAATCTTTCCCGCTCCTATTCCTACCAATCGGAAGGCTATTATGCCTCGCTACTGGCAGAAGCACGCGGCCACCGCGTAAGCCCGAACGTGCAGACCATGGTCGAACTCTCGGCCAAGGGTCTCTACATTCATGCCCTGCCCGACCTTGGCGAACGGCTGCGCGAATCCCGCGCGAAGGGCGCCCCCGAAATTGAGAGCCTGTTCGTCGCCTTCTCGAAATCCGAAGTCCCTGGATACGAGAAGCTCGCGCGCGAAGTGTCAGACTGGTTTCGCACACCTGCGCTTGAGGTCGAGTTCGACGACAGCACGCCCAGCGGCATTGCGCGCGTGCGTATCGTTTCCCCTCACAAGCTCAAAGACACGCGCCGGGCCTTCTTCCTGGAAGCCATGGCGACTTATACAAGCGGCCGCGTGAGCGCACCCAAGACAAAGGCGCCCGCCAAGTGGTCGCTTGCTGTTCTGGTCGACCCAAAGGAACAACACGCGCCGTCGAAGCCTTCATCGATCAAACGGCTCGCTGATGTCGCAGCCAAGATGGGCGTTGAAGTCGAACTGATCGAGCCATCGGACCTGACCAGCCTTGCGGAATTTGATGCTCTCTTCATCCGCGCGACAACATCAATCGACAATTTCACTTATCGGTTCGCTCGGCGCGCTGAGCAGGAGGGCATGCCGGTCATCGATGATACACACTCGATGATCCGCTGTACGAACAAGGTCTATCTGAAGGAAATCCTAGAGAAAGCCGGTCTCCCCATCCCGCGCACCGAAATACTTGATGAAAAGTCAGACCTCACCGCAGCCTTCGCGCGGCTTGGCTCTCCTGTAATCCTGAAGACGCCTGATGGTTCTTTCGGCAATCACATGGTCAAGGCAACCACGCTCGAAGAGCTGAAGACGGCGGTCAAAGGTATGTTCGATGACACAGCTCTAGTGATCGCGCAGGAATTCATCCCGACCAAGTTCGACTGGCGTATCGGCGTACTCAACGGCGAACCTATGTACGCCTGCCAGTATCGTATGGCGCGGGGGCACTGGCAGATCATCAAGCACGGCCCCGGCGGAAAAACGAGCGAAGGCGGGTTCACCACACTACCGATAGAAGACGCCCCGCCCGAAGTGGTCGATGTTGCCGTACGTGCTGCGCGCCTTATTGGCGACGGGCTCTATGGTGTCGACCTCAAGGAAACCGACAATGGCGTGGTTATCATCGAGATTAATGACAATCCCAGCATCGACCATGATGTCGAGGGCGCTGTAATGAAAGACGAGATCTGGCGCCGCATCATATCATGGTTCTCCACACGCCTTGAACAGCGCATGGGCCGGGTCAACTGATCCTCAGAACTTGAAGGCTCCCGAGCGAAGCGAATCGTACCTGTCCTGCGTGAAAGGAACATATTCCTTGCGCTCAGGATGATACATCCAAATCGGATCGGTCACTTCGTCGATATCAAATGCTTCCTTGACCAACTCTACCTTGCGGTACTTAAACGTTCCCGTCGTCTCCGCATCACGCTGGACACGGATGAAGATTGGTATCGCATAACTCGGCAATTTCTGGCTGAGCGCAGCATACATGCCCTCGAAATCGACATCGGCATCCATTGTGATGGCCGCCATGCCCGCCTTACCGTCATAACCTGGCAGCGGAATACCATAGACATTCGCCGTCGCGACTCCCGGAATACCCGAGAGTGCCTCACCCACTTCATTGGTGGAAACATTCTCGCCTTTCCAGCGGAACGTGTCACCGATACGGTCGACGAAATAGATGTAGCCGTCCTTGTCCTTGCGCATGAGGTCCCCGGTCCGAAACCACATGTCACCCTTTTCGAAAACATCCCGCAGGATCTTCTTATTCGTCGCCTGCTCGTCATTATAGCCTTCGAAGCGGTTGCGGATATCCTCGCCAATACGGCCCAAGGCCTCGCCGGCCTCGTCGACATCCGTCCGTATGCAAAAGCCCTCCGGTCCTCGAATTGGCTCCTCGGTCTCAATGTCGAATTTCACAAAGGCGATGTGCGCGAACTGCTTCTCCAGCCAACCGGGAATACGACCGACTGCGCCAATCTTGCCGTCAAAGTTGAGGAAGCTGACATTGCCCTCTGTGGAGCCGTAGAACTCACACAGGTGGTTGATGTTGAACCGTTTCTGAAACTCGGTCCACACTTCGGCCCGCAGGCCATTGCCGAAACCGGTGCGGATCTTATGGGAGCGCTCTTTGGGGTGTGGCGGCTGGTTGAGCAAGTAGCGGCACAGCTCACCAATATAGACAATCGACGTGGCCCCTTCGTCCGTGGCGTCATCCCAGAAGGCACTGGCGGAAAACTTGCGCCGCAGGATGATACATGCCCCCGTCATCAGCGCCTGACCGACACCGCACAGGCCACCCGTGCCATGATAGAGCGGTAGCGTGAGATAGATCCGGTCGCGTTCGGTAATATGGCACGGCGAAATGAACGTGCGCATCATGCCCTGTGTGCGGGCCTGTGTCAGTTTCGCCGCCTTGGGCAGGCCCGTGGTTCCGGACGTGTAGACGTAAAGGCAGAGATTGCGCCCGCGAAGCGCAGCGCGGTATTCGCGCGATGGACGCGTAGCCGACACGCCCTTGATCGCCGCTTCGAGGTCATTGCCCTCGAAGCCCCCAAGTGACCAGACAGCGGGTGCCGAAGTGAACAGCCCCACAGAAGCCTTGATGGCACTGTCCTGATCCGTGCCGGTAATGATGCGTTTGGCATCAACAATATTGATGCAGTGCGCGAGGGCCTCGCCTTCCAGGTTTGAGTTGATGAGTGCTGTGACAACGCCGATCTTCGACATCCCATACCAGAATGCCACATAATCAGGTCGGTTCTCCATAAACAGGGCGACGCAATCACCGGCCGTAAGCTCCTGCTCCAGCGCCCAATGGGCAAAGCGATTGGCCCGCGCCTCGAACTCGTCATATGTGGTCAACGTGCCTTCGAACCGGAACGCAACATTGGTGCCGTGGCGGTCGACAACATCTTCGACATCATCTGCCACCAATTGTGCTGAATCGGGGCTGATATCCTTTGTCCACTTGGTCAGGCCCCGAATGGAGAGATAAAACTGCGCCTCACGGGCCAGGACGGATAGGAAGTTCATGAAAAGACTCATCCTCGCTGTGGGTCAGGTGCTTTATAGCCCATGGATAGTACCGTCTGACAAGCAGAGCGCGGGATAGCTAGCTTGTCAAAGGGTCACACGCTTGCATACAGGCCATGACGGGTTTGCACGCCTGAATGTCTCTGATACTTGCAGCCGATGCGAAGCGGAGGGTGCGCAATGTCTGATCCTGTTGGAGACCTTTTGGTGCTGCTCGATATCGAGCAGCTGGAGCTTGACCTGTTTCGGGGCCAAAGCCCTGATGAACGCGCAAACCAGCGTGTTTTCGGGGGACAGGTCATCGCACAGGCGCTTGTGGCAGCGCAGCGCACCGTATCTGAAGACCGCATTTGCCATTCATTGCATGCCTATTTCATAAGGCCGGGTGATCCCAAAGTACCGATCATCTATCAGGTCGACCACGCACGGGACGGGGGCAGTTTCACCACCCGTCGGGTTGTCGCCATCCAGCACGGCAAGCAGATATTCAATCTTGCTGCCAGCTTCCAGGTCCCTGAAGAAAGCTGGGAACACCAGCATGACATGCCTGAAGCGCCCGATCCGGAAACGCTGAAAGGCCTTCGGGAGCGCCGCCTCGAGATCGCGGACCAGGTACCGGAGAGCATCCGCCACGAGTTCACGCGCGAACGTGACATTGAAATGCGTGATGTGTCGCCCCTAGACCTGTTCAATCCCGCACCGGCCAGCGACTCGCACCAGGTCTGGATGCGCGTTGCGCGCGATGCGGGTGATAATCAATCGCTGAACCAGTGCCTTTTGGCGTATGCGTCCGACATGAGCCTTCTCGGTACGGGGAACCGGCCGCACGGACTGACATGGTTCGATCCGAAACTCATGTCAGCCAGCCTCGATCACGCAATCTGGTTCCACGCGCCCGTGAAGTTCTCTGACTGGCATCTTTATGTGATGGATAGCCCGTTTGCCGGTGGTGGACGTAGTTTCAACCGTGGCAGCATCTACAATCGCGATGGCAAGCTGGTCGCCAGCGTGGCCCAGGAAGGCCTGATGCGCCAGAAGAAGCGCAAGAACTGAGGATTTTTAAAAGCCCGCCTGACAAGAAAGCGCTGATTCATAAGAAATTTCGTTATCACACAAAAACTGTTGGGGATTACAGCTGAAAAGGGCTTGCGCCCGCGCCTGCTCCCATTATTACGGGACTCCGGAGCGTAGCGCAGCCTGGTAGCGCATCTGGTTTGGGACCAGAGGGTCGGAGGTTCGAATCCTCTCGCTCCGACCATTTTCTCATCGGGCAAAATGCCCGTACTTGTTGAGATTTCCCTGTAAATACCTGCCTCTCCACGCGGAAGTCGCACCTTTCTGCTTTGCGGCCAAATCGGACAAAGCCGGACAAATTCCGACTTCCCGAGGTGGCTTATTGGTGGCTCAGAGGTGGCTTGGGTGGCACAGGGCTTGAAAGCCACCGTCTTCAGACTCGAAAGAGAGCAAGAAGACATGGCCAATAACAGACTCAAACTCACCCAAACCAATGTTCAGCGCCTTATCAGGGCGCATGACGGGGCGAAGAAGGTGCGCCACTGGGACACTGAGGTCCCGAAACTGTTTTTGGCCATCACGCCGAAGGGGAGCGCAGCCTACAAGCTCCAGATTGTGAAACCCGACGGCAGCAAGACAGACGCGAAACTGATCGCCGCAAATGATGGCTCTCCGGAAATCGCCCGAGCGCTGGCCATGCAGGAGCTGGGCCGGATGGCACTGGGAGAAGCAGACCTGGTCACGCGCAGGCGGATAACCAAGGAAGAGGCCGAGAAAGAAAAAGCCTCCACGTTTGCCGCCCTTTCCTCCCGGTTCATGGCGACGCCCGAAAAGTCTCCGCCGAGCATCAAGCAACGCACCTACGATGAACGGGAAAGACTACTGAGAGTCCATATCCTGCCTTCGCTTGGGGAAACACAATACCGGCAGATTACCAGGGCTCAGGTCCGAGGACTGGTGAGGTCGATCCAGGCCGAAGCCGCTAAACACCCGCGCGCCAGGGAAGCCAGCAATCCCGGCGCAAAACTCGCCAATGAATGTCAGGGCGTTATCCGTGCGGTATTCAACTGGGCCATTGAAGAAGAACTGACAGATGTGAACCCGGCCACCTTCCGGAAACTGTTCAAGGACACGCCCGACAAACGCTCACAGATGCCTGACGGGGCGCTGAAACTCATGTGGGGCGCATTGAACGAAGAACTGCGACGCGACGAAGGACGCCATGGCTGGGGGTCCGCGCTGGCCATCATGCTGCATGCCCTCACTTTGCAAAGGCCAGCAGAAATTGTTGCTGCCCGGCGCGACCAGTTCGACTGGACACAGGGAAAGGAAATGTGGCGCATCCCCGCCGGGCAGACAAAAACGAACGAGGTCTACGAGGTGCCCCTGTCACCCCAGGCCGCCTCATTGTTTCGCGAAGCCCTTTCGAAGCACAATCTGCCATGGGTGTTTCCGAACAAAGTCGGCGATGACCACATTCGTCACGATGGCCCGAAGCAGCGCTGGATGAGGATACGCAACAAGCTGGTCGCGGAGGCCCGGAAAGTCGATGAGCCCTGCCCGCTCGACGGCGTTCAACTCTATGACTGCCGGCGCCTCGGTCGGACGCTTCTGGTTCGAGAACTCGGCGTATCACCCGCGATTGCCGAAGCGTGCATAAACCACGCGCCCGACCGGTCGATGCGCACCCGTTATGATGTGGGAGAGAGTATAGGCGATGTCCGCCAGGCGATGGAGTTGTGGGGATACGAAGTGGAACGTCTGGTCGGTAATCTTTCGTCGAACGGCGCTATCGGCCATTCCGAGGAACGCCTGCCGGCAGGCTAAAAGTGGCACTCATTTTGCCGAATTAAAATTCCCAAGCTGACGACGAGAGTTCGATTTTCTTCACCCGCTCCAGATTATATATGTATATCAATGCATTATATGCTAACTCCCACGCACCCCGCAGCAGCCTTGATAGTCCAGCTAGAAACCAGTTAGAAAACCACCGGCACGCATCGCGCTCGATCGGAATGACAGCAAGAGCTAATGGGAATGATTAGACGTTCATATTGCGTCGATCAGGCCGGATCCTATCACGATTGACGCGCGAGTGATCGGTTCGCATTCGGTCGAGGCTGGGCACCTGACCGACAGCGATGAGTATATTGCACAACGACGCAATACATTCATGCATCACTTCGCCTCCGGCACATATGATGGTTAGTGTACGTACGTTTTGCGAGAGATTATTGACTGATGACTACAAGGGATTTCACAGGGCGAGCTACTTAAAAGCCAGCCTGTGTGATTCTGTCGGTGTAAACGACGCACTTTTTCTTATTTTACATGGAGTTCTCTGTAAACCGCATCAGGTTTTCCGTATTAAAAACAAGGCTCGTTGGCACCAAGTGTAAACCGCAAATGTCATCACTCTGGCATCGGAACTAGGCGCTTGTCGTCATGTCTTCCTCGCTTGCCCAATCGGACTGGTCCACCCGTAAAGTTAGAGTTGGCGGTTTCTGAAATGCCTGGCTCTGGTGGCCCAGTCGTGGTGCTAAAATACAGCAGCGATGAAGTGCTTGGCTCTGGTAGTCCGGCCTTGGTGTTAAAATACAGCAGCGATTTTGGCCTTGCCAGCATGGCACAGGCCGACGTTGCGGGCAAACTCGGCAGGAGATTGCCCATTGTGAGCCGTATGAGGTCTCCTCTCACTGTAGTCCATTCTCGACGTCTCAAGTAGCTGTATTGCTACGGTCAAGGAAACGAACCCGTTGGCGTTCATCCCGGAGCGATCCATTAAAGGAATTCATGTGCACGCCATCTACCGAGGTACTGGGCCACGAGAAATCCATTTTGATTTGTTTAGATACGTACAAGAGCCCAAGATTTGATCGGTAAGCGCGTCACCATTGTAAGATAGCTAAAGCACTTGCCGGATCACTTTCGTCAGATCCCGTCAATGGTTGAGCTTTATCAACGTCTCTTTTCTATCGATTGAATTCAAACAATAGAGGTTGCTCCAGCCCCTTCTTTATCCGCATACTGATTCTGTCAAGCAACACCTTTACTGAATGCGCGGATGAGTTGGCTGAGCGCTCCCTCGGCTTCAGCGAAGCACGAGCCCGGTTCGCCCCGCTCATGATATTCGCTAATGACTGCCAGGCAGATAGCTGCTAGCTCTCTGGCTAATCCATTCGCGCCTGCGGATGCTTCGAGGCTTTTGCGAAAATCATTTGTCAATCGATTAGCAGCCGCGCCGACCTTGCGGGATTCGACGTTCGGACGCGCGAGCAACAATTCGCGCCTCCGAAGATGCCAGCCTTTCTGAACGAGAGACAAGGACGGCTTACCAAGTTCGGCGGCAACGAACCCGTCGATCAGATTGGCAAGCAAAGTGCATACAGCCAAGACTGCTACGTCATTGCGGAAACCATTCTCAAGCATCCTTGTTTGCGCAGTATAAAGGCCCAAAAGAATATCGACGGCGGCAGATGAGAGCCTCCCCACAGGCACGTCAGCTTTGTCATCGCCTACCGCATTTCTCGCCAATGCCGCGACAACAGTCACTCGCCCGGACCCGATTGAAGTTTTCTGCACAAGAACAATAGTCTACATTTCCCCGAAGAGAGCCGGCCTCACAGCGGCAAGACCAATCGAATGCGTAATAACTCATGCTTCGGACAGCTTGTTCAGAAGCAGAGCTAGCCAAGGCGAAGACTCTTATACTGGAACCTGTTTAGGGAGCACATACCGCCACGATTTTCTGAGACGTTTCGGACAGCCCATTGATGCGCGCTTGCCGATCCGGTATTCCTGCCGATTCAACAAGCTCGTCAATGGACTCTTGTCCTTGTTCTTCAGCGCCTGTTGCTAAGCACTCACAAAAATCCTGACTCTCCTCCTCGCTCAAACCGTCAGCAACAGAAACCGTTACGCAGACGCGCTGCAAATCATCTCGGCCCTCCGCTTGCGCGCTCGCACAATACAGGGCCGCAAAACCAGAGGCAATCAAAGCAAACTTTTTCAACATTTTACCACTCCTTTTTAGTCCTTGTTCGAACTTAATTATTAAGTCAATTGCAGCATACGAATTTTAGATATTTTCGTTTCGCACTAACGACGCACCGCACCTATTTTTCTTCCGCCTCCTGAATGAAATTCATGACGAGTTTTTCAAATCTCGCAGCATGTTCAATTTGCGCCCAATGCCCGCACTCTCCAAAGACATGCAACTGAGACCTCTTGATTAACTGCGACAGCCGCAGGCCATTTTCCAGCGGCACAACCACGTCTTCACGCCCATGAATAACCAGAACCTCATGAGGAATTTTCTGGATATCGCGTTCATCACTTGCCAAGTGCTCCAGCCATCTCCCCCGAGGCGCAGGAAACATCGCTGAGAATGACTCCTGAAAACCCGGACGAATGCTTGCTTTGTACCGTAGTTCAGCAAGCTCATCCGTTACCAAACTTCGATCATATGCAAAGATATCCAGCAAACGGCGCATATTTTCAATGGATGGAGAATACCCCCAAACCTGGTCAAGTCCCTCACTCAGCCCCAACGCCAAACCCGCGCTTCCCATTAGAACAATGCGCCGAACTCTATCCGGGTGTCGAATGGCCATCGCAAGAGAAATCGCACCCCCGAAGGAATTGCCTACGAGATCGGTCCGTTCAATATCAAGAGCGTCCATCAACCCAACAACCTGGTCGAGCCAACTTTCCATATTATAGTAGTCTTTACCCGGACGTTCCGAATATCCGAACCCGAGCATATCAGGAGCAATTACTCTGGCCACCTCACTAAAATTTGGCATTGCCAATCGCCAGTTTGCCCAAGCTGAAACCCCCGGCCCTGATCCGTGAATCAGAAAGAGCGGTTTCCCAGAGCCGAGATCATGATAGTTCGTCTTTACACCGTGAACTTCAATGTTACGTGCGATCTCTGGGTTGGTATCTTCAGATACGCTCTGAATGGCCATGCTAGAATCTCCTAAATGCAGCGTCGGGGGTCGGACGGATTTGGATCAGTTTTGCGGACGCGCCGCTCAAGCTCCTGTGCCCATAAACTTATGTCCCCACATGCTGATGCTGTCATATCGGACGACAGACCAATCTGACTCGATGGGTCGAGCGCCCCATCCATACTCGACAGCAAAGCCGGAAGGCGTGACGCCGTAGAACGAATACATGTGGTCATTTGTGTGCCGACCGAGCGTCATCACGATCTCATTCTTCTCTGACACGCGATCATATGCGCGCCCGACATCATCGAACGAACCGACTTCCAGCATAAAGTGGTGTAGCTTCTTGGAGGCAGGCGCTTGGATCAATGCCAGGCTATGATGGCGCCTGTTGCAATGGAGAAAGTTAACCTGAAGCTTCACGTCCGGATTGACCTGCCAGTCGATGATGTCGGATAGCTCCATTCCCAGTCCACGGATGTAGAAATCCAAAGAACGTTCAATATCTTCAACACTCAGGACATAGTGCCCAAGTCCCTGATCCTGAGTTAGAAATCCAGATACACCCGTAGGCGAAATAAACGGCTCTTCGTAGAGTTCGCTGGCACCATAATACACCTCAATCTTGATCCCTGACGGATCAAGGCAGGATACCAAATCAATCACTCCCCGTTGCGCCAACAGCTTGGAATCGGCCTGCTCGACGGAGATACCCATTTCCTTTAGTCTTTCAGCGATCTCAAGCATCTCGGCTCGATTCGAAGCTTCGAACCCCGCATACAAAAGATCATCTGCCGCACCTGGATGGACTGCAACCCGCCAATTTCGAGAATCCATTCTCAGAAAGAGAGTGTCATTTCTCGTCCCAGCATCCATTAGCCCTAACGTTCCGGTTGCGTAATCCCGCCACGCATCAATGTTTGATGCAGAAAAACCCAGATATCCCAACTTGTTAACGCTCATTGTCTTCTCCCTGTCTTTTTGATTTTAGTGTGTATCCGTACTTATTGTACTTCACGCGACCGTCTTTGCCGCCAATTTGAAAACGTCTTTCATACGAATGAGTGGATCACGAATTGATTTCGCATCTACCTGCATCCTCCGTTCAATGATTTTTGATGCGAAAGAAAAATCTGCCGGCTGGTTTATTGAAACAACAGATTGAAGCTCCCCACCATTCAATCGACACACCGTCATTCCGGTCCCTCCGGGATCAACCCGAGTGACGACATCGCCAGGACCAGTGACTTCGCCCATCATCTGTATCCGATGCCCCGCTATCTCCGTCCAAGAAATCGGAACTTGCGGTGCTGGCTCACCCTTTCCGAGCATTGCTCCCGCAGCCACAGCCGCCTGGTTTTGAGAATTCAGATAAGTCTCCAGACTGCGGCGCCCTCCGCTCCTGAGAGGCCAACTTGCGACATCGCCCGCTGCGTACACCGTGTCGCTTGAAGCCATACCAACTGAATTTACAATGATGCCCCTCGCGCACGCCAATCCAGCATGCTCTGCTAAAGCGGTGACCGGCTCCGCACCAACGCTGACGATTGCCAGATCACCAGAAAATCTTCTTCCGTCGCCGCATCGTACTTCCCGGAACGAGGGGTCTAGATCTACATGAGTAATTGAGACGCCCGTGTGGACTTCAACCCCTATGGCCTCCAATTCCTCTCGACACCACGAGCCTATTGTCTTGCCCAGAACACGCAACAAGAGCTCATTGGCAGTCTCAAGGATAATCGCCTTTGCACCCATCTTCTGAATTGTAGTGGCAAGCTCACATCCAATGAGGCCTCCCCCGATGATGATGACTTGTGCCCCAGGGGAGATTGCTCCCTGTAGAGCCACGCAATCGTCAAGTGTCCGCAGTGAGTAAAGTCCCGGCGTCTCGCTATGCGCATCTAGACGCAGAGACCGCGCCCGAGACCCAGTGGCAAAAAGGAGCTTGTCAAACTTGAGGTCCGAGCCAGAGCTCACCTCAATACGCATCGAGGGCAAGTCTATTGTTTCAACGCGAACTCCCAGACATTTCTCGACCCTGAATTCTTCGCTCCAATTACAACCCATTAACAAAGGGGGGGCAGATTTGGTCGCTAAAGCAGACTTGGACAAAGAGGGTCGATCATATGGCTCATACGGCTCGTCGCCAAAGAGGAAAATCTTTCCCTCAAACCCCTGGTCTCTGAGCGACCGACACGCTGTCGCCCCCGCCAGACCCGCACCTATGATCGCGAAACTCTGCATCAATCGTTGACCTTACCAGATTCGAAATCCACGTAGACGTCGTTGCCCTCCACCTTCACGGGATAAACAGTTAAGGCCGCGCAAGCGGGTGGAGCCTTCACTTTTCCCGTCCGCACACAGAATTTTCCCCAGTGAAGCGTACACTCAATGACGCCATTTTCGAGAAAGCCATCCGCTAACGACCAGTCGCCATGTGTGCAGCGGTCCTGAGTCGCGAGGATCTCTCCGTCTAAGTTGAATAGCGCGATAGGTTCGTCGAACAACTCCACCCGCAACGCGTCACCTTCAGGAACTTCGTCTAGGCTGCAAACTTTCTTAAAAGCCATCACGATACCTAGAAAAAGATGCTGAGATTATTAGAGAGAATCGTACTTTGATCGATGTGTATGGTTCTCTTAGCGATCATGAAGCCGAGCTTGTTGTCACTGCGGCGCAGTACATCCATTCGCTCTCCTGCAAAAATATCGACCTGCCGTTCCAGACGATTTCGGTAAAGAATAAATGACGACGTCACATGAACTTCCTGATCATCACTTGCATCGTTAATGATGACGTTCGCTATGATGTGGCGCGTTCGCGAAGCCGGGCTTTCAGACCATCCGACATCCGACATTAATTTCCGCTGCCGCCCACGCATCATCACTAGATCATCATCAAAATGCGCGTACTCACCGTCCTTAGAGTATTCGAGCTTTTGATCGCGCCTCGTGCGATTCGTTCTCAACGGCATAAAGTACCTGATGTCCTTGTCCAGAAGGTCAAACCAATCGTTGAACTCGTGCCGATCAAGCAGAAGAGACTCCTTATAATAGAATTGCTCAACTTCATGCTGCAGCAGCAGAGCGGCAGTGCTTATCTGCGACGCTGATGACTCTGGTCCCACTTTTTCTTTCAGCATAATTATCTCCAATTTGCGCGATTTATGCGCCCGTTATTCGCGAGGGTTAATAGAACTATCGGTTGAGCGCACTTCGCTCTGCCTACGAAACGGGTGATCCGCTCACAGACCTCCCTACTTTGGCCCGAGTGTGTCCCAATCAGGTTCAGTCATCATACGGATCCACTGATGATAGAGTCCGCGAGCGGCTTCTTCATTGTACACATACCCAATACTGCCCGGGTAATGCGGATTATCGGCAGCAGAACGACCTTTTCCCATTTGAATGTTGAGCCGGCGCTTCCTAGCCTGATGCCCTCGCAACACAGCCTGGATTTCGACCCAGTTTTCACCATCGTCTTGCTCGAATACGCCTCCGGCAGAAAACGTTCTTAATGTCTGACGGCGGTACTCTTCCTTGATCTCGTCAGGAGCATCAGCATCTACAACTGTAAATGCCCATATCTCTGTCTCGTTCGGGCCTCTCGGCTGCCAGGTTCGAACGGTGTTGATACCGGGAAGGAATGAGCAGGTTGGGAAAACAGTCATGTGCTGGACCATCAATTGACGCGCACGCTCTGCGCTTCCCAAGCGCCTCTCCGCCCTGGCGGCCGCTTCACCTTCCGTCCAATATTTAGCAATCTTGGGCCCCATGATAGCCACTAGCATACCTGGGTCTCCGACATAGAAACCCGTTCCATGCCCGCCCCACTTCGCCCTGAACTGGTATCCCACCGTCGGAATCTTCGCATCCGAAAGCTCCATACCTTCGGGCAGGCCCGCCTCGATACCGGACAGATGGGATACGGTTCCGGCATGATACATGTCACTACAAAACTGCTCAGCGGCAAACTTCCAGTTGCATGGGATAACCCATTTCTGCATGCCGCTGATAACTTCAGTACCCGCCTCGGTTCGATCGAGCATGTGGTCCATGTAGAATGTCGCGTCGCCAAGATACTCGCGCAGATTTGGCGCGTTTTTATCCCAGTTCGCGAAGATCAAGCCCTTGTAGGTCTCAACCCTTGCCTGGCCCGGCCCCCACTCGGCCTTGTTGAAGTCCTCACAGAATGCCTCAGACTCATATGGTACGTTCACCAAGTTTCCGCCGATGTCGTACGCCCAACCATGATAGCTGCATGTAAACGATTTTGCGTTGCCGCCATCGGTTCGACAGATTCTCATCCCCCTATGCGGGCACTGGTTTAGAAAAACCTTCAAGCTTCTATCTTTTTGACGCACAAGAATGACGGGATCCTCGCCCATATAGGCCGTCAAAAAGTCACCGGCTTTGGGAACATGTGTCTCGTGCCCGAGCATAATCCATGATCGTCCGAAAACGCGTTCCTGTTCCAACTCATACAGATCCTGATCTGAATAAATTCTTGGATCAAGCGTGCCATTCTCTTCGTCAAGCAGAGCCGTTATCTCCTCGACATTCCAAACATTTTTCTTCTCGAACGCCTTTGGTTCGGTCCCGATGTTCAGGCGCGTCTTTGTTTTAGCCGTCGTCATATTTGTAACCTTCCTTGATATCATGAGCCGCCCATGCCTCCATTTTTAATATGAGGCCTGCCGGCAGAATTAGCCTTCCTTGTCCGGACTTTCCAAAATCAGACCACGCCCCTTCAAGAATTCTACGGCTGACCAAATATGAAAAGATAGCGCCTCAACCGCCGCATCGGCGTCACGCGCAATGGCCAACTCGAAAATCTTCTCGTGTTCAGAATGAGCCAACACGCCAGGGCTTACTCGACTGGCTGTAGACAACCGCCGGTAGCGTTCCGCTTGCTTGTAGAGAATAACTCGGAACTTCTGCACCCAGCGAGAGGAAGAAGCTGATACGAGCGCATCATGAAATTCCTGATTGCGCTGCTCCCATATCTCGAATCCTGCGATTGGATTAGCTTCGAGCCTTCTCTCCGCAAGGGACAGTTGGTGATATGCTTGGACAACCAGACCTTCCCAGTCATCTTTCCCGGATACGATACTATCCCGCAATGCTGATGCTTCCAGCAGCACGCGCGCCTTCGTCAAATCCTCGAAATCAACAAGCGACATCGGCGCCACTCGAAAACCTTTTTGGGATTGAGTAAGGACGAGCCCATCCGACACGAGAAGAGATAACGACTCCCTCACAGTGCCAACACTCACTCCATAATTTTCACTAAGTGGCTGAAGCCGCAGCTTGTCACCCGGTCCATACTTGCCGTGGATAATATCGAGACTCAACTGCTCGTAAGTCGACTCAATCAGGCTCCGAGGCCCGTCTGATTCGGACTCAAATTCCGTCCGGCGCTGGAACATTTCACCCGTGGACATGATTGATAGTCTCTTCCTCACCTTGGATTATTCTTTTTTATCAGATAAAATTATTTTTTTTCTTATGTCAACAAAATTCAGGATGCATTCCCCAATTTCTCAGCATTCCGTCTGGGCCATAGAGTCCCACGCACGCCCGAAAATTCGTGTTCATTATCCTTTGCCCAAGCGCCTGATAAAATGTTCACTCGGGAGATAATACAGACGCACGTTAGCGTGCGCACTTCCGCGTAGCGCGCCTCAAACAAGCTCTCTCATGAATCCCAAAACCAATTCATTTACTTCCTCAGGCCGTTCTTGTTGGATCCAATGACCGCATCCGGACAGAATGTGTGACCCGACATAATTCGGAACGAACTCGCCTACACGATCAATTGCCTCTAGTCCCCATCCTGTCGTGACATCGCACTCTCCTCCAATAAACATCGCAGGTGGGCGAAGCTGAGTGCCGTCATGTGACTCAAGCTGCTCCCAACTGTTTTGAATACTTCGATAATAGGAAAAAGGCCCTATCATTCCTGACCGCTCGAACTCCTGCGTATAGAACTCCAAATCATCCGTTCTCAACCAGACCGGAAGATCGGCGGGCGCATGCATTTTGTCCCGCATTCGAGCACCAAACGGTATACTAAGGGCGCTCGCACGTATGATGTCCACTTGCGGTAAGTCCAAAAGGCCAGAAAAACCCGCAGCCTTCATACTCTCGCCTGAAAAGGCCCACAGAACGTCACGTATCCAACCACCCGAATCTTCTTCGAATTCCCGTATGGCCGGTGCCAGCGAACCAAAATAGTCCTGATAGAATTGTTGGTCTGGTCCAGCCAATTCTTTATGAATATCTTCTGGAGAGCGTTCACCGAAAGGAGAGCCAGGCAGAGCAATTAGCCCGCGCCCAGAGAAAGGAATTGCAAGCCCCACAACGCCACGGAAGATTTCAGGATGCAACCAGGCCGCTGTCCAGGCAATCATTGCCCCCCAGTCATGCCCAACGACAACGGCACTTGAGGCACCTAACGCCCTGACCACACCCACGATGTCCTCGACAACAGACTTGATCAGATAATATTCGGAGTCCAAGAATTTGGATGATCGCCCATAGCCTCTTAGATCAATGGCAACGGCCCGGTAACCGGCCTCGGCTAAAGCTGAAAGCTGGTGGCGCCACGAATACCAGGACTCCGGAAAGCCGTGAACGAGTATGACTAGTGGGCCTTCGCCTTCGCACACGGCGTGAATTCGGGCAGAGCC
>TARA_R110002033_G_scaffold16575_19_pt1 | contig 20434 bp, 14 predicted proteins | sample TARA_R110002033 | Tara Oceans TARA_R110002033 (sample SAMEA4397051) | marine metagenome | biome: Polar Biome; feature: [SRF] surface water layer (ENVO:00010504); material: water (ENVO:00002006), including particulate matter (ENVO:01000060) such as... | depth 5 m
TAGCATTATTATATTCATTATCCTTTGAAGCGACAAACGTTCTTATAGAAAAAGATCTTAAAGCATCATGAACACTTAAGGTGCTAAATGCAGAATCTTTTCTTCCTGTAAATGGATACACATCTGGACCACGTTGACAAGAACTATTTAAATTAACACGACAAACTAAGTTAACCAATGTATCAATTAACGGCGCTAATGTATTTACATTTTTACCAAAAATACTTACTTGCTGACCGTAGTTAGATTCTGCCATATCATCTAAAGGTTCTTCAATATGTGTGAAAGGCAATACCGGAATTACAGGTCCAAATTGCTCTTCTTTAAACACGCGCATCTCTTTAGTTACAGGATATAAAACAGCAGGATAAATATAATTTTCAGTAATTACACCGCCTTTTTCATTTATAATTTTCGCACCCAATTCTTTGGCGTCATCAATTAATTCTTTAATGTAAGCTGGTTTTCCTTTTTCAGGAAGTGGTGTTAATTTTACTCCTGGCTCCCATGGGTTACCAAACTTAAGTGCATCTACACGTTGTGCAAATCGCTTATTAAATTCATCGACAATATCTTTATGAACATACAACACTTTTAAAGCGGTACAACGCTGACCATTAAATGATAAGGTTCCTGCAATGCATTCGTCAATCGCCAAATCTAAATCGGCATCCGGCAATACAATAGCTGGATTTTTAGCTTCCAAACCTAAAACTAAACGCAATCTGTTTTTCTTAGGATGAATGGTTTGCAATGCATTCGCAGACGTGCTATTTCCTATTAAAGCCAACACATCTACTTTGCCTGTTTCCATAATTGGTGATGCTACTGCGCGTCCCCTTCCGAATATAATATTCACGACTCCCTTTGGAAAACTTTTTTGAAAAGCTTCCATTAACGGCGCAATAAGTAATACACCATGTTTGGCTGGTTTAAATATGGCTGTGTTCCCCATAATTAAAGCCGGAATAAGTAAACAAAACGTTTCGTTAAGCGGATAGTTGTAAGGCCCTAAACATAAAACAACGCCAAGTGGTCCTCGTCTTATATGTGCATAAATACCATCACTTTTGTTGAACTTGGCACTATCACGATCCATTTGTTTATAATCTTCAATCGTATCGTAGATATAATCAACGGTTCTATCAAATTCCTTTTGTGAATCTGGTAAATTTTTACCAATTTCCCACATTAACAATTTAACAACCTCCTCCCGCTTAGTTTTCATCATTTCAACAAAGGTTTCCATACACCTAATTCGGTCTGAAACTTTCATAGTTGGCCATAAACCTTGACCTCTATCATAGGCTGCCATAGCGGAATCCAAAACTTCCAAAGCTTCTTGTTTCCCTTGGTTTGGAATGCTCCCTAATAGGGTTGGTTTATAATCTTTTGTTGAAGAAATTGTTGAGTAAATATTTGAAGTTTCTCCCTGCCATTTTTTTAATTCGCCAGACACTAAATACGTGTTTTGGTGTAAAAGGGAATCAATTTTATAGGCTTCTGGGATTTCTGTAAATGATGTATTCATAAATTAAATTATATATTTTAAAGTAAATGCTAATATACTCATATTTCTTTTCAGATATTTGCTATAGGAAGTTTAATATTGAAAAAATAACGTATTTTCAACGTATTAATTACTTGAAAACAAATTACTTACAACGAAAACGTTTTCGACTAATAATTTAAAAGAGTAAAAATAGAAATTATATAATTATACCAAAAACTGAAATAAATCTGGTTTGTTATTTAGGTAATCACCATAAAAATTATGGTGTTTCATTCGCCTTATTAAAGGCTCTAAATCATCAGAAGATTTTAATACGATTCCAACAACGGCCGAACCATTTTCTCTATTTGTTTTTTTGGCATATTGAAAATAGGTAATATCGTCATTTTTGCCTAAAATTTCCACTACAAATTCTTTTAGTGCACCTGCTCTTTGCGGGAACTTGACAATGAAATAATGTTTTAAATTGGCATATAAAAGGGCTCGTTCTTTAATTTCAGGTGTTCTAATAATATCATTATTACTGCCACTAACCAAACAAACGACATGCTTATTTTTAATTTCTTCTGCATATAAATCTAATGCCGATATACTTAAAGCCCCAGCTGGTTCAACTACAATAGCATCTTTGTTATAAAGCTCTAAAATGGTTTCACACACTTTTCCTTCTGGAACCGTAATCATAGCATGCAAATGCTTTTTACAAATATTAAATGTTAAATCACCAACACGTTTGACGGCTGCACCATCCACAAATTTTTCAATATGGTCTAGTTCAGTATTTTTATTGTTTTTGATGGAAACCGACATAGAAGGTGCCCCTTCTGGCTCGACGCCAATAATTTTAGTATTTGGGGATAATTGACTAAAAACAGCCGATAATCCTGCAGCTAGACCTCCACCGCCAACAGGAATAAAAATATAATCAATGGGTGCATTAGATTGTTCTAATAATTCTAACCCAATGGTTGCCTGCCCTTCAATAACTTTTTCATCATTAAATGGATGAATAAATGTTTTCTTTAATTGGTCACAGTCTTTCATAGCGGCGTGATACGCATCATCAAACGTATCTCCATGAAGAACAATATCAATATAATCTTCGCCAAACATTTTTACCTGCTCCAATTTTTGATTGGGTGTAGGTGCAGGCATAAAAATAGAACCTTTAATTTTTAATAATTTACAAGATAAAGCAACCCCTTGGGCATGATTTCCAGCACTTGCACAAACAACACCATTGGTAGATTCCTCTTTTGTTAAGGAACTTATCTTATTATAAGCACCTCTAATTTTATAAGAACGAACTTGCTGAAGGTCTTCTCGTTTAAAATTAATATTGGAATTAAATAGCTTAGAAAGCCTAACATTAGGCATTAAAGGCGTAACTGCCGATACTTTTTTAATGGTATTTGCAGCTGCATTAATGTTCTCTATACTTGGAAAATAAACTTCCTGCTCTTTACTCATTTAATTAAAATTTAAACATTTAACTGAAACATAATTGAATAAAATAAAACCTGTCTAGCAAAATTGCAAGACAGGTTTGTGCACAAATGTGCTATCCAGTTTAGTTAGTGGTTTTCTTTTAAACTATGGGCTTCATAGCCTTCATTGATGCTCTTAAAAATGATCCTATTTTTTCAACAGGATGCTCTCTTAATGCCTTATTTACTTGAATTAATTTAGCATTATCTACACCTTTACCGTTGTCTTTCGCGTATGCTTTACCAATAACATCAGTATCGATTTTCTTCATGAAATCTGCCAATAATGGCTTACATGCGTGATCGAATAAATAACAACCGTATTCTGCTGTATCAGAAATAACGCTATTCATTTCATACAACTTACGTCTTGCAATAGTATTTGCAATAAGTGGTGTTTCGTGTAATGATTCGTAATACGCCGATTCGTCGATAATTCCAGAATCTGTCATGGCTTCAAAAGCTAATTCAACACCAGCTCTTACCATGGCTACCATTAACACACCATTGTCATAATACTCTTGCTCTGAAATTTCCACATCGCCAGCAGGCGTTTTTTCAAAGGCTGTTTCAGCTGTAGCTGCTCTCCATGTTAAAAGTTTTTTATCATCATCAGCCCAATCTGCCATCATTCCGCTTGAGAAGTTTCCTTCCATAATATCATCCATATGCTTTTGAAATAACGGACGCATGATGTCTTTTAATTCTTCAGATAATTCAAACGCTTTAATTTTTGCAGGATTAGAAAGTCTGTCCATCATATTGGTGATTCCACCATATTTTAAACCTTCAGTCACAGTTTCCCATCCATATTGAATTAATTTTGAAGCATATCCTGGCTCAATACCTTTTTCAATCATCTTATCAAAACAAAGAATAGAACCTGTTTGTAACAATCCACAAAGAATGGTTTGTTCTCCCATTAAATCAGATTTCACCTCGGCAACAAAAGACGATGCTAATACACCAGCTCTATCACCACCAGTAGCAGCTGCATAGGCTTTTGCTTGTGCCCAACCTTTTCCTTCTGGATCATTTTCTTCGTGAACCGCAATTAATGTAGGAACACCAAAACCTCTTTTATATTCTTCTCTTACTTCTGTACCAGGACATTTTGGCGCCACCATAATTACGGTAAGGTCTTTACGGATTTGAGTACCTTCTTCAACAATATTGAATCCATGAGAATACGATAAGGTTGCTCCTTGTTTCATTAAAGGCATTATCGCTTTAATTACACTTGTATGTTGTTTGTCTGGAGTTAAGTTTAATACTAAATCTGCCGTTGGAATTAACTCTTCATATGTTCCTACTTTAAAACCATTTTCTGTTGCATTTATAAAAGATTTACGCTTTTCTACAATGGCTTCAGCACGTAAAGTATAAGAAATATCCAAGCCAGAATCTCTCATATTTAACCCTTGGTTTAACCCTTGTGCACCACATCCTACAATAACAATCTTTTTTCCTTTTAAAGCTTTAACGCCATCTTCAAATTCTGAAGATTCCATAAATCTACACTTCGATAATTGACTTAATTTATCTCTTAATGATAGTGTATTAAAGTAATTTCCCATTTTTTGTTTTTATTGATTATTGAATGCTATAAGCATTTCTGTTATTTTCATTTCGTCTTTAGTGACCGCGATTCTTCCTGAACGCACAAACTGCATAATACCAAATACATTTAAATCTCTTCTAAGTGCTTCAATTTCGTGTCGTCTACCTGATTTCTCCAACACAAAAAACTCTTTGTTTACGGTTACTATACGCGTATCGCTCTCTTTTATAATGTTTTGAATTTGAGGCTCTTCAAATAATAAAGCGGACTTAATTTTGAACATACAAGACTCCGTATAAATAGTTTCATCATCTGTATGATAATAAGCTCGAATTGTTTCGACTTGTTTTTCTATTTGTTTCACGATTTTTATGGCTTGTACTTCTGTCATATTAACTACAATAACAAACCTGTTTACGCCTTCAATTTCAGACTGAGAGGTTGTTAAACTCTCAATATTCATATGCCTACGTTGAAAAATTGCTGAAATTCGATTTAATAAACCAATGTTATTTTCGGTATAAATCGATATGGTAAATGTTTTTATTTCTTCGTTCATTTTTATAAAAGATAAAAGAGAAAAGATGATAGAGAAAAGACAGCACTGAATTTGCTAAACCCTATTTTTTAAATATCATCATCTTTATTCTCTGTTCTATTTTCTTTATTCTATTTTTAACTTAATCTGATATCTGAAACAGATGCTCCTGACGGAATCATTGGAAACACATTGTCTTCTTTTTCTACACAAACCTCCAAGAAGTAGGCCTCTTTTGATGCAATCATTTCTTTTACAGCATCGGCTAAATCTTCTCGTTTTTCAACACGTTTGGCAGCTATATGGTATCCTTTAGCAATAGCTACAAAATCTGGGTTCATCATCTCTGTTGAAGCGTAGCGTTTATCAAAAAACAATTGTTGCCATTGACGCACCATTCCTAAAAACTCATTGTTTAAAACAACTATTTTAACAGGCACTTTTGTCTGGAAAATAGTTCCTAATTCTTGAATGGTCATTTGGTAACCGCCATCACCCGAAATAGAAATAACTTCTCTATCTGGTGCTGCCATTTTTGCTCCAATAGCAGCTGGAAGACCAAATCCCATGGTTCCTAAACCTCCTGACGTAATATTACTTTTGGTGATGTTAAAATCGGCATATCTACAAGCTATCATTTGGTGTTGACCAACATCTGAAACAATAGCCGCATTTCCTTTAGTTTGAATATTGATTTCTTTCAAAACCTCACCCATGGTTAAACCTTCCTTTGTAGGGTGTAAATCATACTTTATAACTTTTTCAAATTCAATTGCATATAAATCTTTAAACTCTTGAAGCCACTCAGGATGTGATTTTGCATTTAACAAAGGTAAAAGACTTGCGAGACTAACTTTAGAATCTCCTAAAACGGCTACATCTGTTTTAACGTTTTTATCAACTTCAGATGGGTCAATTTCAAAATGAATAATCTTTGCTTGTTTTGCATAAGTCTTTAAATCGCCAGTAACACGATCATCAAAACGCATTCCTATGGCAATAAGTACGTCACATTCATTAGTTAATTTATTTGGCGCATAATTACCATGCATACCAACCATACCAATATTTAAAGGGTGTGAGGTTGGTAGAGCTGAAGCACCTAAAATAGTCCAAGCCGCAGGAATACCAGCTTTTTCAACAATTGCTTTTAATTCTGCTTCTGCTTTTCCTAGAATAACACCTTGACCCCAAACAATCATTGGTTTTTTTGCTTGATTGATTAGAGCAGCTGCTGCTTCTAACGATTCTTGACTTGTTTTTGGGACTGGATTATAACTACGTATTCCGATGCACTTTTTATATGAAAAATCAAATTCCTCAAATTGAGCATCTTTTGTAATATCAATTAAAACTGGACCTGGTCGGCCACTTTTAGCAATATAAAATGCCTTAGCAATCACTTCAGGAATCTCAGACGCTTTAGTTACTTGATGATTCCATTTAGTAACCGGTGTTGAAATGCCAACAATATCTGTTTCTTGAAACGCATCGCTACCCAATAAATGTGATGATACCTGACCAGTGATACAAACGATAGGTGTAGAGTCTATCTGAGCATCTGCAATACCGGTAATTAAATTAGTAGCACCAGGTCCTGATGTGGCCATAGCAACCCCTACTTTACCCGAAATTCTAGCATAACCTTGAGCTGCATGAGTGGCGCCTTGTTCATGTCTTGTTAAAACATGATGGATTTTATCCTTGTATTTATATAACTCATCATAAACAGGCATAATAGCACCTCCAGGATAGCCATAAAGAATTTCAACACCCTCTTCTAATAAGCATCTTATAATAGCTTCACTACCTGAGATACGTTCGGCTTTTGTAGCCATTTTTTCTGATTTTATCTTTGTATCTGTATTCATACATTTCACTTAAAATTCATCTGTAACGCATCCTTTTGATGCTGACGAAACGGTTTTTGCATATTTATATAAAACTCCCTTTTTATGTTTCAATTCTGGAGCAACCCACTCTGCTTTTCTTTCGGCGAGCTCCTCTTCAGAAATTAATACGTTTATAGAATTATCTTCTGCGCTAATTTTAATTTTATCACCCGTTTTTAATAACCCAATGGTTCCACCCGATTGTGCTTCTGGGGTAATATGTCCAACAACAAACCCATGTGTTCCTCCAGAGAAACGACCATCAGTTATTAAAGCGACAGATTTTCCTAAGCCAGCGCCCATAATTAACGATGTTGGCTTTAACATTTCTGGCATTCCAGGACCTCCTTTTGGTCCCACATAACGAATAACAACTACATCGCCTTTTTCTACTTCACCATTTGAAATACCCGTATTTGCAGCCTGCTCTCCATCATAAACCACTGCTTTTCCTTCGAACAACAAACCTTCATTTCCTGATATTTTTGCAACAGCACCTTCTGTTGCCAAATTTCCGTATAGAATTTGTAGATTTCCTGAGGATTTTAAAGCCTTATCTTTTGGATAAATAACATCTTGATCGTTTTCAAAAACTAGTGGCTCTACATCGGCTAAATTTTCTGCTAAGGTTTTTCCTGTTACGGTCATACAATCGCCGTGTAAATAGCCATTATCTAATAAATATTTCATCACAGCAGGTGTTCCCCCAATACCATGAACATCTTCCATTAAGTATTTTCCGCTAGGTTTTAAATCTGCTATTAAGGGTGTTCTATCGCTAACACGTTGAAAATCTTCTAATGTAAATTCAATATCTGCTGCATGCGCAATAGCCAAGAAATGCAACACAGCATTAGTAGAACCACCTAAAGCATTTACAAGTGCAATTGCATTTTCAATTGATTTTTTAGAAATAATATCTAAAGGCTTTAAATCTAATTCCAGAAGATTTTTTATCGCTCTTGCTGTTCTTTCGCTTTCTGATAATTTATTCGGATTTTCTGCCGGAATTGAAGAATTATATGGCAATGCAAAGCCCATACACTCGATTGCCGAAGCCATTGTATTTGCCGTGTACATTCCGCCGCAGGCACCTGCCCCTGGAATGGCACTTTTTATAATTTCTCTATATTCTTCTTCACCAATCTCACCTGCAACTTTTTGTCCTAACGCTTCGAAAGCTGAGACAATGTTTAATTTTCTTCCTTTGTATTTACCCGATGCGATGGTTCCACCATACATCATAATCGACGGACGATTTAAACGCAACATAGCAATAACGGCTCCCGGCATATTTTTATCGCAACCTACAACCGAAACAAGAGCGTCATAACTTTGAGCATTCATAACCGTTTCAATAGAATCTGCTATAATATCTCTGGAAACTAATGAATAATTCATCCCTGAAGTTCCCATAGAAATGCCATCTGAAACTCCAATCGTATTGAAACCTAAACCAACTAAACCAGCAATATTACACTCTATTTTCACTTGATCTTTCAATCCATTTAAGTGCATATTACAAGGATTTCCGTCATAACCAGTGCTGGCGATACCCACTTGAGCCTTTTTCATATCCTCATCCGTTAATCCTACCGCATATAACATCGCTTGAGATGCTGGCTGAGATTCGTCCTGCGTTAACCTTTTACTGTGTTTATTAAGTTCTTTCATTTACTTATTAGTCTTGTTTTTAAAATAAAGTTCGAAATTAAATTATTAGGTTTTTATTTATATCAACCATTGGTTTTCAAGGTTAAACTCACCACACATTAAAACGAGTTAAAAAATTGATTTACAGTGTATTAATCTGCTATTTTTATGATGTTCAAAATGAAAAAAAATTACATAAAAAAGCTTCTGTTTTGCAAAGAATCCTTAAAACTTATTAATTTTTAAAAATTACATACATTCTTCATACAATATAATCACAATGACAGCAACCGAAATGGTATCAAAAAAGTATTTTTTCATACTTCCAAGCAAATGTTTCTATTTAAAAATGAACATCCTAATTATTTGTGAAAAAAGTCAAAATTAACTTTGTATTCTTTTTATTTTTTTACTTTTGCATGTACAAACAATAGAGGAAAGATTTGACTGATTGCAACCTCTTCTAATTAATTTTTTGAATCGAAAGATTCTGAAATAAATTCAGAATAAAAAATGCTAAAGGCAGTGTAAACTTCCTTCGACGTTATCGTCAAATCTTCTATATAAATTTTATATTATGTCATATTTATTTACTTCAGAAAGTGTATCTGAAGGACACCCAGATAAAGTTGCTGATCAAATTAGTGATGCTTTAATTGATAATTTTTTAGCCTTTGACGTTAATTCAAAAGTAGCCTGTGAAACGCTTGTAACTACAGGACAAGTAGTACTTGCTGGTGAAGTAAAATCTACGACGTATTTAGATGTTCAAAAGATTGCTAGAGACACGATTAATAAAATTGGTTATACCAAGAGTGCCTATATGTTTGACGGTAGTTCTTGTGGTATTTTTTCGGCTATCCATGAACAATCTGATGATATAAACCGTGGAGTTGACAGAGCTAGTAAAGAAGAGCAAGGAGCAGGAGATCAAGGTATGATGTTTGGATACGCCACCAACGAAACCGAAAACTATATGCCTTTGGCGTTAGATTTATCTCACCGTATTTTAATTGAATTGGCAGAGTTACGCAGAGAAAATAAAGAGATTACCTATTTAAGACCCGATTCTAAAAGTCAGGTAACCATTGAATATGGCGATGATAACAGTCCACAACGCATTGATGCTATCGTCGTATCAACACAACATGATGAGTTTGATGAGGATGATGTTATGTTAGCCAAAATCAGACAGGATATTATTCACATTTTAATACCAAGAGTTGTTGCTAAACTTCCCGAACATATTCAAGTTTTATTTGATGATGATATTACCTACCATATAAACCCAACTGGAAAATTTGTTATTGGAGGTCCTCATGGTGATACTGGGTTAACGGGTCGTAAAATTATTGTAGACACCTATGGTGGAAAAGGTGCCCATGGAGGTGGAGCTTTTTCAGGAAAAGATCCAAGTAAAGTTGACCGAAGTGCTGCATATGCTGCACGCCATATTGCTAAAAATTTAGTAGCTGCTGGTGTTGCCGATGAAATTTTAGTTCAGGTATCTTATGCTATTGGCGTGGTTGAACCAACATCAATTTTTGTAGACACCTATGGAACATGTCCTTTTAATATGACCGATGGTGAAATTGCTAAAGAAGTTAGAAAATTATTTGACATGCGCCCATCGGCTATCGAAGACCGTTTAAAATTACGAGCACCTATTTACAGTGAAACAGCTGCTTATGGACATATGGGTCGTAAAAATGAAACTGTTACCAAGACCTTTGAGCAACCTAATGGTGAGACTGTAACACTTGATGTGGAACTATTTACTTGGGAAAAATTAGATTATGTAGATAAGGTTAAAAAAGCCTTTGGATTACAATAATCCGTCAGATTTAAATATTCTGCAATAATCGCTCTGATAATTCTGTAGCTACTATATGATTGGTGATAATCTCATCAACAATAAACTGTGTTCTATCTGGAAAGTCAACATCAATAATTGTATCTTTTTTAATCCATTTTAAAATTGATGCTACCATTTTTTTATTAAAAGAAGGTAGAACTAAGACACCCATTTGTTTTAAACTTTCAGCATTACATGCTTGTTCGTACTGACCTTTCATGGGAACAACCAATAGCTTCTTTTTTAAATACATAGCCTCTGCAGGTGTTTCGAAACCTGCACCACATATTACGCCTTTACTCCATGCCATCGCTCGTTCAAAATCGCTATCAAAAATAGGTTTTACACTTACATTTTTAATTTTATAAGCCTCTTTTGAATGTTTTGAAAACACTTTCCATTTGGCTCCTTTAATCTTTGTTAATACTTTAATTATTTTTTCATCACTATAAAATGGCAAATACACCACAAAGTAATTTTTCTCTTTGATGCTTTGGCGTCTTATACCATTTCTAATAATAGGCGTAAATATATTTTTGTCATAGCTTTTAAAATGAAAACTATAGGTTGTAGCACTAGGCGCAAAGTATTTTAAAACCAGCTTTCCTATCCAGCTTTTCCATTTGGGCTTTGGTACTTTTTTAGACAAAAAGGCTCCTTGATGACTTAACGAAATGCAATTTAAATCACCTCTTAAATAACTTGCCCAAGCTGATATAGGTTCAAAATCATTAATAATCAAATCGTAATCACTTAAATTACATGATCTAATTTCCTTAATTATTCTGAAAATATTGTTTGCCTTTAGGGTTTTTAAATAATCTATTCCGCCTTTTTTTCCAAAAACAAAAACAATTCCCTTAAGTTGATATTTTACCGGAAACGGGCAATTAATTTCAAACTGCGATCCACTAACCAATACATCAACCTCAACTCGGTTGTTTAATACCGCGTAAAGTTCTTTGGCTCTACTTAAATGTCCATTTCCAGTTCCCTGAACTGCATACAATATCTTCATTTGGGGGACTCTTATTTTTGTCTGATTAAATTAAAATCAGCTAATAATTCATTAAATATTTCTTTGTTAGATTTTTCTAGAGTTGCCTCATCATCAGTTTTCAACGAATGTTTAAAATCATTTTCATCATATTTATAAATAGTCCATTTTGATTTATGATACTCCAAAGCTGTTAAGTTTTCAACCCAATCACCTGAATTTAAATACGTAACTTTATTATCTATTGATTGAAATGTTTCTATTTTAGGATGGTGAATATGCCCACAAACCACATAATCAAAATTATTTTCAGCAGCTATATCTACCGCCGTTTTTTCAAAATTATTAATATGCTTTACGGCACCTTTTACACTATTCTTTATTTTTTTTGATAAGGATATTTTTCCCTTTCCAAAAAGATGACTTATCCTATTTACCCAGCTGTTGATTAAAATAAGAAAATCATATCCCTTGGCTCCTAATTTTGCTAACCATTTAGAGTGTTGCATGGTCACATCAAACACATCTCCATGAAAAAACCAAGCTGTTTTAGTATCTAATTTAAGAACTACTTTATTAACTATTTTAAACTTATTAATGCTGAAGTTTACAAACTTTCTAAGCATTTCGTCGTGATTCCCAGTAATATAATATACTTCCACATCATCAGTTATCCATTTAAAAATATGCTTAACAACCTGCATATGCTCTTTGGGCCAATAGCTTTTTTTAAACTGCCAAATATCAATAATATCACCATTAAGAATTACTTTTTTTGGCTTAATACTCCGCATATAATTTAGCAATTCCGTGGCTTGACAACCATATGTTCCAAGGTGAACATCTGAAATAACAACAAGGTCTATTTTTCGTTTTTTCGAACCAGATTTACTCATACAAGTAGGTAAAAATTACACGTATATTTGGTATATAAAAATAGGGTATCTTATTAAAGATTAGTTGTTTTAATAATTAAGAATAAGTTAAATAAAACCAGTTTTAATGTTATTAAAATTATGGGAATGTGTATTTTATGTAACTTAAATATTATGAAACCCTTTGCTTTTTACAAATCGTAGTTATCATATATTGAAAAGAAAATTATAACTTCGTTGTTATCCTTTATCAAACACCTTTTATTATTTCTTAAAAATTATTCATTTTAAAAACATATTCATGCAAAAGCAGTTAATTCTCTTTCTAGTTATACTTTCGTTCAACCTCCACACATCTATTGCTCAAAAGAAAAGTAAACTTATAGCTGAGATTAATTCTATTTTACAAAACGAAATAGAAGAATCTCATATTCCAGGTGCCGTTATTTTAATAAAACAAGGTAATCAAAACATTTACAAACATGCTTTTGGATATGCTGATTTAAAAGATTACAACAACCAAACGCTCGCAAATCCTGATAAAACAACTATTAACTATATGTATGATTTAGCATCGCTTACTAAAGTGATTGGCACGACAACTTCTATCATGTTATTGGTTGACAAAGGACTTATCAAAGTAGATGATCCCGTTTCAAAATATATTAAATCCTTTGATACACCAGAAAAAAGTAGCATTACTATTAGGCATCTGCTAACTCATACGGCAGGACTCTATGAGTGGTATCCACTATTCTATTTTAGTAATAATAGGCAAGAAACATATAAACTTATTGGTCAACTTCCTTTAAAATATCCTGTTGGCAGTGGCAGACATTATAGTGATTTAGGATTTATGCTATTGGGAGATATTATTGAAACCGTTTCAAAACTTCCATTGGATGAATTTATGGAACAAAACATATTTAAGCCACTCAGCATGACGCACACCATGTATAATCCGCTTAAACATACTTCAACAAAAAAAATAGCAGCAACATCTCATGGAAATCCTTTTGAAAAAAGAATGGTTACCGACGCTTCGCTTGGTTTTAAATTAGACAGCATAAACCCTAATCAATGGAACGGCTGGCGTCATTATACTTTAAAAGGTGAAGTGAATGATGGTAATGCGTGGTATGCCAATAATGGTGTATCTGGCCATGCAGGATTATTTTCTACGGTTGACGATTTACAAAAGCTCGTTGATGTATTAAAACATCATGGAAAAACGGAGCATGGGCCTTTTATTTCTGAAAAAACCACCAACTTATTTTTAACGCAAGATGAGTTTAAAAATGGCCTAGGTTGGGTTATGAATAATAGTAGTGCTTATATAAAAGATGCACCCAAAGGCAGCTTTGGACATACAGGATTTACAGGAACTAGTATTGCAGTTGTTCCAGAATATGATATATCTGTAATCCTATTGATTAATCGCCAGAATATGGGATTACAAAAAACGCAGACTTACTATAATTTAAACCCTCTTAGAGAGCAAATTTTTACTGCAGTTATGGACTATTGTAATCAAAAAAAACAATAAAATACAATGAAAAAATACTAAAAATTATGGCACTTATTAATCCTCATATTAACTTCAACGGAAATACAGAAGAAGCTTTCAATTTTTACAAATCAGTGTTTGGTGGAGAGTTCGCAATGATTATGCGTTTTAAAGATATTCCAAACCCTGGATTTCCAATAGCAAAAAAAGACGCAAATAAAATAATGCACATTGCTTTACCTATTGGCAAAAATGTTTTAATGGCCAATGACGTTCCAGAAAGTATGGGTCGGGTAAATGAAAATGAAAACAGATCTAAAATATCTGTTAGCGCAGAAAGTCACGAAGAAGCCGACAGAATATTTAACGGACTTTCAGCAGGTGGAAATATTGAAGTACCTTTTGCAGAAAGTTCCTGGGGTTCATATTTTGGGATGTTTCGAGACAAATTCGGTATTGAATGGATGGTGGATTTCGACCCAAAATATAACGGTAAAGTATAAGCAAAAAAAAGCGAATTCTTATACTTTACCGTTAAACTAAACTCCAAAAATTATGTATACTACTTACAACTCATATCGCAACCTAAAGGTTAAAAAACGTGGTTGAATATAATATTCGGTGGCGCTTACAGACACACTTCCTGTATTACTGCTGTTTTGCGATTTGGTATCTAGCAAGTTAGTTGCTTTAAGTTCATATTCCCATTTACTATCTTTATCCTTTTTATAGGATAGTGACGCATCCCAAAACTCATAATCATTAATAGTTCCAGCTTCATTGCTAAAATTATTATAGCTATAGTTTGTTTTAAAAGTAAATGATTTAAGAATCAACGCATCAAATTCAATTGATGGTGCTTTGGTATAAAACTTAGTTCTTCTAGAACCTTGATCGTTATCTTGAATGCTATAACGATAAGCTAATTCAAAATTTGGAGCTTCTCTAAAATTAGTTCCTAATCGTGTATTATAGGTTTGTGAGTAATTTTCATTCACAGACGCTCTACCATTGATAAACTGATTGAATTTGTTATAACTAAAATTACCACTTAAAGTACCACGAAATTTTCCAATGGTTTTTTGTGCACGCCCAGAAGCACTGGCACTTTCGTCTGCTAAACCAGAATTGAATGGTGAACTTATATTAACCACACTTCCTGGATCAAATTGTGAGGTTGTTCTAATTCTGTCAATAGTTTTAGTATAACTTAATCGCGCATTTACATTGGTATAATTAAACATATTAAAACTAAAATACGATAGACTTACATTATGAGCCAATGCACTTTGAAGCTCTTGATTCCCAGAAAAAATAGACTTATAATTATTTAATACTAATCCTTTTGCTAATTGATTTATATCTGTAAAACTGGTTTGCATAGCGTAATTAAATACAATTTGCTCACTCTTTTTTAATTGCATAAGGATATTAAAATCTGGTAACAATCTAAAAAAGTTGTCTTTATAATTTACATTAAACTGATTGTTATTAGCACTATACGCATGCGCCGAAACACCCGGAGTAAAAGTGAAAATTCCAGATTTTAATCGGTAATGTAGTCCTAAATACATATCACTAAACGTATAAGCAATATCATTATAATCAACACCATCGTTTAGAGTTGGCGTAGGTTGAAAGGTTGAATTATCATCTAAAAACTGAAAGATATTAGAATTAAATTTTTGCTTGCTGTAAATAGTTCCTAAGGTGAAATTAATATCACTTTTTAGATTTAAAATATTCCAATAATCTAATTTTGCATCTACTTGATTTGACTTAACACGCTTGTCTTGAGCAACATCATAACTTGATTGAGAACCGTCTAATCCTAAGGCATCAGCTGTATTTAAGTAACTAGCTTTATCCTCCAAAAACGCATTATAAAATGGGTCTTCGTCTTGTAGTAAATGTTGTATTTCTAATGCAAAGATATTCTTGTCATCAAGCGTGTAATAGTAATTTAAATTTTGATTAATACTAAAAGGTGATGATTTTTCTAATTGTAAAATATCTCCGTTAACCGATGAATAAAATAGCTGGTCTTGAGATTCTTTTGAAGTTCTTGCCAACACATCGTAATTTAATTGATTGTTAACATTGGGCTTATATTTTGTACTAAACTTAAGCATTCCCAAGTCACTACTTTGCGTGGTATTACTTTCTGTGTTTTCGTCAGGAATCCCTAAAGTTGGGTCCGTATACGAAATAGAATTGTTTTCTTGCAACTGTGTCCTGCTACTTGAGAAAATTGCAAATCCACTAACATCGAGAGTCTTTTTAGGAGAATAACTAAAGTTAGCAGCTCCAAATTTAGTATTAATATCTTTGGCTCGATTATTTTGCATGGTAAGGAAGCCTAAATTATTGCTTCCTAAATTGATGTTGGTTCCGCTGCTTCTGCTTGGAGGTCTAAAGCCTCCTGTGAAATTAAAATAGTCTCTTCGGGTAAAAGCTATTTCGCCAATATTATTTAAGTCTCCAATAAAATTAATACTATACTCCGGACTATAATAAAACAATTTGGGTTGTGCCAAATACAAGGTGTTGTTTTTGGAATCGCCTAATCCTGCTGTTAAATTACCAAACCAAAAGTTCTTTTTACCTTGTTTTAGCTTAATATTTATAGCCACATTATCTTGATTATTGGTTACGCCACTTAGCTGACCAACTTCTGCGTAATTTTTAAGAACTTCAACTTTATCAATCGCATTTGCTGGTATATTTTGGGTTGCTAGTTTTGAATCGCCATCAAAAAAATCTTTACCCTCAACCATGACTTTGCCTACTGTTTTTCCTTCAACTTCAATTTGTCCGTCGTCATTAACTTCAACACCCGGTAATTTATTAAGTACATCTCCTAACTTTCTTTCTGTACCCGATGTAAAAGAATCTGCATTGTAAACAATAGTATCACCTTTAACAACCACAGGCATTTCATATACAAGTTCAATTTCATCTAATGTATTATCATTTTCTAAACTGATATCTTTTGTAATATCAATATCGGTTGTTGTGAGATCAATTTGAGCCGTTTTCATACCGATATAGCTCACTTGTAATTTATAAGTTGTATTTTTTTCTACCGATAGTTTAAAATATCCATCGTTATTTGTAATACCATAGGAATCTAATTTTTGAGTTTGCTGATTAATGGCTATCACATTAGCCAACTCTAACGGATTGCCTATACTATCTCTCACAGTACCTTCTATTTTAACTTGAGCAAAGGTGTTGCTTACCGCCATAAGCAGTAGTAATAAAACTAATTTTTTCATTCAATGTCTTTTTGATTGTTTTGAATTATTTTCAATGGTTGCCACCACGTCCGCCTCTACCTCTAAACATCTCGCGCATTTCTTCCATCTTTTCTTTTACAATGGTGTCATACTCCTTTTTTCCAACTTTTTTCCCTTTTGAAGGCGCTTTTATCTCCTCCTTTTCAGAAGGGTTTAAAACAATTTTAGAACAGAGGATAGTTGTTCTATCAGCATTCACTTCTAATATTAAACCCGGTAAACCCCAGTATTCTCCTGGCCCTTGATTTACTGGTATTTGAGGCGTATACCAAGCTGTTACAATAATTTGTTTAGGTAGTTCTTCAATATCTTCAGTTTTTGTAGCTGTTGAATCTTTAGGTTTTTCATTATTGTCTCTTCGTCTAAAACTAGAAAAATCAAAACCATCAGCCTCTTTAATTGCAGTTGCCTTGAAGCACATGTACTGTCCGATCATTTTATTTTCTGAACCTAATTCCCAATCTAATTTTGGCAAACTATCGCTAATCAAAAATTGTTTTCCAAAGAATTCATTTTCCTGCAGTAATTGTTGATCTTTTACATTTTTATATTCATCACCACCGCTGGAACTCATCATTCCGAAACGCATTCCACCTCCTTGATTAGGTGCGTCTAACTTTTGTTCTTCTTTGTAAATAGATTCAGTTTGGCTAAATGTTAAGATATATGACTTTTCGAGAGCACTCTTCATTCTGTCTGCAATCTGCTTTTTTCGCTCCTCACTTAATTGTCCGCCACCAAAATTGCTCATATCAACTGTGGTTTTAGATTCATAATAAGCTTTTCCTTGAAAATCCTTTTGTGCAAACGAGACAAAAAAATAAAAAGAAAATAATAGAGTAATACTGAGTTTTACCTGGCTTAAATTCATTGATGTAGTTATTTAGATGAATAATCTTAGGTAAGACTCTATTTTTCTCAATTAGTTTAAACCATATGTGATAAATAATTCTTAAAAATTAAGGACCTATCATAATTTCTATTCTGCGTTCACCGTCATCATCATTACGGTTATTGTTCATTCTTTCATTTTCCTCTTGCATTCTTTTTTCTACAATAGATTCAAAATCTTCTTGATTAACCACCTTGCCTTTTCTTGGTTCAACAATATCTACCTTATCTTCAGGGTTTAATACAAGTTTGCTACAAACAATAGTTTCTGTCCCATTATTAACTTCAAGTATTAACCCTGGTAAACCATAATATTTTGCAGGACCATTGTTTATAGGAATTTGTGGCGTGTACCAAGCTGTAATAGTTACTTCCTCCATTTGTGGCTCTTCATTTTCATTCGCATTTAAATCTTTATCATCATTAATACTAATCCCTCCTGTTACCACTGGAACCATATGTTTCATTGTCGCTTTAAAACAGGTATATTCTCCAATATTTTTAGTTTCCTGTTCAAGCGTCCAATCTAACTTAGGCAGTGAATCTTTTATTAAAAATATTTTTCCAAAAACCTCGTTTTTTGAGGTGTATCTTTTTTCTTTTAGGTTTCTGTACAAAATGTCAGATGCATCTGTACTTACAAAAACCATTTGAACATTGCCTGTTTGAGGCGCCCCTAATTTTTCTTCTTCTTTATAGAGAGACTCTTCCTTATTAAAACTTAAAATAAATGTTTTTTCAAACTGTTTTTTTAACATTTCCAACATCTTTTGATGCATTTCGGAGTTTACTTGAGTACTATCTAACTGGATATCTACTTTTCTCTTTGTTTTATAAGTAGCTTCGCCTTTAAAATTTTGAGCACTAACATTAGTTGAAAATAATGTTAGTGCAGAAATAATAATTACTTTAATGATGAAATTCATAACTGTTCGTTTTTTGATTATTGACACTGCAAATATCAAATCTTTAAGAATACTAAACAGTTAATGAGTGTTAACGAGTGTTAACCGATTGGTTTTGTAAGGTTTTAAGATTTACTTTTGATTTATGAAAGGTTCTAAATACAAATGGATTTTACTCATTATACTATGTGTGATAGCAGGCACTATTGCGGTTCAGGTGTATTGGAATTACAAAAATTATATTGCTAACAGACAACAATTAATTAATGAGGTGCAATTAAGTTTAGATACGGCTGTTGAAAATTACTTCGCTAATCTAGCAAAAAAAAACACTTTAGAATTTGCTTTTACCTCAGACAACGACACCCTTTCAAATGATATAAAATTAGATAGTCTCATTAAAAACATTCAAGTTTTCACAAACAAAAAAAAATAATTTAAATGCTCTAAAAAACATACAAGCAGATACGATAATGGAACATCTGTATCAAGACGAATCAAATAACGAATGGTATTCTAATAAAGTTATTTTAAAAAAAACCACTGACGATTCTATCCATTCCTTAACTATAGATAGTTTTAAAACACTTACTTCAAAAGTGTTAATTTCAATGACACGAGATTCATTAAAATTAGATAGGATTGATAGCTTACTGCACAATGATTTAAAAAGGAAACAATTAAATATAACCTATGGTTTGACATTTAAAAAAGATTCAACCACAACAAAAAAAACAGGTGAATTTAACACTGATAAAACCTCTCTATCTATAACCTCAAAATCTACTTTTCTACCCAATGGAAGTTCTCTTGAAATCAATTTTACTAATGAAACTAAAATTATTTTAAAACGTATTTTAGGAGGCATTCTACTTTCTGCTTTCCTTATTTTAGTTGTAATAACCTCTCTTTATTATATGCTAAAAACCATCAAACACCAAAAACAACTAGCAGAGGTTAAAAACGATTTAATAAGTAATATAACGCATGAATTTAAAACACCTATTGCAACCATTAGTGCTGCTATAGAAAGTATTAAAAACTTTAATGTTATTGATGATAAAGAAAAAACCGAGACCTATTTAAATATATCTAGCGATCAACTTTCTAAACTAAATGTGATGGTTGAAAAACTATTGGAAACCGCTACATTGGATGGTGATAGCTTGCAATTAAATAAAGAAGAAACTAATATTACTGAACTGATAAATACATTGGTAAGCAAACATAAAATGCAAACTGATGATAAAACAATTACGTTAAAATCTGAACAAGATGTAATCATCGCTAAGGTTGACATATTTCATTTTGAAAATGCTATCAATAATATTTTGGATAATGCCATTAAATATGGCGGCAACACTATTTCTATTTATTTATCTCAGACACCAATTGCTTTTACAGTTATTATTTCAGACAATGGAAATACATTAACAAAAGCCCATAAAGAAAAAATATTCG